>Ga0058701_10000347_pt1 | contig 33807 bp, 20 predicted proteins | sample AgamicOrMae_FD_97039 | JGI IMG/M metagenome (GOLD analysis project Ga0058701, IMG submission 97039) | Agave microbial communities from Guanajuato, Mexico - Or.Ma.e | ecosystem: Host-associated > Plants > Phyllosphere > Phylloplane/Leaf | place: Guanajuato, Mexico | collected 2012-06-04
ACTCTAAAGAACATTGCGTCATGATTTCATTCAACCATTCATTGTTTTTGGTTTAACCAACTATCACAGATGCGCATAAATTTTCATGTGATATCAAAGTGGCTTTCAATATATTTAACGCTTGATTTGACCAAGAAGAAGGCGGCCGGTCTAATGGGTCTCCCCGACGAAAAAGGTACCCTTAGGGTCACAGTGTAAGGAGCAGTAAAGAAAACAAGCCGAATGAAACATCAAAGTGTCCAAAATCGCGTTATTGTGGGTTACGCAACACACAACGCACCCAAATAGTTGGGGTTGCCTAACCAGGGGCGCGCGAATTTCCCTGTTACATAACTCGATGCTGCGCAGTGGTGTTTCTGCGCATATCCTATGTGACCGATGGCAACAATAAATCCCATTGCTGTCTTCTCATTGTTTGCCATTGTCCAAATTCAGTTGTCTTATCAGTCTACTGTTGAATTTGTTGTGGATGGTCAACTATGGTCCCGCTCCGGATAAGTGTTGTATTTGTGGTGTGGCCAAGAAGAACGCTCCTCGTGGACATTTCCGTTCATCGGGGCTTTAGTTTTAGTAAATTAAACTTTTTGAACATCTCGAATCAAAAAACGGCCGTAAAGAAGTGAGTTGGTGGCCGTTTCGTTAAAATACTCGTCTTGTTCCACGCTTCGTCGTCGCTTTGCTCAACTTGACACATGGAAAATCATTCAATTGACAGTGTTGCGCGCATAAAGAAGGGGTATCAAGTTAATATGTTTAGTTGAAGCGAGCGCGGCATTTCGTTAGACGAGGGATCGAAGTGTTTCCGGTGCGGTCTATGGCCTTAGTGCGGTCCGGTCCGGTATGTTGCGAACGGCGGCAAGTGAATGTCGCATCGCGTCGTGTCCTCGAGGAATGAGGATCGGTCGGCGAGTTTAGCCCACGGCGAGCTGGGCACTCCTCGCCCCGCCGCGCCCCGCCCCGCCCCGCCGCGCCGCCTTCACGGTGGTTCGGTTCGGAGCATGTTCCTTTAAATCGACGCGTCGTCCGCCGGGGCAATTGACGCCAAGCGTGTGTGCTTTCTCACTGCTCACATTTGGAATGCCTGCTTGGAAAAAAAGTGACCATATGCTCGCCATTGCTGTCATTTTAAACTCGCTTTACGTTCCCTGACTAGGTGGTCGTCTATGTTGCTAGTTAAATGGGAGACACGTTTGTGTATGCTGTGGCTGCCTGCCACGCTTGCCCAGAATGGACCGGACCGCTCATGGGCAACCTTCACGAGCCCACCTTCAGCGACGGCTGCCCCACCCTCGCGCGCGAGCAAAGATCGATTTTGACTTATATCATTTTGAATCTAATTATTTTCACGTGCCGCTCAGGTTCTTCACGAATAGATCAAAAGAGGCAGAAAGTTCCAACTTTCAAATTGTGCAGAGTGCTTTTTTTTCCTTGTTTGGAGGTAGAAAATGTCTAAGCTTAAAAATTAGAAAACAGCCCAGTGCCCCTATTTTGTTGTTTTTTTCACATTAATGACTCTTTTTGCCGATGTTGACGAAAGGACTGATTTACGCTTTGTAGTCTTGACTTTCTCAACAATGAAGCTTAATCTTTTTTTTTTTTTCGGGGGAAATGAATCCCGGTGAAAGCGTGGCTCCAACGTCAATGCTGATCTTTCATAAAATTTTTTGACGTTCGTCAAAACGTGCGCTCTGTCAGTTTTAAAGGATGCATCATTTTTTTAAAATATTTTCACTTATTTTATGACGTAGCCTACTGGAAATTTATATATTTTGACCTGCGTACCGTCCTGTTTGGCCCATCCAAAAATTGACTCATAACAACGTTTGTGAAAATAGAGATGAACCTCAGAGAACGAAACGGAATGATCGCCGAAGTCGCGGAAATGTGCTGAGTCAACAAAAATGACGCAAAGCTAAGAACTCTGTGGCATGATTGGTTTCGCTGTAATTACATAGTTGCGGCGTGCTGCATGCGAGAGAGGTGTAGAGGACAATGTTATGAGATTGTTTGTCTCCGCCCCTCTCTCCCCCATTCCCTTTCACAACGCCACATACCGTACATTCGCTATGGTCAGACCTAATACATGGGCGGGACGTTGACAAACAAATCTCCTAAAGTTTGGACAAATTTTCAGTTCTCGTTTTTTGAAACACTTCTATTTTTTTTTTGTGAGCAATTTCATATTGATAGTTTTAGAGAAATCCAATCTCAAATCTAACTTCGAATGGGACTTGCCTTTTCTTTGCGGACTCAAAAATTCTAAGATTTTCCTGAGAACGAATCGTTTTTTTTTTTTGTTTTTGTTTAAACGACTATCGTGCTTCCGTTTTGAAGGTTAGAATAGCCAATGATTAATTCCACCTTTGATGGCCAAGCCGAGCGGAGCGACAGCTGAGCGAGGCACAAAGTAACCTAAGCTAACTTAAGTTAGCCTATCATAACGGTCATACCTTTTGAGCTTACGGTGTGGGAAAGCAAGAAAAGAATTCCGCAAAGGCACCCCACCTAATTACAGGCTCTTATCTTCTCCACGGCGTAATTAAGTTTTGCTTTCTTTTGGGACGATTTGCAAGCCAGAATGTTGAATTAAGAAAAAAGAGGACGCTATGTCAACGTGGATCGAAGCAAAGTGAAAAGGGTCCGAAGGCATCAATTTCACCCAAAAGAGCCGGAGATGCGATCGCGTGCTTTTATTGTGATCGCTACAACGCCACATGATCAATCTTTTGACAGCATTAATTCCGGCTGAGAAATCGCTTGCTTTGCGAAGTGCTCTCGGGAACCGCGAGGTGAGGTTAACAGACTCTGCTCAACGTGGTGACGAAAGGTGCATGGATCATGAAGAGATGCGAACTTCGGCAAGTCGAAAATGTAGAGATTTTGTGAACGAAGAATGACGTAATCATGTTCTGGAGGGGGTGGGGGCCTCCGAAATTAATAATGAAGCTATTAATGTCGGGAAGAGCTTCTAAGGCTGCAGGTGAGGCGAGGTGAGCAGGCACCCAAGAGTGCGACGAATCTGTGGTTTTGCGGCCGAGATGGAAGCTGGCGGACAAAACAAAAGCGAGAGCGCCATTGAAAAAGGAATCTATCTACACTGCGAGGAAAACGAAAGCAAGCCGACAATGCTGCTGTGCTTTGCCCATTCATCAGATATGCATCAATGGGAGGCGATGGAACGCGCGCGGAGAGCGGATAACCTGTCGCTACGTTTTTATGCCGGAATACTTTGTTCTCCAAATATTGTGTCCATTATTTGGCTCACACCTCAGAGGCAAAAACAAGTAAGGCGAATACAATCGGCAGACAGCACTGATGTATGGGATGGAAAAACCTTTTAGACACAGATTGGGTTGTGTACGGTTTTGACTTAGTTAGATGGGTCGAGCTTTAGGCTGGTTTGCGTCAGTGTGGGCAGCGTTCGATTGAGTTGAATATTTGAGGTTGGTCATTTAATGGCGTATTGGGTTACTTGAGGATGTAGAATTGGTTATTTAAGGTCAAGGCTAGATCTTGTTAGATGAGGCTTGGATAGTCTCGGAGAAAATTAAGCGTGATTCAGAGCATAGAAGATAGTGGAGAAGACATTTTGAGAGGCCCTGTGCACCTTTGTACGATGTCGCCTATTTTTTTAAGTAACTCTACGTTCAAAAGAATTAACACTATTGGATGTTGAGAAATGTTATTGGAAGGTACACTCCTCAACTCAAAAAAACAACAACTTTCTCCTAATTATAATCGGTGTGTTTTACAGATAATAGGTACAAAAGAAGGAAAAAATGTCCGATCAAAATATTCCAAAAGAATTGACTTTAATAGCGGCTATCAGATAACCTGCGTACTTGGAGCCACTACAGAAAAGGCACCCCAACTGACATGAGCTCATAATTACACCAATCTGCACAGTGAGCCGATGTCCTGAACACGGCCCCTAGAGAGCAGCATTGCGTCTTCGGTGGTACCCGATACCAAAGACCACTTGATTGCACCCGAAAATTGGCCAGCAGTCACGATTGTTTAACATATTAGGGTATCCAAACGGAACGGGTCGCCGGCCGGTAATTGAGGATGAAAGTTGTCAAGTTGACGCTAAGTGGGTTGCTTTGGCTGGAGCTTCGACGAGACTGGTCTCAAATTCAGGCAAGTCTTTTCAATGAGGTTAGGATTAACCTCATCTTTCCTCCACCTAACCTTTACACAGAACGTCATGCGATCTAACCTTATGCAATATCACTTCACCCAACCAACATTACTCAAACTAATCGCTTTTCATTGAACCTTATCTTGGTGAACTTAACATTACTAAGCCAAACTTGTAGCAGAAGTCGACCTATAATCATACATCCGGCTATGTTATAACCTGATTTCATGTGTTGCGAAATACCGCACTGCTCGCAAGAATTATCAATTTTACAGCGGTGAGAGTAAAAATCAGGTTGTTTCCCATGTTGTTTTTCCCGTTGTTTTCCTTGGTTCCTGTTGACAGGACGTGGTTGGAACAATGGCTGTTCCACCTGGATGAACTTGTCGATAAAAATTGAAACAGCTTTCGATAGGGTCGTAATTGAAAGATTCGCTGACGAGATCGCCGTAAACATGAGCCGAGCAATTAGTTTTATTTGACATTGTTTTATTCCTGCCGTTCATCCAGACACATAATTTTCTTGCCGACTGATGAACCGCATTTAAGCCGCTTTTATGTCGACGCACTTCTGATCACATCTCGGTAATAACTTTTTTTGACGCTCTTCCAACATCGCGCGGTTACGGCGCTCTGAGTAGCGAGCTTCCTCGCTGCCAATTTTATAACTCGAAAGGTTGCAATTCGAATCTGTTGTGTTCTATCCTAAATCAACCGTAGAATACATGATGAGAATTAACAACAAAGGATCACCTAGTTAGACGTGATCCGCTCAGCAGTTATCATAAGCCGCTGGTTTTCTGGTGGCAGTAATTTTCACCGAAAAGTAAGCGGTCTCAGGCTTATGATGGGTAAGGTTAACCCTTTTGTTAAATTAGACAATCCAAATTCGCAGTGCACGTGTTCCATGTCATCAGTTAAGAAACCTTCGTCGCTTTTAATGACTAACTATTCGTGCGAATTCTCGTTCTGTTTGAGTGAATGGGGAGATAGATATCAGAGCTTGTGTCGAGGAAAAAAGTGCAACTTGTTGAAAAGAGTGTAAAAAGTGATAAGACTTTTGATGTAAACCGTAGGCTACTTTTCAGACTGCAGGAGAATTGACTGATGTGTTGGCGGAAACATGAGATGGATTTATTGGACGTTTGTCGAGGAAACCGGCTCCTCGTCAGCAAGTGCAGATTTATTGGGTTTCCTTGGGGAATAAAATGAAATGAAATGAATTATCCTCTGAAAAGAAAATGCTTGTTGAAATGGAGCGCCGATGTAATGAGGGGCGATGAAACGTAGTGTTCACTTCTTCGCGCGGAGGGCATTCGTTGCTTCGTTTGACATCGACGGCAATCAACGACTCTGGTGGTACACGGCATTGGAACCTGGTTCTTGCAACATTTTACACGCAAAGAACCTATAGGGTTCTTGAGACCTTACCTGAGTTGACCTTAGGTTTAATTGTTGCACTGACTAACATGAATTGTCATAGGATGCGCAATTCAAGGTCTCAGATCGTCACGATGACGATTATATTTGCTGGAACGATCGCAGATGCACCATACTCACCGCGCGCCGATAGGTAAAGTTAGATGCGATGTGCTCGCTAAACTTGGCGTCGAGCGGTATAACGCAATGAGGATAAATGTAAGGCATTAGTGGATTTTCATGTCAGGCTGTATGCTTCTCAACTCAACAAAGGTCAAGACGAGTGGACCTCATCTTCCTTAGAACCATTGTTGCTGTATTGCGAAGGAGGACTTTTGCTACCTCTTCTGTTCCGCCTTGAAATTAATCATCATTCCATGATGGAGATCGAAAACCTACAATCGCGAAGGTCAGGTTGAGTTAATCTGTCCGCAGGTGCATACGCTCCGCCGTCGCTGAGCCCTACGTTGGTTCAGAAGTAACTGCCGCCGAGGAGGGCACAGTAAAAACAAAGCATCCGTTTTGGTGAATGCCACACTTGTTTAGGGTGTGAAACCGAAACGGGATAAGTACGTATCTTGGTTATTTTTGAAGGTAGGCCTATGTTCAGCGATATCAATGGAAAGCACTCGCCGAGACCTTTCGAATGATATGGCTGAACATAGGTCTATCTTTAAAAATAACCAAATTACGCATTACTCCTTTATTTTTCAAGATATACTTGTGTTTAGCCACATCAATGGAAAGCTCTCGCCAAGACCTTTTGAATGATATAGCTGAACATAGGCCTATCTTGAAAAATTACCATATTACGCATTACTCCCTTAATTTTCAAGACAGACCTTTCTTCAGCCACATCAATGGAAAGCTCTCGCCGAGACCTTTCGAATGATGTGGCTGAACATAGGTCTATCTTGAAAAATGACCAAAGTACGCATTACTCCCAATTTTTCAAGATAGACCTTTCTTCGGCCACATTAATGGAAAGCTCTCGCCGAGATCTTTCGAATGATATGGCTGAACATAGGCCTATCTTGAAAATCAACTAAAATACGTACTACCCCCGTTTTAGTTTCACACCCAAAACAGGTACAGCGTTCCCGAAAACGGGTGTTGTATAGAGGTGGGTGACCGCGAGGTTAACCGATGTTAGGTGACGTGTTATGTGCCTCGATTTTGCTGTCGCGCTGCTGGCGACGAAAGGTTTCAGACAATGCTTCAAAACAGAGGTCCTCTTTCTATCCAAATCGGAAGGACGGCTTCTCCGCGAGGGAGTCTTGCTTCATCCGGGTAGGTGTGTTAGTCGGGAAGAGCCGGAACGCCCCAACGAGATGGAGGCTCAGCGATGACCCATTGATCGGTGCGGCGGCGGCGGCCGTCTCACAGAATTTGGAGCGAGGGAATAGGTCAGTGCTGGCTGCACAAGTGCAGCGCTGCAGCCAGGCGCCCGCCGCTGCCGCCGCCGCAACCGGCGCCGCTCCCGGTCACCGTGTCGCGGGTCCAGGCGCACCCAGCATCCCGTTACGGGCCGCGGCGCGCGCCCTCGACCCGGTGCGCTGCGCGGGGCCCACCCGGTCGCGGGCCGCCGTCGCCGTCGCGGACCCGGTGCGGAGCGCGGACCCGGTGCGGGTGCGCGCGGACGCCCAAAGGTCAAGCGGCCGCTCCGTTGCATACTTGCATTGGCTTTGCGCAGAGTCAGAGTGGGTGGCGCGACACCTTGCCTCTCAGTCCTCAGCGTGCGACACAACACAGCAATCACTGTCTTATTAACTTGTTATTGGGTTCTTTCTTTTCTCCATGCTACTGAAATGTTTATTCGCGTTTTTCCGAGTGTTCAGTCTAACCAGCAGGCAAAGTTCTTCATCACGTTTAGTATCTCTAAATAAATTTCAATCGTAAGAACTTTAAAATTCACGAAAAGTTTTTAAGATTTAATTTGGGTTCGGTTAACTGAAGGCTGAGTTAAGTCGCAGTCTTTAAACATAAGTATGGGTTGGTCGAGGTTAGAGTCGAGTCAGGGAAAATCGTTGTATGAAAGGTTGGGTTGGTCGGTTCATATTGGCTTGCAATTTTTCTCTGAATTTCGTGAATGAATCTCGTGTATTCTATGAGCTGGCGCGTAACTAGCAATCACAAGCAGTGTGTTTGTGCCCTGGTTAAGTTTGTTGGTCGGTCAGTGAGAAAGGGCATCGCTTCCTTAAGGTGAGTTCGCGGCGCGGCGAGGCGGCATCGTTGCCGTGTGGATAAGCTCTCGCTCGCAGACACCCTCCAGCTCAAAAAGGTCACCGCTATTCTCTTTATGACAAACAAGCTCCGCTTCTGCAATTTCTGCTTGACCTTCTTGTGAACGAGTTTTCGACATTGCATTATCGTTTCAACTACAAAGTTGGGCTCCATTGCTAACTGTCCATGAATTTCAAACGAGATTTTTTTCGTAATAGATACTTATTGCGCTCTCATTTACGAAAAGGAATTTTCATTCCAATAACTAGACAAGAAAAAGCAGTATATCGGATGCAGAGATCCAGTGATTCATGAACTTATTGAGGTCTTTGATTCGAAACATGAAAGCAGGCTATTTGACATGCTCGTGATGAGATGCTTTGAGTGGTATTCGTGTGCTTGTTATGAGAACTTCTTTTTAAGATACTTTGATCGATCATCAAGATGAATATATTTATCAGATTTATATTGCGGATATGCGCGTATCCTGGAAAAGAGTCGGAGCACTGATTGTGAGAGGATTACTTGTGATATCTTATACTTTTTTCATTTGTTTCAGGTTGGAGCCATACTTCCCTTGTTTATTGCTTGATTGAGTAGTGAGTATAAAGCGTAGAGCTGTTCAAATGATTCGAACCGAATCAGAGCTGATTCGGATTCGAAGGTTCGAATTCGAAACATTGGGATATTCGAATCGAGCTCAAGGCTCATCTGAAATGGTACAACCCGCTCATCTGTCGCACCGGTTCGTTTGACGACGAAACATACAATACAAAATGGGGACTTCAAATCCAGATTTGAAGACTGTAGATCAGAGAAAACGATATCCTGACCTAGGTTCAGTTAACTTAGGTGGAAAGAGGTCTATGCGGAGAAAGGTTAAGAAAGTTTATTTTTAGGTAATTGCGGCGAAAGTAGAGATGATTGAGCGCACGTGTTCGAAATGGACGCGACTCCCGAAAATATCAAAACATGGCTGCTTAAGCACGGAAGCCGACTGCCTCGCTCTCTCGAGCAAACGAAACAAATTTTGTGCGATCACACGAATTTTATAGGGAACTGATTAGCAGCATTATTTTTTCTTAAAATTTCCCGTGCAAAGGGCATTGATGAGATAGAGTTATCTTCCTCTTGTGTTCCACGATACGTGACATTGGGATAGACCACTACGTAGGTTAAGTTGGGTGAGATTTAGTCACGTTCCTTTTGCATCGTTTCGCTCTCTCTCCGCTCGGTTTAGCAACAAAAGATGGAACACAAAACAATATTGCATATTTTTTCAATTGACAGAGAGTGTTAAAATAAATTAAAGGAAATGGCTGTACGCAGGTATTAATGGGGAGAGCCCCTGGAGTGCAAGACTCTTCGAGTTTGACCAGTCTATCTTGGAGTCACTCTCTCTGTGAGGATGCAGCAGCCAGAGGCTGTAGCCAGCCAGGTGCTGCAACAAAGTAGCTAAGAGAGCTGCAATTTTGACGTAACATGAGTGAAGATTTAGACGCCGATTTTGCCAAGTCATAATCGAGATTTGTCTGTAAACACATGAGTTACGTCTTGTCTATCAACGACTGTCGGATTTTTATCGGTTAACAAATTACAGTGAACCCCTCCCAGTGGCTACGTGCCTCAGCTTCCATCGCTGCAGTAAAGTGAGAGATTCGTCTTGCTTTTATGTTGAAAACTCATTTTTCTTAGTCGCATCAGGAGGGATTAACTGGAGCTCCCTCTGAGAAAATCCTTTGACAACGTCTCGCGGATTTCTGGTGTTGCCCGAGGTCCTTGTAAAAAGAAGTTTGTAAAACTTCCTTTTTCTTTTGTAAAGCTCTTGCAAAAAAAAAAAAACTTCTTTTGTAAAGTCCTCATAAAAAGTTTTAGGGACTTTTTATTCTTTTTTATTAAAAAAACACTGAAACGTCCATTTTTTGACGTAGAGTTTAAGAAAGTAAACTTTAAGAGTAACAAAGTAGGAGAACGCAAACCAAAAATTCTAGAAAAAAATGACATTTTTAAAAATTGAAAAACGTATCCATGAAGAAACTTTGTGGCCAGTTTGTGTATGTAAGTATAGATTGGAGGAAAGCGCTCTTCTTTCGATAGAAAGTGCAGAGAGTTTGGTGTAAACCAATTCCCGGCACCTAAGAAAATATCGAATTATGTTAAAACAAGTCTTTGAGGAGCTTGCGGAGGGGAGGACAGAAATTGCCACGGCTGGCTTTGCCCGTTGGGACAGTGTTCGAAAATAAGCAATGTTTTTACGTCGAATAAACTCGTTGCGATTACATAAATTATACCTGGTTAAGTACTGGTATCAATCAGTAGTAGATTACCGCCTGTTCCTTCTAAGTGACTCGGATGGAAATTGTGCACCGAGGTGTGTTATTAAACTTTCCACTTTTTGACGAATGGATCAATTTTTGGTCGTAGTGAGTACTATTGACGTGTTAATACATAGCCATTTCGTGTCACTGGGATGCTTGACGGCAACTTTTCAATTTTATCGCTCGAGTTTCAAGTAGCTTGCTTATTTCGTTTCAATTAACTCCAAGTTTTGTGGCTTAATAGATTAACGCGCGTAATTTATTTTCTGAGAACAGAGCGGTTTTACAGGAGATAAATTGGTCACCAATCGAGATACTCAAATGGATTCCATGTCATGGAAAAAATGCAGGGTCTACGTAGAAAGTGCTTGGAATTCTTTTGTGAATTTTGACAGATTTTGTGTATTGGCTCTTAATGAAGTTTGAATTCAACGAGTTCTGTGGAAAGATCAACTGAGATTAGACTAAAAAAATAGAGAAACTAAAATTTGTGGAAACTGTAAGCCCCTTAGTGCAGCGTACAGCAAGCTGGATAATCCAATATTCAATGTCATTGAATTTTTTTTTAATGAATCCTTGCCTTTGTCACTTCATAAGAATGGCGTGTCGGATTTTGAAAAAAAATAACAGTGGTAGCAAAGATACCTAATGAAATAGTGAGCCTCGCATATTTGGTTTGTTTTATAGAGACATTAGAAATATTTGAACACTGTTTGGGTTTTGATTGGTTGTCTTATTCGTCCCTCGAATTTCTGAAGCCAGATATTTGTTAAAGATAGGCTTGTATAATAGAAGAGAAATATGCGCGATGCGCGTGTTCTTCAACGAGTTGTAATTATTACATTTTTTTCCGAGTCCTTTCTTCTTTTCCGAAGTACGAAGCTAGGCTTGTTGACACCAGCGAAAAAGACCAATTATTATTGAAAGCAAAGCAACCAGCACCGTCAATTTCCATTCCTGCGCTGAGCGCAAAATGCGACATCTGGTGGATAATGAAAGAAACTAGGAAAATTGTCCACTTGGAGTCGCACTCCTTTAGTAAATGAGCTACACACAGACGTGTCATGCATCTCGAGCCGGGCTTAAAAACTATCCTAACTATTGTTATTATTTCCGTGTAGTTCAACACGAAATTACTGCGAATTATTGTCAAATGGGAGGTGAGAAGATAGCGCATTGCGTGGACGTGTTGACGTGTAGTCACACAGTTAATTTGAATGTTGGAATTTTCTACCTCTTGTTTCTACCCTGGTTTATCTTTGTCTCTATAGCCTTTGAAATTGTTACTTGAGCCATTCCTGCTCGCGTTTTGCAACAACGATGTGAGGTCTTTTCCAAAAGCGATTCTTATAGTCGCACATGTGTCAACACACTTCTTCGTTCATCGAACCAATTTAGTTTTTGCGAGGAGGTGATAGTAACAATAAAAACGTGCTGGCGTTCATCCAGAAGCAACCTTTGGACCCGCCGCTTGCTCGTCAACAAAAACACTGACCGCGACAACCATGGCGTTGCCTCTTAACGGATCTGTAATGAGTCCTCGTTGATTTTTTGTTTTGATTGTTATAGAAGATTTGAATTGTTTTGATTTTTATAGAAGTCTTTCCCACCTTGTGAGTGAAATATTGTGTCCCCCTTTACCCGGAGTTGCCCAATCAGGTACCAGTATCCGGCAGGCTATATGTATTCCGAGTTGAGAAGCGCTGGACGCGGACGCGTTGGACGCGAGCGGGTTTCGCCTGGCCGCGACCTTGTCAATGCCGACGTTAAAGAGAAGACGGGTAGTCATTAGGCCGGCCGGAAGGAGCGGTTCTGTTTGGAAATTCTGGTCGGCCGCCGCGCCGCGCCGATCCAGTGGCGTTTTACTGTCTCCCTTAACGGGAAATATCTTTCTCTCTATGGTTACGCACTGTCTGCCAATGGCATCTGCAGCGAAGTTGTGTGCGGAAGTTCATCAGGGATTTTAATTGAAATTGGCCAAGTTTACATATTGCAAATGAGATGAGGACTACGGGTCGATCAGATTCTAATTGCCTTTCGAGCCTTCCCATTAGACTTAAAGTATGATTCAAATATTCTCCAACAGTTCACGGGCGGCGCTTCTCTCTTGAGCAGCACAAGTTTACTTTAGCCGGCCCATACAGTTAAATTTGCAAAAAACAACACGAAAAAGTGGACGTCGTTTACAAACAGGTTCACACACTCTAAATTTGAATCAGTATGCGAGTCTCTGGGATTCAGTGAATTTTCACTAAATCTGAGACACTTACTGATATTCAAATTTCGAGTACAGTGGTCCTTAGATTAGCGAAGCAAAGGAAACCTGTAGGTTTACCTGCCGCTACTTCTCCGTTGCGCAATTATCGGCGTGAATAAGTAAGCGGCATCAGGCTTGGCGTAGTTTAACCTGAGATGAGTAGATGCAACGTGATTCTGCTGGGCTAAGCGACGGGAGATAAAACGCATGTAGCAAATACCGCCTTCTTAATTTAAAATGTGATAGGGAATATCCCACGCTAGCCGGTGATAGGGTAACTGTTTGCCTTCTTAATAGTAACTGTTAAGTTTTCCGTTGGTCTTAATTGATTTACAGCCCCCTCGTCTCTTCTCGTCTGTGTTCCTCTGCCGAGAAGTACCAGCTTTGAGAAATACTTCGTGCCTCTTCCGCAATTGTCTTCTTTGGCAAACAAGTATACCTTAATGTCAAAGTATTCTCACCCATCGCGCCGCATAGCGGGGATACACTCATGTATTACGTTACGAGGAGGGGGGACTCTGCGCTTCGTCTTAATGGCCGAAACCTTTCAATCTACCCAAGAAAATATACTTTCCCGTACCTTAAATACGTATTGGCATTGATCAGTTTATCGAAAGTAGATTTTTTCGGTTCCGCTGATCGATGGACGAATGTGTTTGCAACAAAACACAGTTAAAATATATCTGATTTGTGTAGGCCTATTTCTTTTCCGTCTCTTATGTTTATGAACCGTCCTCATACAAACAGAACCTCGAATCAGTTTTGGGGTCCAGTTTTCAAATTTAGACGCTATATTTTCCAATTTTTTAAAACAACATCTAAAAGTTTAGAAGAGCGATGCTAAAAATTTGTTAGCTGATATCTCTTTGTAGTTCTAATCTATTTGAAAACTGGAATTTTAGAACTCTCCATGTTGAAATCAACATGGAGTGAATTTTTCAATAACATGTTATCCAGTGATAAAGGACGGGTGAAGAACCGCTCTGCTTGAAGCTACATTGACCTTGCATTCCGTAAGTAGAAATTAAACAAAAAAAATGTTCTATCCAAAACACAGAACTCAGTCTAATTCGAAAATAATGGAAGAGTAAACGAACTCTGGACATTATAATTAACGTACTCTGAAAATATCTAAAAGTCGAGTAGGAGGGGCCTGCATCTCAAAAAAAGAAACACCTATTTCTCAATTTTTTTGGCCGAAAAAACTGCATACTTGGGGACCAAATTTAAAAAGAAATAAATATATCTTTTTCGCTTTGGAATGTTCAGGCGTAAGGTAATCAAAGTCATTTTCACGCTCTTGTTACAACACGTTGCTATTTCCGTATGTTTTCTTTCTCATTTTGCAAAAAATAGACCTGTTAGTTTGGGTCATTAGTCACATTTTCGCGCGTTTCTGCTTAAGCGTTGTTTAATTTGCACGCATTTTTATTTAGGCACTTTGCCTGCGCGCCTTATTTCGCCTACTTAACCCCCACCTCCTCTCCTCCTCACTCATCGAACAACACTCCTTGTTGGCGGAAAATGGGAGTGAGGCACAAAGGAGATGATTGTGCTTTGTGCATTTATTGCTTTCAAGAAACTATTTAAAACGATCGTCAGAACTGTTTGAAATGTTTTAGTCGAAACCTTTTCGAATCGCTCCGAGTGAGATTTGTTCTACGATTTCGGGTATTCCGTTTTTGAAATCTTTCTTCTCTTCACAGACTTCGTTCAAGAAAATTATCTCAATTAGATTCATATAATATGGGTTTACATTATTGTAAAAGCGGTGATAAATGCTTCCTCTTAATGTAGCACTCGACAAGGCCACATTACGCTGTGCTCGATGTCTTCTTTATAAACTATGGGTGTTGCTTGACCCGACCCGACATGCATTGGGAGACTTGAACGCACATAAACCAACCAAGTGCCTTTCAAATTAGAGGTAACTTGAACGCCCGAATCCCAACCTAATACATTTGTGATGGGGCAGTCGATTCAATAGACACTCCCTCTAAAAATATCTCGTGATTTCCAGTGTACCTTACTCTTTGAGCTTTCCATGAAATCGTCTGCCTTTTTTTCGTTCCACCCCAGTTTAATCTTTCGTTCGCTTATTAGGATTAACGATTCTGGTCCGTTGGGAAGGCTAGGTTAAGTTAACCTATTTTAGGCGCCTTGTGCCTCGCTTCGCTGGCTTTCCGCTCGGCTGACGCCGCTTTCTCCAAGAAGCGGCATCAGGCTTGGCGACCACAAGCTTTGCTTGTCTTGTGCCGATGCGTCGAAAGGTGGGTCCCAGGTGGGAAATCCTATCGTGATAAAACTGAGAGTGCCATCTTGTGGATGAAAGTGGAGTAATGGAGCAAGGCCACTTAATATTAAGCTTTGCTGGCGATTGGATTTAGTGGAAGGAGTGCACACAGGAACAAGGTCTGGGCGAATTAATGCCCTTTAAAGAGTGGACGGGGACTAATTTGTGAAGACTCACGAGTACATGAGCCCGTAGGAAATCATTTCCACTCCTTCCGTGTAAGATAAGCTCCTCGCACAAGTCATGTAATCAGCAGCCCGCTATTGCATCGCGTACTCTAAAAAGAAATCTGATTTAAAGGCTGAAATCTGACAGCTGGAATCCGTCTTGTAAAAGAGGAAATTTCGCGTCATTTAAATTCTTGATTGAGCTACTACAAGATAGAAGGCAGATAACTGCTTATCAAAACGTATCTGAGGCGTGAGGCGTGTTTGTTTTCGATGTAATTGATTTTGTTCGTACGTCGATTACTCGGAATTGGAGGCGGGCAGTGAATTTATGATGAATTGCTTAAGTGCAACGCACACGTTTTATCCGATTAAGGCCTGGCGCTCCCGTCTTCTGCAAGTTATAGAAAGATTCGTAGTACAAGCGAGATGGAAGTTTCGAAGACGGCGCATATGGTAAAATTGTTTTTATTATTTATGTTTAATCTGACCGATGGTGGTGATGGAGGTTAGTGTTGAAGGGGTGGAATCTGCGTTAGAACGCATTTAAAATAAAGACTTGCATGACTTTTTGTATTTTTTTTTATTTTGAATTGAAGACGAAAAAATTTATGTCGGCATTGGTGATGTAGTTGGGTGTTAAGATAAGCATGTGCGTGGGATTTTCCGTAGACTTGCTTTGAAAAAGATTTTTGAATGATTTGGGCAAACGAACGCAGTAGCTGAACTTTAATTGTATGTTCGTAGTTGTTGTTTGTTTTCTTTTACCTGCGCATGAATTGGATATGAGTCGATCAGCAATACCGAATTTTATTAACTTATGCGGCTAGGCTGTGAGGTACCGGTATTCTGATTTTGAGTCGTGGTGTACCGGGTTTTTGGATCGTAGACGGACGTATTTGTAACTCTTCCGATTGAAATTTAAAAGACTGGTCGATGTTTTGGTAGTGGCTGGTTCGGTTTAAACGAACATGTAGAGTCGAAGGCACAATCGCTCGCAAGGGATTTTTGTTTCGCTCGAAATCGTGTTGGCCCGTGTCCGTGTAGGCTGACGCCTCTTCGCGCTACGAATTCGCCAGTGGTTCACCCCAAAACTATTGGGCCCATAACCTGCAACTCTCGAAAGAGTGCCTCCGACTTTACATGCAATGACCGTGAGATGAAATAAGGCATGGTGACGATTGGTTGTTAGGCCAACTGCACCGTGCCGCACACCGCTCGGCTTGGACACAAGAGGTTTAAGGTGTAATCATCGAAAATGACTTGGAGATAATAGTAAAGAGGAGCATGCGACATGTCGATACTCCTGGAAACAGAAAACCGGCTGATCAACTTTTTATTGCGTGTGTTGACGCCTTTTGTGAATCATGTGTGATTGGCAGTCGTGCATGCAGCTCACAATCAGCAGTCCCTCCTCACCCCACGTTTTGCCCTCCGAGCCGAGCGATTTGCGCGCGCGGTACCGTTTCCACTCGGAACAGCTGATGGCTAGTTTAAAAGGCTAGCTCGCCGCGAGTCACGTTGTTGCAGAGCAGAGCACTAGCTGATCGCTATTACATTTGTTGTCCTGGTTGTGCGCAGATGCGGCTGGCAGGCCGTGTGCGTCCTGTGGCTCGCGTCCGCCGCCCTTGCCGCCGTGGGCGGCCCCCCGCCGCAGCCGTCCGCCGGCCACGTGGACAACCACAACCTGCTGTCCAACCTGGGCCTGGCGATGCTCCCGTCTTCCGCCGCCGCGCGCCTGGCGCCCAAACATCGCTACATCCCCGCCGACGATTCCAAGATGTTTGTTATCCAGCTTCCGCCCAGCCAGCACTACTACTCGTTCTCGAAGCCCATTGGGTACGGCTTCCAGCAGGCGGCGCCGAGCCCCAACGCCCTGAGCAAGGTGGAGGTCGGCTTCCGGTCGAATGGCAAGCCCTCCAAGGTGTACCACTGGAACATCCCCGTGCTGGAGCGCATCGGCAAATACCACCCGACGGCGGCACCCAAGCGGCCGCGCAAGGGCGGCAACAACCGACGCCACATCGCGGCGCCCACGCCCACGACGCCCCCGCCCGCGGGCACGCCGCCCTTCTTTTACGTGCCCACGCCCAAAAAGTCGTCCTTGCACAAGGTTTTCGCCGGAAACGGAAACGGCAAGCCCCATTCGGTGTACGTTTTGGAAAAGAGCAAAAAAGCTAAACCTGTGTACTTTCAACGACTCTTACCTTGACGTGCGTCGAGCTCGTAAATTTTACCACTTCGACTTTGGGCGCAAATTTTGGATTCGTCGCTAATTCTTCTTTCTGCTCTTGAAAACTGAACGCTTTTGTTTAGTTTGCTGAGATTTGTGGCGATGTTTATTGGATCCACAGATGACCGGTTGTCTTACGTTGCTTCTGGTAACCATTTGATTTTTTTACAGTGCCAAAATGGTTGATCTTGATTTGAATGCACGATTAAGATGTGGTCCTTATCGGTCACTTCCCAAAGGTGTTTAGAATAAAATTTTAGGAAGTCGAAGCATTTTTGTTTGAAGCAGCTCAGGTGTCACCGAAGTCCCCGCCATTCCTGCCAAATAACTTCTTTTCATATATGATTGTTTTTCCTTATTATTTATTTTCCATGATTGTTTCTCGCTCGTTGTAGAGCACTCCTTTTAAAAGTCATTTAAAAAAAAAAGGATCTGATTTCAAAATTTGGATTTTTGCAAAAGTCTTAAACGTCACATTTCTGGAGCCTTTCCGGCATTTTCGAATCGCAATAAACTTATGATTAAGTTCAACTTTACTGTCTTCTTTGGTACTTTGAAGCAACATAAAATGGACTGATACTTAAAGCAAGGTAAATGACTACCTGGGTATTCAAATTTGCTGTACGATATTGATAATTTGTAATATTTCTTTGTGATTTTTAATTTTATTTATTAGGAAGGGCGTTGATAAAGAAATGTCGAATTCCCAGTTTAAAAGATCTGAGAATTTATCCCGAAATGAACAATTACGTTTCTAGAAGTTATTTGTAATTTATTTACTGACAACTACTCTAAGTATATTTTATTTATTGTGTGAAAATCAAAACTGATAACTCAAGTTGTTCTGCAGTGTAATTGTTTTCGAATTTCTCTTTAAAATCAGGGAAGAGAGGCGAACGTTGAGATAGGTTACGTAATGACAAAAAGCCAACACGGCGATTTTACTGTAAATAACGAACAGTAAAACAGTAGCTGTTACTGATTATTTTAATTCACGCATTCATCGGTTTACGTCAAAACTTTGGATTTTATTAGTAACGTTTGCTGTCTCAGTCCGTCGAACTTATTTTCCTGCACACTATAATAGTCCGACGCGTCTCGTTAAAAAGGAACCGTAAACATCGATGTTGTAAAAAGTCCCATCAAATGGCTGTCGACCGGATTATCTAAGCGTGTAATGGAGCTTGTTTCAATGTTATTCGTGAGAAAAGCTCACTTTCTGATGTCTGCTTCAAAGAATTTGAATCAAATTCCAACACCTAACAAAACGGAATTGAACCAGCCTTTTTTGCGGTAATGATCCGGAATTCTTATTACGTTAAATCCCATTGTCGATCGTAAATCGGATATTACAAGGATTACCTCAAATTTCTCTGTTCGCTTTCTAGCAGTTAGACCTAATTGAGTAACTTGAATCAGATTTCCTCTCTAGTTTTAACGGCGGTCTGATGAAAGAACTTACTCGCTAATCTGAGCGGATCAATAGCAGCGCGAGCCACAAGGCACCTAGCCCCACCAAAAATAGGGCAAGCCAATCTCATTCTCGCGAAAATATGTCGTCGATCCTCACATTGCAGTTGAACCATGTGGATCACAAAGAAGATGGGAAGTCCAACCTCGGAAGTGAGAGTGTGAGGAAAATGGGGTGAGATTCTGATATCGAAGCTTATTTTTCGAATTACTCGCCGCTGTTTTCTATCAGTTGCCTTTTGAAGATTGCCCCATGACCCCGTTTGTTGCAATTTCTCAGAAAGTTGTGGCAGCTTAACTGACGGTAATTCAAAACCTATAAGTCCATGAAATGACGTCGCGGGAAGACAGTGCAGTTACCTTCCCTCAGGTCTTGCAACGATTACGGAACATACTTGGGAATTTGTGCGCTCTGGCGCTCTATTTTTAAAATCCACTTTAGCCTCCTCATTCGTTGAGGTATCTTATTTGCGCGGACCGATGACCTTCCAATATGATCCCTCATTAGCGGTCTGTCCTTCCGCAGAAGAGCATTGTGAGTTACGCCTTCCCCTCAATCCTCGCGGCCCTAAACTGCATCATCTCCCGGTTCGTTTAAAATCGCCAAATTGAGCAACAGACATCGATTCTAACCTTTTTTAGTTCCCCTCAATCAGGTCCAATCGTCAAAACATAAAGATCTCACAAAAAGATTCGGGACAAAAATTTTTTTCAAATTGCTCACCTTGCTTTTTTTTTCAAATTTTCAGTCGAAATTTTTTGTCGAATTTTTTAACGTTTAATGGTTTGAATTGCTGCAGGGAAACTAAAAATGGTTTAAACCGTCGTCTATTTTCCTTTTTGTCCTTCAATTAATCCTCGAGTGGAATTTGAATCCCCAACCACAGAACCGCTCTACAAGCTTTCTTTCAATTTTATTTTTCTGTGCAGGAGTTTTTGTATCGCAGGTATACTTTTTACGGGCATACATACTCCATTGTAACTAAAGCCCTAATTATTAATTCGATTCCTCTCTTTCAGGATTTCCTATTTGTTGGTACCTAGAAAATCAGTTTACTTCTTTCCGTCTTTGAAACAAAAAGACAACTATTAGGTCACGTAGAGCTACAGTATTTTCTTTTAAATTCACATAGATTTTAATTGTTTTTAAAAGTTGATATTACCAATGCAGCTGCCGAGTGGTGTGATAGGTCGCTACGCATCGGTGCCCACTTGAGCCCGTCGTCTTTTGCTTAAGTCTTGGTTACGGTCGAATGGCGCGGCGGGGCGGGCTTTTTGAATATGCATGGCGCGTGAGCGCAAACACTCCTACCGCGTTAACTCTTGTTTTTATGGTCAAGTGCAAGTGTCTGCAGCTGAGGCATTCGCTTCATGGAGAAGTACTTTTGTTTTTGCTTCGTCGGATCAACTTTGAGCAACGTTTGTGCACAGCCTCCCAGCGGATGGTTATACCATACATGTCCTTACCCTACCCTCATGGAGCTTTAGGGCAGAGATACTCCTAAAGGGACAAGTTTTTGAAAACAATAACAAAAAATGCAGGTGAACCTATGCAATGGAAGCAAATGTTTTTAAACCATCCTGATTTTCTGTTGGACGACAAACGGTTCCTGATTGACGAAAGACTATTTATAGTGGGAATGCAGCTGCAGTACGGTGAAAAACACGGACTAACCCAGTTGGGAGTAAGAATGGGAGGGATCTTGGGTCGTAAATTCCCAAAACCGAGAACGTAATTTGATAAATGAAATTCCTTCCAAGGCCAGTCCTTGGCGTCGCCTTTCTCGATCGTCCTTCAGGAACCTGCTGCACAGAATCCACTGGAGCAGCTCCCGGACCCATAAATTAGCCGACCACTTTGAGCTAAAAATAAGAATACCGTAGTGATGTCTTGTAATGATATCGGATCCGCTCTGGATCGCCTGATACAAAAATTAAGATTTACGGAAATGCATCATGCAAATAATATCGATTCCAAAAATGTTTATTCGGTACTCGTTTCGTGTTTTGATAACAAGTCGCTTGACTCAACGCGTTCTCCAGTGCTCTCTCCGGCGAGCTTGTTCGGAATCTGTTTGATGTTTTGATCGATTTATCGTTACTGAGGTTCTTGTAATTACCTTTGAAGCAAAAAAATGGATTATCCTTAAGGAGATTTTTTTGTGAAAAACATGAAAGATCGGAAAAAGCTTTACTCGACATTTCAAGTTTGGTAATAAGCATAAAAAGGTTGGTTTTACGTTACGCTGGTTTTGCTCTGCGTACAATTGTCTTCTGCTAATGATAACCACAGTTTTTGCGAATCAGAATCATCTGATGCCCACTGAGAGAAGAAATCGGCTATCTCAAGGATTATCATTGCTTTAAGAATTTACCTGTTTCCTACCATTTTGGACGTAAAATTTTGCTCTGGACGAAATTTCGATTTTAACGGAGAACGGCCTAGGAAGAAGCGCAAACTTCCAGACATTGTACCGGTACTCTGCTAACTCGTAAATGGCTTTCTGTTGAGGCGGATGTCTGTATTTTTTGCTCTAAAAATGAGACTGGCCATAAAAAAGAAATTGATTGACCTGGGATCGTGGCACCTCTATCATCTCGCCCATTGACGGTACTTCTCGGGTATATATTAACCACTAAAGTCCAGGTCGGTTTTAGAGAACCACTTAGGTCCCATCCCATCCCATCCCATCCCAGGACCGGTTGCCTACTTTGATTTGCTGCTGTCTTTCCAGCGACGCCCACTAAAAATATCACAGCTCATTCTTTTAACCCGTTCACTCTAAATTTCAAAGGAGAAATTTACCACCTCTGTACCCTTCGTCGCTGAGCGGAGCGGTTGTGGAGCGAGGCACGGGCCACGTTCCTGTTGATTCTCATGAAAATCAAACCTTAATACACCGGAGGAGGGAAATGCCCCCTAGGCAATGTTTTCTTGTTATCAGAATATCGTGGTTTACACGAAAGGTTTACCCCGACGAAGAGGAAATTACTCCATAACGCAACGCTCTTTGAAATCTGAAAACAAGCGTAGAGAGTGAGTCATCTTCGACTGTTCATCCCGGGAATATCCCACACCTTCCTGCCTTTCTTTAGTGGTCACCATAACGAAGATAAATCAAATTTATTTATCTCCGAACCTCCTTGCAATACAATACCTCATTGTTGACTAAATTAGCGTGAAGATTGGACCTGGCGGCAGCGGATCAAAGTCCATGAAGTTCGAGAAAACATGTTTGGTTGTTGCAACAAAATCGATATAGCTAAAGTTGAGTCGCATTTTAAGATCGGTTTGTGGCCAAGTGCTAGTGTCTGAGCAGCACTTTTTGTGGCTCGTTAAATTGTTGGATGGCTCCTCGGGAAACGTTGAAAGTATTATATCCTTGGATAGCATTGGCATGGATACCCTCGGATATCATTGGTATGTCGTTGACGTCCCATACGGCTAGCTGACACCGTTTGTTTGTTCTTCACACATGACCCCATAAAGCAGACCAACTAAGTGATCTCTGCCGTTTAATGTCTACTTAATGTTCACGTTAAAGTTTGACGAAGTGCAAGGAATGCCGAACGTCTCTAAAAGGCAGCAGTGTATCACCAGCGATTCGGCCTTTCCTCTATCGGCTGATTAAAATCGTTTCTCGTCGTAACGGGCTGCGAATCGTTTCTTCCCAAAACGGGCAGAGTGAGCACACTCGAGGTGGTCTCATCAACTCTTTTAATTGTGTCAACGTAGTTGAAGTCGCGTCACCGAGGTGTGCTCTCGACAACTTTCTGTCATCCTGGTTTTATTCTTAATTATTCGCTCATGAACTTTCAGTAAGATTTCACAGGGTTTCTATGTCACTCGGTTTGGCCAACTGACATGAGAGGCATTTGTTCATAGATAGAAAAATTCCCTTTCACGGGCCCAAAAGAGACAGGTGAAGATGTAACGATGATTAGCCCGTACTTCATGCAGTCTTGAAGTTTAATTGTTGATCGTGTCTGCTAAGCATCTCATTCGTATACTGATAAAGATTTACGTCTTGAAACCCTTTCTCGGATACTCGTCAATGTGATAATGAGTACCCCCTTAATTCAAAAGCTTAATATTATTCCGTGTGAGGCAAATTTCTGATACCTGGCCGCGAATTTTCACACGTACATAAAGTTTTAAGAGTCAAAGAATAGTTGAGTTCTCACATTGGCAGGCCGTAATTGTACGTTTAAAACAACGTCCACCTGATTTAAAGTCATTGCGTTTCTCGAGCCGTCTGTCCGCATAGGAAGTGACGTCTTTAAGAAAAATAGATTGTAATTAACCCAGAAAGAGCATCTTCTAATACTTGTATCGCTGGTAGGCTCTGCCCTTTCGAATGGCTTATTTTGAGCAAAGTACACTTAAAGTTTCTGAGATTAACTTCCGGCCTTTTATCTTGCAGCTTTCTACTCCAAGCTGAGCGTAGCAATTCAAGGCATCCAATGTAACCCAACTGAAGCTTACTTATGGGTTCCAAGCGTCATGTTAAGTAAGATCAGACCACGTGGCTTGTTCCTCGCTTCGTTGGCGTTCCGCTCAGCTGTCGCCAAGGTCGATTCCGCTTCTCTGTGAAGTGAAACCGAGATGCTGGAGATACCTAGCTCGGTGACCGTTTGATGAAGGAACCAATGTTGAGTTAGGTTACGTTCTCGTAAAAATTTCACAAGAGGCCTATTCGTGAACACGCGCAGGCTACCCTTTTGCGTGGGAACTGGGTCAATTTTCTATATCCCATTCCTAATATGATTCTTTAATATATGGTTCTCCATCCCGTTTGAATATAAAAACGTAAACAGCTCCCGTGGCCCTCAATGACATCTCGCAATAGTGCTCGAGAGGACATCTTCGGGTCGAAATTTCGAGGCGGTTAATTTCCATCTAAATATTTCATTAAACTGTCAACAAGCCGTTTGAGCTAAACAAACGTCCTTCAAGCACGTCGTCAAAACAAGGACGACAATCTAATAGCGTTAGCGGATCAAACCGGCCGGGCGACCGGCCAGCCGTCTGCGACCCGCAAAGCGGAGTAGCGAACTGCCCCGAGCATCCGCACTCCACAGCCATGTCCACGTGGCCTCTACCGATTCCGTCAATTCAGACGTTTTCATCTAAAGCTGGAGGACATTAGCTCTCCTTCCCATGGTCGTTGTTCCCTCTTGGCGAAACGCCCTCGGCGATGACCCACATCGTGTGGGACGCTTCGGCCGTCGCTTTGCTCGCGTGCAGCCCATATGTTCCTGGGGTGGAATGCGCTCGGCGATAGCGGTACTTCCGACCGACTATTTACTTTTGCGCAATACTCGGATTTTCTGCGGGATAAGACTAGATCCAAGAATTTCTGTGGAGTTCTTGTTGGAAGAGGTAGCCACTACCCAATCTGGTTTGACAACGAAATCATCATTTTGCGTGTCTTTTAGGTAGCTCTCAGAAATCGCTGATATTTTTACAGCCAGCAGACGCGTGCCGTAGTCCGGATATCAATGAATAACAATTACTTTACCGTCTCGTATGGTTTTTGAGCGTCTCGTTAAAGCAGGAGATGAGCTTGATTCACCATTGATATCGCTTTTTCTATTTTGCGCGAATAACTTGAAACATCCTCCTAATAGTAACAGCCATTGTGTAACTAGAAAAAATTTCACGATGTTTGGCACTCGCTTAATAGTCTTGAATGTGTTAACTGAAGAAATGAAAACATGTTTTTATGTGCATTTTTTTGAAATCACAGGTTCTTTTTTTCTTTTCTTTTTGTTTACTTTTATAGAAGAAGAAAAGACAATCAATTAAGGTTAAAATAATCTCGAATTTCGAATGATTTGTACAGAACTGCCACCTCAATGGGTATTGTTGCTTTTACATAACTGAGATTTCTTGAGAAAGTAAAAATACTACAGCATTAGAATTTCGATCGATCCCACTAAGTCAGAAATAGTTTATACTAGGTGACTGTTAGAGATTGCGCCTGAGTTTGCGAAATATTGAGTTATCTCCAGAAGTCCAGCTCAATGGAAGCGACAGTACCTCCTGCACTGATAAAGCATGTTATGCATGAATGACTGATTGAGTGTATGTCAGAAGTTTTATTCACTCGAATAAATATATTTTCCTGTTGTACATAAAGAACGATTTTTGCTTCTTGGATGAAGTGACATTGTACTCTTTTTGTTGTTTATTGAATTTCTGCTTTTTGCAATGTGAAGAATGTCAGCACGTTTTATGTGATAGTTTGTGTGTATATATTTATGTGTCCGTCGTTTGTAATAAACTTGATTATTAAGTAAACTCGTCGTGTATTTTTACTGAATTTTTATAATTGAAGTATTTCTGTACTTAGTTTCAAATTATCGTACACTCTCGTAATAAACGTGTACATTGTTGCTTGGCATTTTTTTATACTAGTCATAATCGAACAACAGGCAGCAGCCTACCATATAACACTCACCAAAATCAAGAGAGGATTACTTTATCATTGGCAAGTAAATCATGGCAGTCACACTTGCTTGAGAAGCAATAATACTCCTTGCGAAATCACACGCCGCAAATTTCCGCTGTTTTTTTGTTTGTTTTTTTTTCTTCTTCTTTTTCTTCCAAACAGGTCATTGCTCCTAAAAGCGGCGTTTTTGAAAAATACATTCATCTAAAAGAGAAGGAAATGCTTCAAACATTTGTAACGATATTGCAACCTTACCATAGTATGTAATATTGAATTTGTAAGGAATAGAAGATGTCTCCTTTAGCCTTAATACGTCTCTATTTTGGAAACTGCGGCAGCTCGAGCAAGTTGTATCAAAAGTACACTTCCGACGAATAATTGTCTCATCCTCATTTGAAAATTGCCGCCGTTCCTCTTGAAATTGAAAAGAGACTGAGCGGATGAGGTATCGAGAGGAAAAACATTTACTTTCCGTTTGGAATCGAAAGTTCGCGATGAAAAAGTGTCGTGTGTTTTACTTGTGCTCTAACCGCGACGATTTGAGAGTGCATTTGCCTGCTCGCTCATGTGGGTCATCGCCTTCTTCAGAAAGTGCTCGCAGTAGGATTTCCGTTTTCTCGCGCAGATGGCGCTTCACTTCGCGTTGCCGTTTTATTATCCTTCGATTTATAACAAGCTTCTCAAACGAGTCCACTCAACTAACTCCGCTCAACTTTGGAAATATTCTCTATTTCCGTCCCCATTTCTCTCTTTTTTGCGTGTTCCCTGCTCAACAAAGTTCTTGTGGGTTTTGTTGGCAAACAAGCCTCACGGCTCTCCTGCTCGCTGAGATAATTTAATTAGCTGTGTAATCATTACGCAGTGGTTAGATGACAGCCGAAAGAGTTCATTTGGTTGGCTGCAACGAGTTTATTTGAATTGGTTCGCTCGGGGTCTTGCATCTATTCTCCTGTAATGAGTACGCGGTGTCGTAAATTTGTTCTCGTTAGGTCAGTACCGGGTGAGCTCAAGAGCCGCGTTAGGACTTGGGCGATTTTGATAAGTCTCGAAAATTCCGTCGATATCGTCTGTTGACGTTGATGCGAATCCTTGTTAGACTAATCTAGGTAAGGTTGAGCGCCTTGTGCCTCGCTCCGCTCAAAAGTGGATGGCAAGAGCTGTCGCTGAGATATAAAAAGAATTAGGCTTGGAGACCGATAAATTAGATCAACGTAGCCTAACAATAAGTAAGGTTAGGTAATGATATGCCTAGTGCCTGTGCTGCTGCTCTGCTTGGCGATAAAAAGTGGGGCATACCAACAGTGAAATTCAAGCTTTTAAATTTACAATGTAGGTCATTCCGGAAGGCAGTATTAATAAGAATGGTTTACAACGAATAGGGGAAAACGAATGCGAAATCGTGAATCGCTCGACAGTCTTGGAGGAAGATTATGGGATTTTCTCCGTGTGTGGCAGCAAACCTCTATTTAAGGAAGTTCTGCATGCCGAAAAGGCAATTAAGTCCCGAAAAAAGAGCACACTCCGCTTTATTCCGCACCTTAAGAAAGAAATGAAAGGTTTAGCTACTGGTGGCACAATTCGGCGGTAATCATTGACACCGATGTCGATAGCAATGAAAATAGAGACGTGAAATTTGAGTCGGAAGCTTGGCCACTTTGGGATAATTTGCAGTGAAGCCAAGATAATATCTCTTTATAGGCTATTTTGGATTACGTAGTAATGGAGATTGGCAAAGACTCTCTTTATTTGTCAAAAGAATGGAGTTGGCGGCGCCGCGCTCTCAATTAGTGCATACTTGTGGAATTCCTTGCCAATTGAAATGGTGATCAAATCTTCTCATCATTTTGATGCATGATCAAGTTGCATAGAAACGGGTTATTGTAATTTTTTCGTGAAATCTTTACACTTTTGAGTAGTATTACCACTGTTTTACGTATAAACCACGAAAGGTCGCGTTTTCTATTTCGAAGTGGCTATTCGCACGCCTGCCCCATATGTAATGATATAAATGACTGGATCTGTTGCCTTTGTTATTTCTGCAAGCGCTAGAACAGCAAAAGTGGTGATTCTGTCAAAATCTCTCTCTCTCTTTCTGGTAATCTTGAAGTGGAACAAGTTTTTCGTCGTTTGTATAGTCAGCCTACCTAACTTCACTGCCTGCACTATTTTTAGAAGGTCGTGGCTATTCGCCCAGCGGTGGAAATACATGGAGACTTTAACGCACGTAATGCATTTCAAATGGGGGGTGACTTGAACGCACGGAACCCAACCTAACACATTTCATATAGGGCAGGCGGGCGAATAGCCACTTCGTTTTTAGAATGAAATTTAATTATCGGCTTTTCATAAAATCGCCAAAATCTAAACGGTTTAATAAGATTTCGCCCTTTTTCAAGGGGGAAGGAGGGTGGGTGGTAGAGGGTGTTTGAAAACCCTGGAAGGGCATCGCAACGCAATGTTTCAAGTAAATGAATCGTGCATATAACTATGAGGCACTAAAACTGCTTGCAAAGTCGGTTGCAAAGAAAAGAGGAAAACCAGAAAAAAACGCTTTGAAGCTCAGTATATTTACTGTTTATCGAACAGATAAGTGTCGCGAAACTTAAATAATGTCTATAATATAGCATGCAGCGTAGCATGAGTTAATATTAGATTCTATCAACAGAAGCCCGCCTCGATTCATCTTGTTTATCGTCCTTTCACGTCACTTTGAGCGCATCTTTCCATCTACGCTTGTTTCCATTTTAGTGCAGTCAACTCCGGCGCGGCGCGGCGATCAGTCTTTTCACCCACTTTTTCTGCCAAAATGCTCTCGTTTTTTCACCTTATCAACGTCAGTATATCCGTCAATTTCGTTGTTTAGTCTATGTTTTTCTTACCAATTTGTGTAGATGCGATATGAAATACAAATATTTAAAGACGACGTCTCGGAGAGTATTGTTCGAATACATACGGTATCGGTTTATTTTTATCGATACCGGTATCGGTACCTTGACATATACCGGCTTGTTTGACCAAGTTACAATGTAAAATCCGCTGTGTTTTGAATTAATAATCCCGGCTGCCTGAAGAGAACAGAGACGTTGAAAATGACGAGCAGGGTTCCGCAGGCTGTGAACCTGTTTGGGCTTTTGGTGACGAACGAGAACGGGCCGTATTGGAACCCCAGAGAGACCCCTTGCTGGGTCAACCTGAGTTGAGCTGCGTTGAGCTGCGTGGACTGATCGCTGCGGAAAAATCGCCAGTGCTGACAAGCTCGAAATTAGCACATGAAGAATCGACTGCTGAAATTGGCAAGACAATAGCGGAACTCTTCGTCGGTGAATATTACGGTACTCCGTCTTACCATGCACAACATTTTCAAAGAATGAGAATCAGAAATCTTTGGTTGACAAATTGATTGTGTTCAATAGAACAATCGGCGCTTTTTTTCGAAGATGCTGAGAGGGATGGTTTAGTAAGATAGATCGCATTTGTAGGAAAGTTGCAACCAAGGCGCTTGTATTAATCTGCATAATTTTAATGAAAGATTAAAAGAAGACGCAAAGAAAAGAATTCCCGTGCGTCATCAGCAACTTTGTACTCAATATGAAAAATACTTCTTGAAACGACGAACTTAATGAACTGTCCCGACAAGTTCCAACAACGAGATGGATTCTCAGATCAAGTTAATCAAGCAGTTTCTCATTAGTTTAGGTGTTGTTTAAATGATCTTCCCTACTACCTAGGCAGTCTCCCGACCTACTACAACTAATTACTAAATTAAAACCTGTATTACTAACTTCGGAAATGAACTCTTTGAAGAAAAAAATTATCTTCGCACTTTGGCTTCAATTTATCACGTTGCTTATGTTTCAGCCAAGCAAAAAGCAATTTACCTTAAATGACGTTTATGGAAGACGTTAATTGGTTGATTAGGGTATAACAGAAGGACGCACTTCACATCAATTCCTTTGCGGGTATTATTGTTAATCCAATTTCGTCCCGTGGTATGAATTAAAACTCTTTGTGACAGAAGCTATTAATATTCTCTCTTTAGAGCTATTCGGGACTTGGTTTCGAGTGAGAGACGTTATTGATGACTGTTTTCACCGCTGTTAATTAAGCGATCATTTTTTGCTCAAGGATGACATCGTATTTGAAGTCGGAATATAGATTCATACAAAAGCCTGCGAAGTTATCGAAAGCATACAGATCTGAATCTCCTGACCTTCCTTATTCGCAATGGCTACTTTCACAAAATAAGATTTCTAGATGCACCCGCACATCTGTGAGCAATTCTATCATGATTTTTTTAAGCACAGCTTAATACTGTGATTTTAAAAGTCTTGACTTCGGCCTTGTATGTCTTGTTACTGTCACACAATTTTTCGTTTTACTCCAGCGAGTCTTCCCACAGAAGAAGCAAACTTTCAGTTTTGGAGAATTTTCGTTGGTTTATGGTCATAATATTCAAACTCTTTTGGGAATGATTTTATATTAATGTCCGGAAAAAAAACTGCGCGAAAACGTCAAGGTTTGCAAAATCTTGAAACAAAAAATTAAGAAAAAATATCTTTTAGGGTTAAGGATTGCAAAAATGCACGTGAATAGAGTGATCGGAAATACGTACGTAGATTTGGCGCAAGTACCCTCCCTATAATGGAAAATCTTTCATTTTTCTTCAAATCTTTATTTGAGATACTATATTTGTGCCCCATACTTAATTAGCTAAAATGAGATTGCATTGATTGTTGAATATCGTCTCCTTAAAAAACGGATGTGTCCGTAAATCATGCTTGTTGGTCCCTTTGCCGCAATCGCCAAATGATATTGAATTATGTTGCGAAGAACATTGCACCCGAAGTTAGGGTCGATTCGTGTATCAATGTTAGTCACATGCTAATAACATCCTTTTTAACGTCTCTGAGAATGGAGAGTTATTAATAACGACGTGTTTACATCGCTCCTAATTAAGAGATCACTTTTGCGCAAAGTTATAATTTTATCGCGATATTTGCAGTCGGTTGGAATGCGCGTCAGTTTTGCTACGTGTTGGCTGTAATGCAGTTTGCTTACCAGCGATGAGCTGGACTAAGTCTACAATTATTAGCTATAAGCCTGCAGAGGTCAACGTGTTATATTACGGGTTTGTCGACTCACCCGAATCCGCTCAAGCCACATTGTCCTGCCAACCTCGCACAGAAAAAATAAAATACATCAATCCAGAGGCCTAAATAAAAAGGCCGTTTTCGGTAAATTCATCAAAATCGAGATTATAACGTTTTTACACTCTAAAAAGAGAATCTTAATTTCGGATGCAACGAAATGTCATTTTACCGCTGGTCTGAAAAAATTTCAGTTCAAAAATTCACTGAATTTCAGTTATATCGTTCTTAAAATAAGAAGTGTTTAGGAATAAAAAATGATGTCTAAAGTTTAGAAAGTAATCCGACTGATTTTTTTTTTCACATCTTAATGATTTGACTTTGTTGCATCTAAATTTAAGATTCTCTTTTTACAGAGTACAAAAACACATTTTTAATGAATTCTTAACGCTTGCTTTTACATAGTGAATATTAAGATGGCAGCTCCTGATAGCATTAAATTCCTTCTGCAACGTCCCCTTCAACATCCACCAGCCGAATCGGAGGTGTCCCGAGTTTTGAAGGTTCCCTTGTAAGTCATGTAATGATCCTTGTTCCAATTTTTTTCATTTAATCGCTACCAAACAAAGATATCAACTTAGCATACACCGACAATTTACTTTCTTGAATATTACACCGACGGACGAGATACCGACCGTAGATTCCAAACCTGTTTCAATTAACGTATACATGTACAGCCCCTCAAAGGTGATATCTCCTGCATAAAATGGAAGAACATCTTTACTTCTCCCCATATTTTAGGAGTTTTACCTCATTGGTGCAGGTTTTTTTCTCTGATGCAGCCTTTTTATTACTTTCAAGAAACATAGTAAATTTCTTAAATGCTGATTTTGAATTAAGTTGCGGAGTAAATCGCGGAGCTGCAATCAGAATGTCTAATATTGTTCTAAGAAATTATATTATGCCGCGCTCTATTATTTGTCCGGAAGAGTTGGCGGCGAAATTCAGAAAACTTGCTAGGCTGTCAATTTCAGGGTTTAGATTTTCCTTAACTTCTATTCCACTTTTCGTAATCCTGCCAATCAAAGCGACAACGGCGTGATGCACAACCAAGCCAAACTTGAGTTAACCTACCCTAACCCTCGTAATTTATTGAAATATTAAACTAGGATAAAACACACGACGCAGGAAAGGCCACGTTTCAAATTCACAGTTTCCTTTGACGCATTTGGATACAATATCTCCAAAAATGTATCCTCATTTGAATTTTATCCCATCGATTTGACAAATCAATCATGAGCCAAAACGCCCTTTCCTGGCAGAGCCGGCTCTTGTAATATTTGATACAGATGATCGTTTAGCGTTAGTGTCACCCGGCTTGGTTCCGCGCCTTTGTAGATGATTTTTATGTCGCGTGATATGCAAATGAAAACCTGCTCCACATTGTTTCAACCGCCGCTGGCCTTCTTATCAAGCGGAGCCATCGAGAATATTTCGAGAACCTCGTCCATCATTTTAGTACCTCTTAGGAATGTTAAGAGTTGCCTACGAGGGACCTATTGTTTGGTGTGCGGATCGAGTTGGAGTTGGGCATAGAGCAGCCCAGCCCAGGCCAGAGCATGGCTGATAACTTGGAGGCCCATCAATTTCGGAAGTGTTCGATGTGCAGCACAGCGCAGCCCGCGGGGCGCTGCGCCGATGCCCAAAATGTAACGAACCACGATCGCCGCGATAAGGACCGGACTCAAAACGGACTTCCTCCGCATCGGGTGGGGCTCATCGCTCTGGGACGTGTTCTCTGTGATGCTACGCCGAAAAGATCTTGTTTCGGCAACAATATAGGCGAATTCGGTGTCGTTGGTACCTACAACCGTATAATAAAATCGTCATGTGATGTACGGGTAGTCGTTTGTTGCTGTGCGTTAGAGAAGCATTATCCGCGGTATACTCGATTTTTCCAAAATCCCTTCAAAACTACACACTATATTGAGTATAGATTGTGCGCTCGCTTGTCTGGTCTGTTTTTATTGGCTACAATCACTGCGATTTTTTTTATTGGCTACTTTTCTCACTGCTATTGCCAAATAAACACGAAAGTTGCATAAATCCCGTTTATTATAGTTACGAGTGATACAAACAGTTACTAATATTTGAACGCAACGTTTATAGCTTACCGAACGAAAGACAAGCGTTCGAACAAGCTGAAAAGGTTGTCAGCCTGTGGTAGCCGTGTTTCAAACATGGAATACACAGAAATTGTTTCTTGGCAAATGTCCATAGCTCTTGGGTTTAAATGACCTCAACAACAAAGTAGGTTTAGTGTTCCTTCGTAGGTCACGAGTACTTTGTGTTTTTGCTTCGTGAAAACGAGTTCAAAGAGAAAAGGGGATAAATAGCGGGTTTTTCAGTCGGAGATGACATGAGCATTCTGTGAATTCAAATTTGCCTCCTCAATTGTCATTTATTGGATGCTTGGACATTTTGAAACATTCTACTGAGCGTGTGGAACTTCGTCGTAAACTTCAACGATACTTGCCACCCTCATCGGAACTCGTTCTTCTCATTCCTTCGACGACTGGGAGGAGTTTTTTGCGTTCGTTGATCACTAATGTATCGCAGCGCCAACACTCCCCGAAGAGTCCACAGCATGATATTTACTGTAATTTTTTAAATATTGCACTGTTTACATTTAGTGTTCGACCTACCGTCAAACTGAACGGGGCTACACAGAAATGAGCTATGAGACACGTGCTTTCACCGCACTCAGCATAACTTCACCTGATGGTCGCCAAACCTAATGCCGCATATTACCTTCTTTTCAAGTTACTTAGTTACGGTACGTTGTTCTAAGCTAGTTTTTTTTAGGATGTATGCCTTTTCTTCTCTCCATATTCACTCCGCTCGTCTTGACAACATTTAGGACAAAAAGTGGAACTCTTTAAAATTTACTGTATCTACAGGTATCAGTCACTACTTCGTGAGTATTTTCCGAGTACCCTTTCAAATCTGATAAGTGTTCGTAGTTCGTGTCTACCTGCCACTCGCATCATTACGTTAAATACTCGCACCTTTTTATTCCATCTTGGTTTTGATGAAGTGCGCTTCGCTGATGGAGATTGTGACGGCCAGGTGTTAAAATACCTGCCCATACCCTTGCCATGCCCATTTCCCATAGCCCGTGGTGAGTCACTTTTCCCCAGAATAGGTGCATAATATACGATGTACCGGAGAAGCACGTGCGCACCTGCATTTTACCAAGAAGAGCGACATATCTTTAAATATCTTTACATTTCGCCGTAAATCTGCGGATATAGAATTTCAAATTTCTAGGATTAAAAAGAAATCGAATGTCTGCTGTGGTTCGAACGCGCAAATTTCGCTCACAGAACGAATTTCAAATGACTCTGAATAAATGTCTGAAACTCTAGTCTTTGAAACGTTCAGAAACTATACTTTTGATGAAAGTTATCAGATGTCATCAATAAAAAACAAATTAATATCCGATGATTTTGACGACCATATCTTGAAACGATACCCCTCCTCCGTCTCTACTTGAGGTCGGCGTTGTAATGTCTCCTGGTTTAACTTTTTTACGATTTCTGCCGCAAAAGTCTCCGCTGAAATGTACTATCGCCTGCAAAAGTTCGCGAACACTTTTCTGTGCGAGAGTAGCCGTCAGGTTGGCAGCACAAGCCGTCGCCCACTAGGTGATGCCGTCGCCGGAGGTTGATCTTGAACCGACCA
>Ga0058701_10000348_pt1 | contig 33801 bp, 24 predicted proteins | sample AgamicOrMae_FD_97039 | JGI IMG/M metagenome (GOLD analysis project Ga0058701, IMG submission 97039) | Agave microbial communities from Guanajuato, Mexico - Or.Ma.e | ecosystem: Host-associated > Plants > Phyllosphere > Phylloplane/Leaf | place: Guanajuato, Mexico | collected 2012-06-04
AGATAACATATATATCTGAACTCTCTGGATACACACGTTAGTCTGGCTCTCTCTGGTGCTGGTGGCGGCCGCGTGCCCTCACTGGCGCGCGTTTCAAATACTCAATGTATTCATTACACGCGGGACAACCACGAGTGTTGAATCCGCAGCCAGTTTATTTGGAAGAGGCCCTCCAGATAAACTCGTATTCGCCTAGTTGCAAATCTTATGATTTTCCTCGAGGATTGGTCCTATCTCAAGTATTCACTATGGCCCAGAAGGATGGAGGTGTATCAACTAGACAGAGAGGTTCTAAATCGAATGAGAAGAAGCCCGATGTTGTTGGATCATCACTACCCATCAAAAACATGGCCGTTGGGCCAATGATAACGCTATTAATATTTAGCACTGCAATGCTAATACTACCCCTCAGCACATACTTTTACATCCGACGATATCTCGTAGATTCGACAACCTACGGGGCTATGGGCGCGATCGTGATGGTACAACTGATTATAGCGGCGTACATCTATAAAGCTTGGACCGACGAGAACGAGGAACATCAGCAACAAATCAGAGAAAAGGACAAGAAGAAATAATCTACAGATAGCTTTTCGTGAGCTAGGATCTTTCAGGCGATAGTCAAGTCTCAATGCCTATGTACATTTTAGTAGTCAAGCCTGTTGATGCATCATCATCGATCTATGATCTCAATGAATCCGAATATGCCATCAGATTATTATTTGCGAGCTCGTTCATATGTCTTCATCTTCATCATCATCATCATCGAATATTCTCCTCCTCTCATAGCGGACTTTTGTTTCACGCTTAGTCTGAGTGTTCACTTTTTCAAGAAGATCTTTAAGGGAGTTTTCATCCACTTTACCTCTGATCCCGCCCATCCTGGTGTTCTGAATGATTATATCCTCAACCATCCTGGCCCTATCCGGCTTGGCTGCTCCCAGGGTGGAAAGCCTTGCACGAGCTTCTTGAGTCAAGACAACACTCAAAATGTTGTTTCTCATCTCGGCTTCTTTCTCTTTCTTTTCTTGATTTTGTTTATCATCCTCAGGGTTCCCGGCCATACTCTGTTGGCCTTGCCTACCGCCAGCCCCATGTGCCGCCTGTAGCTGGGCCAATCGCTGTTGCCTGATACGGGCTAGTTCCTCGTCATCCATCATGCAAGGTAAATTTGATTCTAAGAGTTACAAGGTGCCCTTCTTCTTATCAAGATACCGTTACTATAGCGCCTTGGAGAGAAAACCTTCGTGAAAGACCACTGAATCGTGCAACCAAAACCACGCGTGCTTGTTGGGCACGCTCAAACAAAAACCGAAAAGTCAAATAGCTGCGTCGGACCAAATTGATCAACACACCGAAATTTGCCGAAGGATAACTAGTGTTATATGCAATCATGTCGTCATTATTCAGATTGATCAGAGTAAGTCTTAGTCACCGGCCTGATATTCAAAGAAAATTGCATGTGTCAACATAACTGACCATCTAATTCAGCCCACCATTACACATCCAGGCCTCTCGCGTCATGCCGCAGCCTCGAGGCACATATCAGGATGCCCCTTCGTGACAGCTCCAAATCGTAGTGTCATCTATGAACAAAAGGACAATTCCACTCGAATCACACAATGTCAAACCCGCTCGATGAGCCATCACAATACTCAAGGTGAAGGGGTACACCAAGTCCGAGTCCAATGCCGTGCACCTAACTTTCAAGGAATGGCTGTGGTTGAGGGGCAATTCAAGGAGATAAGTCTCAAAGATTTCTCCGGAAAATACCTGGTGCTATTGTTTTATCCCCTGGACTTCACGTTTGTTTGTCCCACTGAGATCATTGCCTTCAATGATCGCTTGGAAGAGTTCCGGCAACAAGGTGCTGAAGTAGTAGCAGTTTCAGTCGATTCGCACTTCTGTCACTTGGCATGGGTTAATACTCCGAGATCTAAGGGAGGCTTGGGAAAGGAAACTACAATGCCAATTCTATCTGATCTGAAGAAAACCATAGCAACAGATTACGGCTGTCTGACAGAGAACAAGGATATTGCCCTACGGGCCCTATTTATAATCGATACCAAGGGCATCATTAGGCAAATAACGATCAATGATCTTCCTGTCGGTAGATCTGTCGACGAAACTTTGCGACTGGTGAAGGCCTTTCAATTCGCTGATGAACATGGTGAAGTATGTCCAGCGAATTGGCAACCAAAATCGAAGACAATCGATCCAAAGAAGGCAGCTGAGTTCTTCGCATCTGAGTACGCAAAATGAGTTCATGCCCATGTTAAGAAAAATTTGATACGAATTTATTAAATGCAATCCTATTATCATTGTTGCACTCACACCTAGTTGTTGAGAATCTTCCTAATGGACGCGTGGTTGATATTGTGAATTGTGAAATTTCTCTTGGGGATGTGGGATAGTTTTACATAGAAACCATTGTTGTAGTAGTGTATTAATAGCTATAATTAGTTTTGAGCGATTTTAGATGATTGTTGGCTAGTAAATGCTGTATAATAACTGTTGCAGTGGCGTCAGCAACCTCCGAGCCGATAAGATCATAGGAATTAGTTTGTCTGAAACTCTTCGTTTCTTCGCCGCCTTCATCTCCAGGTTTATATTCAATCCCCTCTGGATCAGGCTTTTCTCTTACACTGGTTACCTCTTCGGCTGATTGATTGTTATTGTTTTGCGAGTTCCTAATCTCGTTTCTTTGCTGATTGGCGCTCTTTGCTAGAGAGCGAGCCTTGTATTCAGCACAATAGAATGAATATTCAATCTCGTATTCAATCAGTTTGTTTCGCAAATCTAGAGACATAGAATCCTCGAAAAGATGTGGCAAATCTTTGTCCTGAATCTTCATGAGTCTGCTGCGTAAAAATTCCATAGTTAGCTCTAAGCTCGAGCACTGCAGTAAGGCTACCTTGTGATATGTGAGAAGCTTGAGTGATACACGAAATATCGCCTCAATACCATGTAGAAAGATGAGGTCCAGTAATCGCGCGACAAATCCTAATGGGAATTGTGAGGCGAACAATGTTAGAAACCATGGTGCTGCATAGAGGCTCGGTGATATATCCAAGTGATCAAAATGATTGAATATATCAAGCTCGTAGTCGCGTAACAAGCGAGTAATTTGATAAAGTTGTAAATGTAGAGCATTCATGGATGGCAGATATTGTTTTCTCAGTCCAAAATTGAACAACAAGTGTCGCATCAATTCAAAAGCTTCATCTTCACTATCAAGGTGGAGCAACAGTATACCCGCAACGAAACTGAGACCCTGACAGTAGCCAACTTCCTGATCCAAGAGCGAGTATGCTTTCAAGAGATTGAACAAGGAAAGCTGTCCGATACTCAAGTACTGACTGTAATAAGGATGCGTCGGAAAAGTGCGACCTGTAGATAATCAGATAGAGGTGATTGAGTACTCAACAAGTTAGTTTCTAGCTGTGCGCTGGCGTTGATGCAGCTATCCAGACCTCAGCCCCTATAAAATTATATGTTTCGTACAAGAAGGTCATATTTGTTGAATTCGCAATCAATCTCAACAATTCATGAAGATTAAACATCAGCTATGAAAATTTATCAATTTAAGATCTGATTGAGTAGATTTGAGACCAGCTTAATGGGATTAAACACCACGCTAAACTTATCCACCGACAGCTTCGCATCGCTATACTTGGCAGCATGTAGTCCGCGGCGAGCCAACCACTCCTTACATCTACTTCATAGTAGGAACTGACAATAGTAATTGTAGTTCAATGATGAACTGGTCGGCTCTTTCTGTAGGACCTCCGGGACCTACACATGATTGAATCCTGGTGTCGACCGGGAAAAAGAGGCCAAATCCAAGTCTGATAACGCTATGAGGTAGGTGTCTTTCTAAAAACAAAACGAACCAAACTCTACTTACCAATGTCGACGAAGATCTCATGCTGTTGGGTGGAGAGCTGAGACAACAAACTTCTATAAGTCTGGTCTGCGTCTCCTTTATACTCGCTGTCAGCCGGCTGAAAGCTAGTACCATGTCTCAGTTGGTACTGGTTCATGAGAAACATCCACACCTCTCCCCGTAGTCTCTTAGGCACGCCACTACGCACCAATCGAACCACTTGGACGAACTCAACCTTTTTTGTTGGATCTTCTTTCAAAAATTTATCCCACTGATATTGGGCCTCTCTCGTGTGAGATACATCGCGATAGTTGAGCTTGATGCGTTCCAAACTACTAGCCTGTTGGTCTTCGATCGGATCGTCGCAAGGGCAGATCACCGTTGGTGGTTCGCCCTGTTCTGTCTTAGCCTTTGTCTGTCTCCCATCTTCATTGTGGATACCCTTCTGCTGGAGTTCTTGATTTTTCTTGTCCATTTTGAGTAAGGTTATCTGCTCTCTGATGGCCTTTTGCCACAACAGGCGCAGCTCGGCGCTTGTCCTTCTCTTTGGCGGGGCCCTATCGGTTTGTTTTGTGGACGAGGCAAAGGGCTGGTGGTGGATTTTGTCAAAAATGTTCTTCTTCCAGAATGAACCCGAAAGGAGCTGAGATGGGGAGCTAGTTCCGGATGTCTTCTGATGTGGCCTCATTGGACTCAGCTGACCACTGGTACTATGACAACCATCCATGATAGTGAGACTCTCAGTGGAGGCCCTTTTGGAGTCGAAGCGATTTGGGTCTTGGTGATCCGAAGCATTTGTTGGGTCGTTACGAGCAAACGATCCGCGGCGGTAAAAGAAGCCGACAAGTGGGGTTGCCAGATCAACATCGGTGGCATTGAATGTTCGGCTCAGGATGGAATCTCGCCAGTTGAGCACATTGGCTCCGCTCCATGAGCCCTGATGAGTAGTCGGGTTGTAATCAGTCGAGCTTTGTGAGCGCTTGAGACCACCATCAAAGGCATCTGATGCATCCCGTTGCTGAGCTGATTCTAGACAGGTGCCAGTTGGTCTTCTGTAGCTAGCACTAGCGGCTGTTGAAGAGGGACCCTTGAAGGATCCTGCTCTAACGATTGTTGCCCTGCCTGAGGATAGTTGGCTCTGGCGCTCCTCATCCTGGTCGTCCTTTGTACTTGAACGTCGTTTCAGGATATTATCTATGCTGACTGAGATTGAATTCTTAGCTCGTTTCAGGTTTCCGATCGCGGCCGAGCTTGCCTCAGCAAGCGATTGTCCATTGGAGCCCGAGGATGCCGTATAATGAGGGCCCATGCCTAATGAGAGGGATCCACTAGACGATCCGGAGCGCTGGTGGCCTCTAGCAAGCTGCTGTTGCTGGACCTCAGTCGAGGAGCTGCTCGAGACAGAAGCTGACTGAGGAGAGGCCACCAATGCTGCAGTTATTGCACTAGTTCGTTGACTGGTGGGGATTGAGGCGGAAAGTCTAGCCGACTCGTTGAACTCTAGAGTGGCCTCACGTTGCATGCTAATGGCTCGGCGTTGCTGCTGATGTTGTTGCTGCTGTTTCTGCTGGTGGGCACTAGTTGAGGCCGCCAGTTGTTTCGCCATGGCAGTCTGGTGCTCGTGACTCTGGCTATGCTTTAGCTGCTTCCTCTCACACTGATGTCTCAAAATTGACATAAATATCTCATTATGCTGCTCAATGGACTCAATCTTGAACTCGCTAAATCTTGTAAAGACGTCGTCCTGTTCTCGTTCATTCAAGGAGGAGTCGATTCGGCGCAAGATGATCGTTTTGCTCGCCTCTGCCGGTAGAGACTCAATATCACAACAGAGCCTGTGGTACCAATAGAGTGGGCAGTTGTCGCAAAACATACTCTTGATCGGGTTGCTCTTGGGCGCAGTTAAGGGTGGTTGCTGGTTTTTCTGAAAGTGTCCAGCCAAGGCTGTGGCTGCATTGGAGGGCTGCAAAAGCGGTTGGCTCGAGGAGACGGGCGCCGTGGTTGGATGTGAAACACCGACGTTTGAAGAGCGATCGGTGCTCGAGAGTGAACTAATACTCGATTGAGCAGCATCCTCAAGACCAGGTAGATTGGCTGTGAAACCTCTCTTCGAAGCAAGTGAGACGCCGCTGGCCACTGAAGTCTGGGGATCCACATTTTGCGAACAACTACGTGTTTGTGCTCGGCCCACTCTCTGCTCAAGCTTTGGAGATTCTTGCACGACTTTTGACGAGCTTGTCTGTGAAGTGAATGAGTTGAGCGGATTATAAGGTGAATCGTGGGCGTGATAGTTGTGCTGACTATTATAGATTACCTGTTTGAGGGCGCCCATGATTTCTCTCACAACCTTTTCAGATTGGCACTTGAAGACGAAGCCAGCGTAGGATTCAGCTTGGGGATTGATCTTGCCCGAATCGCGACAAATGAGCCCGAAGTGATCACGATTGCTCATACCTTGTAGACAGTGTACAATGGAATTAAACGACTTGCTGAACAGCATCTGATGCTTGTCTATGGAGATGGCACAGAGTTCGTCCTTGCCAATTAGCAGGAGCATGGTTCTATTTTTGATTATTTGAGATCGAGCCGAAGCTCGGCGAAAAAGATCGAAGTTGTTGCCAGTTGAGCTGGACTGGTTGGTGGTCGAGGCTGAAGAGCGTCTCGACTCTGAAGTTGATACTGGATTGCTGAGCTCTGAGTGACCTGCAGCGGCAGGCTGGCCAGTGTCACTCCTGGGCTCAATCCTATTTTGTTCCGCTTCCAATTGTTGAGTTGGATTGATGGAGCTCGCCGAGCCGGAAGATGGACCAATGGCAACACTGCATGAGAGTGAATCAAGCGCCTTGCAAGAGCTACTCAGATCCAGATTTTCTCCACTTGCATAGGCACCCTTTTTAATGTTCGCCGCCGTTGCCATGATTGTTTCGCGAACTTTTTTGGCAAGTCTCTGTCTGGTTTCATGATCCAAAGAAACACTGCTCCCTGAGACCACAGGAATGGCAGCAATTCTTTCATTGAGATCGCTCGATGTTATCGTATTGTAAGGTGAAAAATCGTTCCCATAGGCTGGCGCTTCATCATCATTGAGCTCTCTGATAGTATTGCAATCATGATTGCTGAGATACTCAACCGATTGGTTTTTTGAAACTGAGTCTCCATTCCTACTCGACTCTTCATCTCCCTTGCATGAGGCACTTTTCAATTGCTCATGATGTGCCACAAGTGACTTATTCGTATCGCTGCCTAGCGGTTGTTGTTTGGCCGGACTCTGCTGGCAGCTCTTAGACTCTCTTGAATTATCCAGTTGGACTCTGGTTTCCCCATAGGTGGCCGGATTCAAGGAAACTAGAGAACCACGTCGGCCAGTGTCCTCCTGAGCTGCCGATTTGCTTTGGCCGGCGATAGCTTGACCTGCGCTAGGGTTGCCCTCTGCCTCTTGCTCGTCATACTCTTGTCTCTCGTCCACACTGGCACTGATTATCCTTTTAGTGACCCCTTTGATTTGAGCTTTGGGCGTCTCAAACGAGCGCAGAGTTTCAAGTGCATCGTCTACGAAGGTGGGTGGAACTCTTCTGCATTGGAGCTTGACCCGTTTCACAAACATCACTTCGAACTGATAGCTATTCTCGAATTGCAAATTAGCCGCAGTTTTCTCTGCATGCGTCGCCACGCCTGACGAAACCAAACCATCAATGTTTTCGCCCGAATAGCCCGGGCCGCCCTCGATCTTTGACGAGTGAGGCTGCAGAGGCTGCTGAACCAGGTTGGCAGGCTCCACCTGTGCACTATTGGGGACCCTTGGCTGTAGATCAAACTTGCCACTGGAGCTGAGCAAACTGCGCCAATGGCCCTCTGTGCTGGCCGACTTCTGAAGACCTCTGGCCGCCGAACTAAACGAAGAGGATCCTTGGGGGAAAACTGACGACATGGTTGGCTCATTGGCCCAGTGAGCTTGGGGGCCGGCGCTTGCGTTGCTTGCACGGATGGTAGTGGTCTCTCGGATGGTGTTGAATATTTCGTGTATCTTGGTGGTGCTCTTCGCTTGGAAGACGTGACAAAAACTAGGAGCATCTTTGGAATCACGAATGATGTAGGCGAAACAGGTGGGATCATGCTGAAGTTGCGCGTACTTCGAGACACAATGCATCGGATGCACAAAGATGCAATGGCCGTCCTTGCATGAGATTGCCGTAATCTGATTGGTCTGGATTTCGAATATAATATCTCGAGCTGGTATGGTGAACTGGCGTTGATTAATACTCTGTGCACCTCTGATTGTCTGTCTCTTGACATCCTTGACAATCCACTCGAGCATTGGTAGGGTGAAGTTCTTATGGAGCAATGTGTTGCCTATATACTTGACATTGAATCTGTTTCGGCGCTTTGAGTGCTGCTGCTGCTGCTGCAGACCCTCATTTCCGTCTTGGGCTGACTTGGCCGGGTGTTGTTGTTGTTGCTTGTCTGGAGCTACCGATTGAAGAGCTTGAGCCCCGATGCCTGTGATTTTATTCTTATAAGTGGCTGGGAATTGGAATTGTCTGCTGAAAAAGCTGCTAGTAGATCTGGATGACTCAAGTTGTGCTCTAGGCGAGCCACAGTTTTCCTCCTCATCTTGCTTCTCGACACTTTCCGCCGCCGGTGCCTGGAGCTGGTGGCTCATGTCGTTGATTGTTGTTGTGCTTGAGTTTGCTCCGCTTGCGCTCAACAGCGACCACAAGGACCCAGTGTTGAGCTTGGACGAGAAAAACCTCGAGGGGCCCGAATTTTGGCCGCTCGCTTGTTGCTGTTTGGATGGCTGAACTTGTGCTGCTGAAGTGGCTTGTTCCAATAGTTTTAACGAACGCCTCTCCTCGAGGCTCCCACAGGCAAAGGATCCAACATCGTCGTCGTCCTTGTAATTTCTGGCACGCTCCTCATTTGTTGCGCCAATAATCGATATGCAGCTCGAGGTGGTGGACAATTTTGTCTGCGTTACTGTCTCGACACTGTTACCATACTTTCTGGCTGACATGTCGTCTACTGAATCCATGGACGTTGGAGCTGCACAGTTCGACGAGGCCTGACTACAGCTGTTGCTCCTCTCGAGCCTAGTCGAGGGCAGCGGCGAGGATGTCGCCATAGGCAGAGCCTCGCCAATGCTTCGCCCAGTATCGTTCGTCTCCCCCTGTGGGCCTTGCCCGGGCGCCAAACGGTCCTCGGCGTTGGTGAGCTCGTTGGGAAATTCCAAGAGCTCCATCTGTCGCCTCGGAGAGCCACACACGATACCACTATTCTCGTAATGCTGCCCCGTGCCCCCTAACCTCTGCGCTCTATCCTCGTGTTCTACGAGTGGAGCCTCGTCCATGATCATCTTAGCTGCTCTCCTAATAGTCCTCTGTGATAATTGTTAAAATCCTGAGAGCTCTCTCACAGCCAATGGAGCACTTTTGTGTATGCGCGTGAGATCAGAGGCTTGCACTGATTTTTGAGCTTTCTCATCCACATTGGCCAGCTCGGGCGATGTATGTGATTGATTTGTTTATATCTTCATGCGTTCAAATGATAGATTTTTCCCTCGTCGATGTTGTCTCCTCGATTCTTTTTATAATAGTAAACACAGTATCAACTTTCGTGATCGAATTCAATCACTTACACGCTCAAACACAAACTCCCAGGTGATTGATTGGCCTCTAATCAATCACCAGAATGCTCATTTACTAGACGCTATCCTGGCGTTGAGCTCTCTAGGCGCCAGGATTAAACTGAAATTTTAAAAACACAGAAGGCCTCAATAGTCTGTAAAATGTTGGATCATACTCGAAATATTAAGAGAGAGGATATAATGAGGGCCTGTGGGAAGAGAGTTGAAACTAGCAGTTGAGTTCTATTCGGTCCTAATACTCCTAAATCGATGAGAGAGACAAGTGTAGTCTACTGGCGATCTCGTAGTCTGAGGAGTTATTGTTGTTGTTTTTATTCTCGCTCTTGTCGGATGACCAAAAGAAAAACGACAACAAAGTGAGCTTAGATGACTGCTGGCAAGCTAGAGCTGTAAGCTGGCCGCAAAGAGGCTCTGAACAGTGGCTTTGGGTAGGGCTGCGCAGAGGCGATGCGTGTGCCTTTTGGAGGCGCGCTCCCTGTAAAGTGCAAACAGTCCCACCATGTCGCTATGCGTGCCAATGAACGCGAGATGCGTCTCGCTCGCTCCGGCTCGGCCGGCCAGTTGGGGCACAATTGGCTTCATCTCTGCCTCAGTGCAGCCCCGTTCGCCTCAGTGTCGCCTTACACATGGCCGTCATGGGTGGATGCGAGAGTAGGGTTTTAATTGATCACAGATGCAGCTGTCTTTCCCCTCCCCTTTCAAAAAATGATTTTAATCTTACACACACACTTTTTATTCTTCAATTAGGGCCCTGAGTATATGAGATCATATACTTTATCTCACTAGAACACTCATCTCGTTTGATCCTCTCTGTGAAGAAGGCGCACTTTGGACACGGACAGTTCGAGAGTTCAAAACATCTCCCAGAACGGTCACTTCTAGAGCCATGAGTTTAATCTCGTCTTAGCTTATTCAATCGTTCCTCCAAGTCTGCATCAGCAGCTGTGCTAGCGCCCACTGTTGCTGTTGCGGCTGCTGGTAGCTTATCTGCAGCCGGGGTTGTAGCTTTCTGGGCAGTCGTTTTATCACCTGTAGATGGCATTGTAGCCAGGGTTTGGTTCATCTCGATGCCAAGCTCGTCCAGCACCTTGTTAACAATTTGATCGCTCTCTTGTTCGTCCGTGTCCTCTTCGAACACGTCATCCATAACATCGTTAATCATTTCTTCCTTCATGTCAACCATGTCAGTTTGTTTTTGGAATTCGGCTATGATCCTCTGGATTTGGGGTAGGTTCATCTGACGATTCATCCTCATCAAACCTTGAGTAACACCACGCATAGCTTGTGCCATACTGTTCTGGGACTTTATTGTCGCTGTCTTGAGCGAGATAGCCTGGAGATTTGCTTTCATTATATTGAATTTTTTCACCTGGCTCTTAGTTCTGACGAGATCTTTTGCCATAATTTTCACAGAATCCATCTCGTTAGCTCGAGCGGCCTTTCTGATGTCGTTGGCCAATTTGACCTCTTGCTGTTCCATTCGAGTTTTTTCTCTTTCCAATTCACGGATGGCTCGATCAATGGCACGTTTATTTTCACGCAATATCTCCTCCGGCGTCTTCCTTCGACCAAACAGGAATTCCATCATTTTGAAAGGATGTTCTCTAATCGTCTAAGTAAAATTGCAAAATTATAAAAAAACAGACCTGATCCAGTCTTGCATTCGTCAAATGCAGTTAAGTAATGGGATTTGTTGTTGATTATTTTGGAAACATCAATATGACAAACCTGTATTAACAATATGCGAGTTACATTTCGCGCGTCAGCTGCGCCTTCGCGCAGGAATGAACTCGATTCGATTCGACGAAAGCATGTGGCCGTCATGATTGATCTCGTCAAACTCCAGATGGTTGCGATGGCTATCGAACAAGTTCACAACTATTATGCCTAGGTATAAACTATTCTTTTCACTTAGATAGCCTTCTAGATACCACAAACATGGTCATTTCGGCCGTATACATACTTGACCTCAAAGGGAAAGTTCTCATATCGCGCAACTACCGTGGCAATATTGATCTGAACATAATAGAGAAATTTATGCCTTTGTTGGGAGAACGAGAGGACGAATCTTGCCCATGTCCAACTTTACAATATCAGAACATCAATTTCCTATTTATTAAATGCAATAACCTCTATCTGGTTGCAACGACTAACAAAAATGCGAACGCCGCATTGATATTGCAATTTTTGCATCGAAGTGCCCAAGTATTCATAGAATATTTCAAGGAGCTGGAGGAAGAATCCATCAGAGATAATTTTGTGTTGATTTATGAGTTATTGGATGAAATTATGGACTTCGGCTATCCACAGATACTAGAGTGGAAGATTCTACAGGAGTATATAACTCAAGAATCTTATGCTGTTGACAAGCAAGTTAGACCACCCATGGCTGTTACAAATGCAGTATCCTGGCGCTCGCCAGGATTGGTCTACAGAAAAAATGAAGTTTTTCTAGATGTTATTGAATCAGTGAATTTGCTGGCCAACGCTAGCGGTAATGTGCTTTTATCAGAGGTTGTCGGATCTATTCGAATGCGTGTTAATCTAAGTGGAATGCCAGAGTTACGACTAGGTCTCAACGATAAAGTGCTATTTGAGTCCACAGGTAGGGGAAAATCCAAATCCGTCGAACTTGAAGACGTTAAATTCCACCAGTGCGTTAGATTAGCTAGATTCGAAAATGATAGGACGATATCATTCATTCCGCCCGATGGAGAATTCGAGCTTATGTCATATAGATTAAACACCTCAATCAAGCCTCTAATCTGGATAGAATCACATATTGAAAAGCATGCTCATAGTCGTGTCGAACTTATGGTAAAAGCAAAAAGTCAATTCAAGAAGAGATCCACTGCGAATAGTGTCGAGATCATCATACCTGTTCCGCATGATGTTGATTCGCCAGAGTTTGACACGAACCGTGTTGGACGTTGTGAGTACCGTGCGGAAATATCCTCTGTTGTTTGGAGAATAAAGTCATTCCCAGGCGGCAAGGAGTATTTAATGCGGGGACATTTCAAGCTGCCTAGTATAGAGAGCGATGAAATCGAGGGCAAACCTCCGATCCAGGTTAAATTCGAAATTCCCTATTTCACCACATCTGGTATACAAGTGCGATACTTGAAGATCATTGAAAAAAGTGGTTATCAAGCTTTACCATGGGTCAGATACATAACTCAAAATGGTGACTATCAACTCAGGACGAGCTGACACATCTTTCACAGTTGAATAAATCTTTTGTTCATCCTAGCATGTTCAAGTTACAAACCTGAATCCTCTCTTAGCCAAGTCAGTTTTGGCTTCGATGATTTCCTTTTTGAGATACTCTGCATCCTTCTTGCAGTCGTTGAAGCTTAATGCTCCATATGTTACTTTCATAAGACTTAATGAGGCTATAATCACTGGATATATGATCATCCATCGAAGGTCTGTGAATAGTAAACTGAATAATAATGCCGGGAAGGCCAACAATCCAATCCTGACACTCCTCTTCATTGTTCTAGTGATTTCTGGGGTTTTCGAAATAACACTTCATTTGGATATCCGACTTGATCCTGAAATTTTTGGATAGCTCTCGGGTTCAGTAATTTATCATGTTGAGACAACTCCGTAGTCGGAAAACTGTCAGGAAGAAAACTATCGTAGGCACGTTACTCATGCATACTCAGCGTGTTGCACCTCGCAATGCATTTGTACAGAGCTCTTCTAGCAGTCAATTACTTGTATATAAAATGATAATGCTCGATATTTTAATCTATATAGAGCATTATGAGTCTTGATATTCCCCACAGTATAATCTCCAACAAAGAAATCAAGTCGAGACATTTATTTTTGCACCACTTTTTCAGAAACCACGCATTTTCAACTATAGATTACCGGGCCTTCTAGAACTTGAAACCATACTTCCCTCCAACAACAAATTCAAGAATCCGTCATGTCTCAGTCACTCAGACCATACTTGACGGCCGTTCGGAGAACTCTAGAGGCATCTATATGCCTCATCAACTTTAATTCTCAAGTTGTCGAAAGGCACAACAAACCAGAGATCGAGGTAAAAAATAGCAAAGAATTATTATTGAATCCAGTCATAATAAGTCGTAACGAGAAAGAACGTGTTCTGATTGAGACGAGCATCAACTCCGTCCGTATTTCAGTGGCAATCAAGCAATCTGACGATATCGAGAGGATATTGGCACATAAATTCACTAGGTTCATGATGATGAGGGCTGATAACTTCGTCATACTAAGAAGGAAACCGACAGACCCTAAGTATGATATCTCATTTTTGGTTACAAATTTTCACGTGGAGTCGATGTATCGATATAAATTGATCGATTTCATCATACATTTCCTCGAGGAGATCGATAGAGAAATCAATGAAATGAAACTAGCCATAAATGCGAGAGCGCGTATAACAGCCGAAGAGTTTCTGAAAAAATTTTGATGCTGGCACAAATTTTGTTCACCTCAAACTAATTAAATTATATGATTTCTTACGCACATTGTTACTACAAATGAGCTAAATATCACAATTTTTTCAACAATTCCGACTCAATCGGGAATGGCTCAAACAGGAATTTTTTGTAAAACTCCTTATAGACATCGCGAACCATGAGAACAGCGATACCCGTATGATCGATATTAGATCGCCCTGACCTGCCGAGCATTTGCATAACATCAGCGGGTTGGTAGTCAACATATCTTCCGGAAACCGGGTCGTAGTGCTCTGTGCCCTTGACAACAATTAACTTTGCTCTCATGTCACTTTCCCAAGCATAGTTTGTTGTGCAAATCAAGACCTGAATCTTTCCGTATCTGAAGAGTTCATCAACTAGTTTCTTGTCACTATAATTCAGAGATGGATGCAATATACCTATTCCAAATTCCAACGCTAGCTTGACATCGTCATCTAGGACTCTGCTGAGTAGTACACCAAGTTCTGATTGATTCAGATGGAGCCATTGTTTTTCCTGGGATGGTCTATGTCGCACCAAGCACGATACGAGGTCGAGTGAGGTAACAGTGCATTGCTTTCTAGAAGAGACAAACACCAGGGCTGGGTCACTTGGGCTATGAGTTTGAATGGCCTCGAATATGGGTTTATTCATCGATGCCATTCTCGGACTATAATGACGCTCCGGAAAGCCCATGATATGAATTTCCATCTGGATGAATCTGGAAGTCGCTGCGTTGAAATTGTAAGCTCCAGCCCTCTTGACAGATAACCACCGAGCTAAATCCTGCGGATTCGATATGGTATTAGACAGCCCAATCAGCCGGCATCTTAGATGATTCAAACCTTTTGAATTTTTCAGATGATGGATCTTCAGGATGAGCCTCTCGAGATACTCACCGCGCCTATCGTTGACCAAATGTAAATCGTCTAAAATGATCAGAGATACCCTGCTTACATCTTGTTCTGATATTTCAATCCAATATAAGAATTTCTCAGCAGAGCTAACAATCATATCTGCTCTGTCGAAAACGTCAGCATTCTCCAGAGCATGCTGAGTCATGAGCTCGACCCTCATTTGGAGCACATTCCCGAATCTAGTTTGCCAGTCTCGAGCCTTGATACGGGCCAACGATTCAAGGGGCGTCACATAAACTATTTTGTTCTTAACATGTATCGACCCTCTAGTCTTTATAACTCTTAGAGCGGCCAGGTCAGCCAAGAGAGTCTTCCCGGATCCAGTTGGGGCACAGACAAGAGTGTTCCTTTCACGATTGAAGATTCCAAAAAATACTTGCGACTGCATGATATTTAGATGATCGACGTTCAATTGCACACAACTATGAGTCTCCTGTTGCTCCTCGCCGTCCAAGCTTTGCAGCTCAGCTAGATAACCGGAAGTGCGAAAAATCTGGGCGAAATTTTCATTTCCGAAGACGGTCAACGGTAACTGCCTCAAATTTTCTGGGATTTTGGTGTAACCAATTATCTCTTCGGGCAACACAATCTTGCGACAATCGATTGGGAACTCATAATCACAGCCAATCCAATTGTCCGATAGCACGTATACTGTATATTCACTCGGTAGCCGCTCACCCATGCTACCATCCTCTAGAGTGTTCTCAACCAAGGGAATATTTATGGTTAATGATTGAATTTGCTCTCTTTGCACTTGCTCTTTTGTTAATTTAATGTGCTCACTATAGTAGATCTGTTTGGTGATTTGATCGTCAGCGACCCAGATCCAGAAAGATTGATGTTTTTTCCCATGGTAGCGATCATTCCATTTGAAGTACGGCTTTATAGTCAAATTGAGGCGCACTAAATTTGACTTCACCGGTTTAACTTCACCCTCAACTATGGCGTAAGGCAGTTGCTTGAGATGGTCTTTGATTGTTTTTGCCATTTTTTCTGGAAAATATATCATTTTCGCAACTTCAGCGTCAGACATCACTTCTAGTTGCTCTATTGGTATCTTCGAATTCTCAATACGTTCGATTATTTCTCCCGGCAGATCAAAATGCCTGAATGGCGTATGGAAATCCCATGTTTGTAATTCAAGCATTTTACAAACCTTCAACAGGTTCATAGTGGTCGTTGGCCATCCTCTTTTGAGCGAGTACTCAAATAACCCTCTCGCTATTCTGGTAGCGTTCTGAGATATGTACATAAGATCCGAGATGAGCGAGTGAGTTTCTATATAAGACCTGCTTATGTAGGTTTGCAGTAAGCAACTGACTTTACCCTCAGTAGATTCGATTATACCTCCGGAGATAGGTAAGTAGCATTTACGTCTGAGATGATCGAGCTCTCGCGCTTCTTCCTCCCTATATTTGATTTGTTGAAATTCCTGCGCAATTCCAATCAGCCTTAAAATGTCCTGAGGTTGGAGATCGTCACCGAGACTCTCGTTATATTTGATAACCGTGGCGAAGTTTATGTAAAAATGACTCGCAATGAGACCAAGGTCAGTAGCGGCTAGTGTGCCCGTTTCTTCGTCAAACCGGCACATGCGAGCTTCCTCAAGTTGCTTGGCTGCCGTGACGATCAAACGGCTCCGTATGGATGCTAGACTGGGATCACTTTCTATTTGATAATGATCATAGCCGTATGCGAGCGGATTCTGTGCAAGTCTAACGTTCAGATATGAGTACCTCAACCACTCCATGCCCTCTCGAACATTGGAAACGGTACCAGAGACTACCTCCGCGTTCAGGTTATCGGTGAGGTGCTTGATGAAATTACTTTCTATAGGGGTTTGGTTAGTCAGCAATCGAAGATATGTGTCCATCTTATCGAGTGCTGTCATGATGATTGCATGACCCTCAGTATCATATTGGGGTCGGCCAGCTCGACCGAAAATTTGCATGACGTCTAGGAGGCCAACATCGACAAATTTTCCCGCCGAGGCATCGTAGATCTCTGTACCACGGATGATTACTGCATGCGCCGGGAAATTGACACCCCAGGCAAGAGTGGCTGTGCTGATTAGAACCTTCAAGAAGCCAGTTCGAAATAAACGTTCGACTAACAGTCGATCTTGACGGATCATACCCGCGTGGTGGACACCAAAACCAATGTTGAACAAGTCCTTGAGAAGCCTATTTTTACAAGTGTTCACAGCCTTTGCAGATTCTGGGTGATCTAGAATATTAGGCTGGAAAAGCTCCAGCTTATTGTTCAGATTGATCAATTCCCTCATCTTCTGCGCCACTCTCTGAGTAGAGTTGCGAGCATGTACGAATATCATTACCTGTTTCGATTGTGTGACATACTGCAGGCACAAATTGTAACATATCTTGTCCATGGATTTGGATTGACTATTGGAATCTATTGGCCTAACCCCGATAAATGTCTGTGTCAGAGGGACCGGTCTAAAACGATTGTCGAAGTAGAATAACCCTTCATAAGGGTTCACACAGAGAAATCTGGCTACATCGATATAGTTTGGCAATGTCGCAGACAGACCGATGATACGGGTCATTTTTTGTGATGATTCAACGAATCGAAGCGTTCTAGCGACGATCGCCTCCAAAACCGGTCCTCTGTCTGATTGCAATAAGTGAACCTCATCGATTATCAACAATCGAACCAGACTAAGCAAGTTGATATCACCTTTCGATTTTCGTGTCACTACATCCCATTTTTCAGGTGTGGTAACAATGATGTGCGTCTGGGAAATCTCTTGCTCAGTCATCGACATATCTCCGGTGAGCTCTCGAGTCTTGATCCCAAAGCTTTTCAGACGGGTACTGAAGTTATCTGTCTGCTCAGTTGCGAGTGATTTCATCGGAGCGATGTAGATTATCTTGAATTTTTCACTTATCTTTGGCTCAATCATATTGGTAGTTTCTGGCAAAAACCAATTCCTCAACTCGTTTAGGACCGCCATCATGGCTACATTCGTCTTTCCTGAGCCGGTTGGCGCAGCAACCAACATATTCTTATTTGTTTTATAGGCAGTTTCGAAGACTATAGATTGCATGGGGTTCAGAGTTTTACATCCGGAGAACGCGATACGACCAATGAGATCGAAATTTTCCTCGATTTTCACTAGTTTATCTTCCGGGACTAGGTTTACCTTATCCATTTTCTCTACTTTTATCTCTTCATAATCATTATAAGATTTTCTTGAGGAAGTTATGGGGAGGTAGACTTTTTGATTGTTAAGGCTTGTCAAGGTCATCTTGGCGTCTAACATCACATCATATACATGCGGATATTTAGGAACGTCTCTATCATCTCTGAGCCTTCGAGCCACAGTCAGAGAATTACTAGTATCCGTGTCATTATCGGCGGTGACATCTACATATTTGTATTTCTTGCCTAACTGTTTCGCTAACTTTTTTGAACTCTTGGTGTGTATCACAACGTTGCTATAATTTATAGGGTTGTACTCCTTCCTTTCATAGACCTTCTTCCTGCCCTTCTTGGGGTCGCGCGCCTCCAACTGTCGATTGAAAGTATGCGGGTCTCTGGATCCTAAATATCGGTCCTCCTCTTCCTGAGCAAGCATACGAGCCAACTTTTCATCGGCGTCGTAATCGACAGTTGATTGTGTCAGAGAATTGTGGTTATTTTGAGACTGTTGTCTGAATAGTGCTTCCTCTTCCTCTGCCAACTGGCGAGCAAGTTTCTCATCCGCATCGTAATCGACTTCATCTCTTGAAGATTGACCTCTATTCTGTTGCTTTGAAGTTGTCGGGCGGAGAAACAAGGTGTCATAATCGATAGATCGGGTGTTGTTCGTTTGAGAGGTAGCAGTTGAGGAAGATTGCCCTCTATTTATCATGTCCTTCTTGGAATCCATATTGGTAGTGGAAGCAATTTTGAATTAGATGACACCCGAGTAGATATCGGTCCTCGCAAGCTTCTTGAAAATATCTATGCTTCAAGTAGATAAACATGCGATAATTCCACTTGAGATTACGTCCTTTGTGTTATGATAGTAATGAAATCTTTGATCCTTGGTCCAATTTGGAGGGAGAACGTTTGCAACTAGTCTGGGTGAGAGGGTATCTAGACTGTCTGCAGACCATGAGTGCAGATCAGCGGGAAATCATTGCATGACTGGAAAATATCAACCTTCTCTTGTTACCTGACCCTTTGACACCGTTATGTTATTGCGATTAGGAATCTACCGACTGAGACTCAGCTGAGAATGAGAATGAGTTGTGCTTGTTCTTGAAGTCTCATCAGTTTGGGATGTTGGAGAGAACGGTTGACACGTCGATCAATAGAGTCAGATTGTCAGGACTTGCCAGGGCGAGCTCATGTTCTACCTCGAGATGTATATTTAAATGTCGGAAAGGAAAATATCTGACCGTCGGCGACTCACGTGATCGCTGACAGCGCAAAATTCGAACAAAATTAAGCTTCGAACGACGAGCACACGAGACGACGCGCGTTCGGCTTGGCTTCAAAGCCATTGCCGAATCCATCTTGCAAACTGGATTTCGAGATAAGTGAGCGAAACGTCACCAACTCTGCTATAGTTCTGTCCAGGATGTCGATGAAGATGTCTTTTCTAGTTCTTTAGCTATAGTTACTGAAACTTGATGGACCTTAGTCACAGCTGGACTTTGTCGCTAGCCGCTGACACTAGCAATCTTGACGGGCTGTGAGCCTATCACAGATGATGGTGATACGGCACAGCAATTGATCCTGGCGCGATGAATCTACTTGATTAAAGAGACTACCCTGCGTGACCCGATCGTCACAATTTGATCATTGGCAATCTACCTCAAAGGCCGCTAGGTCAGACCGAGGGCTGTGTAAGTACTCTTTCGTGGAAAGTAGATGTAGCCCGTTGATGGATGGCTCCAATCTCAGTGGAGACTAACGAATTGCCTAATGAAGCCAAATCAATGTGGGAACGCGAAACAGTGCCATAGGAACTTCGAGATGGGGCTGATCTGATCGGGTGTTGAAATTCAACAAGTGTTTGATGAGCTTACGAAGAGAGGGGTCGCTATCTGGGGTTTAGATTTTAGGGATCTCTGGCTCCGGGTTGGTCGGAAAATCCTCACATTCATAACCCTCTGATCATTGGAAGGTTATCCAGCAACTGTCATACTCGAACTTATCGAGCTTGATATAAGTCGCGCGCGATACTCCGAGCTCGTAGCGAGGACCGAATGGGGGAGACTCCGAGTTTGTCCAACAACTTCGTACTCCAACAAGCATGTGAACTTCCGATGTCCGTTACTGGTCGGTGTGAGGCAATTGGATATGACGCAGTGGGAGAAATATGTGAATATAACGATTTTCTGTTCAGCTGCCCCTGGCAGCTTTGAGCATCTGTCATATGGTCGATTTCTGTAGGGCGCAGTTCGCGTGCTTGCTCATGACTGGAGACTTTCCTGCAGTGAAAGCGAGGTCGCGTCTGCAGCAGCCGGCAGGCAACTGGCTGCGGCTGGCGCGCAGATTCGGCTCACACTCTGTTTGCCTCCAATGCGCAGCTGCAACGCGCAACATATTGCCAACCCTGCGCGTCTAGCGAACAGAAATTTGTTCGCCAGCGAACTTTTCATCTGGTCTGTTAGTAGCGTTTATTCGCCCAGCTGGCGTCAAATGTGCAACATATCAAGTACACAAATATAAAACTTCACAGATGATCAGCATATGATCACACAATTCATCTGATGACCAGATGATTCAATGAGATGAATCATCTAGCCTAACAGTCAACCATAGTCAGTTTGATCAAGCTCTCAGCCGAGTTCATAGGATCCACTTGATATTCCACCAAGACATCAGCGCACAGAGGTCATCGTCATAATATAACAATAGTTATCCATATTACTATAAACCTTACTAGACAAATCAATTCACAATGAAGTCAACACAACCGACGAGGCGGGTGAAAATAACTCAATCCAACGAATATAAGAATCTCTGTCATGTGGTACCATCATTGAGGCGCCAACGGGATGTTGGCAAGGTCGAAGTGGTAACAGAGGCAGCCCGTTACATAGATCATCTCCATAAGACACTTATTGAGAGATTCGTCGTTTGTGGAATTTCAGATCCCCTAAAAGGTAAGTAAAGCACTCCAAGCGCTTGATGTTGTCATTCGTATGCCAAAGGTCGAGTGAAAATTCATTGATTTCTCTAGCAAGTTTAGCGCACGTGAGGGGAGTGTCCTGTTATATTTTCAAACTCTAGTGGGAGTGTCAGAATGATTCGAGCAACCTGAGAGTAGAAAGTGAGCGATGCCCAATCAGATGAACGTGGGAACACAAGTTCAAACAGCCCAATTGTTTCCCAGTCGATACTCCATCTGACTTCCGTCAATCACATGAACCCTAGAAGTAGCGAGTATTAGGTTCTCTGAGCAAGGTTCTGCTAACAGTTACCTTGTTAAGGGACGTGCAGGGCCATCAACATGGCAACATGGCAGGCCAGATGGCAAGCTGTTCGTATGCAGCCAATGTCCAATCCTCGCAATGGTAGAAAAGGTGGCCATGTTTGCAGAGATGAGCAGCGTGTAGATTATGAAAAGCATGTTTCCATTTGCAGAACAAAGTAAGTGCACGTTTGGGCCATAATTGTCTAAGCCATATGGGTGCAGAATGATTATTTTCAGCTGTTCTTCCCCCCATGCCAGCCCACGAGTGTTCCCAAGCGGCCACTTGTGAAAATTTTTCAGGTGGATCTCAGGTGGTGTGGGTTAAAAGCTAGTGGTCAATAGTATCGATGGTGCGAGGCGTTATTGTAAATAACTTGGCTCTGGCATGTAGCTTATTCTCTTTCTCTGCCGCCTCTTAATCCCGGTTTGCCCACTTATCTGGCTGGAAAATCGTTTCAACCACGATGGTTCCATGGCTTCGAGAAAGTGGAGGCGTCTGAGGTGGGTAAAGAAGGCGGATTGGGAGTTTTGCATTCCGCATTCTCCTTCTTCTTGTTGTCGCTGTTGTCCGGCGGCGGCGGTGGTGGTGGTAGCCTAGTGGGGAGGGTCTAATTTTGATGATGCCGCCCCTGCGTCGGCTGAGGAAACCTCAACAAGCCATGAGGGGGGATGGTTGGCCGAAACTGTGGCAGCAGCATCACATGAGCACCGAGAGCATCGATGAGTATTTTGCTCACACGCAAGCCGGGGGGATATAACATGACCAGCGGCGTTGGGCATTTGGTTGCGCGCGCAACACACAGACATTCATAAGGGAAGAAACCCACACACACAAATTGGCAGATGGCATTGGCAGATGGCCGCCAGCCGTTGCCGGGCGCCCGATGGCCAGCTGAACGCACAATGGGTCATGCCGGCCGGCCAGCCAGCACGCAGCCGGTGGCTCCACCGCTGCTGCCGCCGCCTCTGCTCCCTCTCCTGCTGCTGCCCCTCCTCCTCCTCCGCCTGCTGCTCTGGGCTCCTCTGAACACTAGCGCCTGCTCATTTCAACGAATGTCACTATGAGAAATTCTTCACTTCACTCTCACACAGATTCTAGTCCACTCGTTGTCGTCGCTCGTTTGATGCACGAAATCACTCTCACGACCATGTTCTCTCCTATGCTGCCCTCCACCGGGCGGCAATGTTTCCCTTGCCCTTGTTGTCCATCCTGCAAATGTTGCTGTCCAGTTATTGGTTGGGGCGTGGGATCGCCCGCATTCAGGCACATTCTTGGGGCCCAGGTCTCTTTCGGAGTCGACCTGGAGAACGGTTTAACAAATCAATGATTGTTGGCCCATTCAATTTGACTCATTTCTCATCATTCCCCACTCCTTAGGCCAATTGAGTTTGGCCTGTGAGAGTGGGCCTGATTTTTGGCTCTCTATCAGCCAAACGGTCGAGCCACGACCACCTCCCAAGCGGCAGACTGTCTTTAGCGCCCTTTCCTACAGACTGTGGTGAGCCCAAGTGGGATTTCTCCTAACGGGAGGCCAATTTTGGCCAATTTTTGGCGAATTTTGCACTCATTGTTAGAGCGTTCAACTCGTCAGCTGCATAATTGGCCAACTATCTGCCTTGTTTTGCCCAATTCTCGCACACAACCAGCAAATAGGGCGCCATGTTGCGTAGTTATTTAATCGTATATCCGCCAAACCGCCATTGATGCAGATGTTCACGGGCGCCACTTGGCCCAGTCAGCTGCCAGTCGAACAGCGACACATGCAGCCAGCAGTCGCAGGCTTCAAATCAAAAACACACGTCGCGCCCTTGTCGTTTTTTTTTTATATCATGCTTCGCTTAAAAGCGCCAAATGTTTGCGCCCCCGTGAGAGCTAGTCCTGCCCAGTGGTGTGCAGCATGTGGAGAAGCCCAAGTAGGAGCGAACCGCCGCCAACTGATGCCTAGACAACAACAATTAGTACTTCTCCCCTTTCCCCGAGAGGCATGGAGAACCAAGAGGAGACATTTGGCTTTCCATCATGTTTATGTTGTATTTGCTACATGGCTTGTTGTTTTTGCCGCTGGCACTGCCTTTGTGTGTGTGTGCGTGTGGGAGACACATGCACACACAGAGCACACAGAGCAGAGGGCAAGATGGTGGGAGTGGAAAAGGCCGTCTTGGGGGAGGAGAACATTTGGTTGCCGGGTGTTGCAATAGGCACAGTGAGTGAAGAGCGTATATGGGCGAGCATGGGAGTTATCGAAGTCGCTTTAAGGACATATTGACTTGAGTGTCTTCTCTCTCTATTTGTCTGCCTGCTCAAGTCTGTCTGTCTCTCTTGAAGACACTCTTCACTGCTGCCAGCCAAGTGAGAGAGAATGTGTTCCTTTTTTGTTCTCGCTCCATTGTCAGTGCCTTGTTCTCGCACGAGCGCCCATATTGCGCCCCCCGAAGGCTCACACTCCACACCAGCAGAGCCAAGCGGCAGAGAATTGGAGTACAAACAAACTGGAACGACGATTATAATCCAGTGAATCAAACAGTGCACGATGATCATTGTGGCGACCACGAGCCAGCGAGCACACGCATGAGCACCAGTCTTCGAGCACACTCTCAACATGGAGACACAAGCAAAACAGAGGCCACTCTTATATCTTCTATTGGCTAGCCAACTGTTGCCTCCGCAGTTGTTCCACACACAGTGACCCGGTCTGCTTGGCACCACTGTTAGTCTTGGCGAGCAGAACTGTGACCACATGACACATTAGACGCTCATTGGCCGCCCGTGTTGTGCCAAGAGAGGCCGCCTGGCAGCAGACGGCGAGCGGCCAGGCCACATGTATGACGCACATGGTGGTTCCATTTGGCCTCTTAAGTGCGGCATCAGATCACAGGGCCAACATCATAATTGCGGCCCTACTTATGGGCGTCGTATGTGTGCAATATGTTTCGCGGCAGCTGCGCCCGAGGGCTCCTCCTCCTCCTACTCCTCCTCCTCGTCCGGCGGCCGCTCACCACTGGCCTCGCCTGAGAACGACACACAGTCCCTCGCACAGTCTCAAACACAGACTCGCACAGCCAAACCGGAGGCACAACTCTCTTCCCAGGCCCCAATTCGAATCGCGCCAACGGACAATAACAATTACACGGGCCTCTTAATTGAGTCCTTGCCGATGATACCCCCAAGCTGCTAAGAGTGTGTGTACAGCATGAGCGCATCCGGCTGATGATTGGCTGCAAGATGTGCCGCAAGATGGTGGCCACCATTTGTTTGTCTGCAGACAAATGTTAGATCAGTGCCCGCCGCCTGCATGAAGTTCCATGCGAACCGCGTCGCCCTCCAGCTTCGCGACAGACCTTAGCTCGGGCCCTCAACGAACCCGGAAGTGTACGGGTCTCCCCCAGAATGGTTCTCACTTTGGGCACAGTTCGACTTCGGTGAATTCTCACTCAACGAACTCCTTTCGATTGCCGTTTCATGATGGCTTAGGGTGAGCCCCGAGGTCAGACTGCGACCGTTTCTCGTCCCAGTTTATCGCCAGTGTTTATCGCCATGTGACCTTGTCCAGGTCGGCGCGCCTGAGCATTGGACAACGTTCGGCTTGGTTCCTGTTCGGCCGCATCCGGCGAGCAAGGGCCAGGTCATTGAATTGGGCGCCTCTGGCTCGTGTGGCCTCCTTACGCAACAGATTTCGCACAAAGGTGAACGCGCGCTTCCTGTGCGCCCGGAAAAAGAAAAGTTGTGAGAAAGTGAGGCGGCAGTGCAAGGGCCGCTCCTCGGCCGTTACGTAAGCGGCGACGGATTGATCGAGTTGGCGGCGGGCGGAAGAGGAAGTGGAAGTGGAACTGGAAGTGAAAGTGTGCGCTATGGTGAGTGTGCCTTTGACGGGGCACACCCTGAGGAGCGTTAAACAAACAGCAGGCCTGTGCAGTGTGCATGCTGGGTACTGGCGAACCCGGCCCACTGCTGCCCCTCCGCGAGCCACAACTGCGACCCGCTCGGCCCCAACTTCCGCTTCCGGCTGGGGCGTCAGATGGGCGCGAAGGGCGGCCGCATGGTCCAGTGGCTGCAGGGAGGTGGCATCAGCCTCCTGGGGACTGTGTGTGGTGTTGGACGGCGGCGGCGGTGGCAGCCTGTGCAGTGACTGCAACTGGAGTGGAGAGAGAGGCGTTCTCGGCGCACCATTTGGGCACTCGCTGGCGCCAAGGTTGTCCGAGTTTGTCCAAGGCGACTCCTAAGGGCCATTGTTTGCCAGCATGGCGCCGCCTCGCAGTGGGTCTCGAGGGGCGGCGCCGGCGAGCAAAGGCGAGGCCAAATGTCGCTGGCCGGCAGTTGGCTGGGAAGCGAGGCCATCAGCAGGCGGCGGGATGATGATGGCAACAGATAGGCTTCCAATGAAACACTCGTTAGAATTAGTTGCCGCTGTTGTTGTTGTTGTTGCTGCTCCAACGACAACAGCAACTGCGCAGAGCCTTGGGCGGCGGCGGCTGGCCTGTGGCGCGGGCGGAGATTTGCGTGCTGCTGTTGCTGACGCGAATGGGCCCGCCTGGAAGCAGCAGCCCTTCCCCTTCCCCGCGGCCTCATCCTTTGCCTGGGCTGCTGGTGGAGCCAGTCGCCAGAAGGGGTCCTGCAAGGTTGGCCGGCTGGCTGTCCGCGCGCCTCCGCCAACGTTGGGCGCCCATTAGCTGCTCGCCGGCCACACTGCAGCAAATGGAGGCCGGCCAATCGGACGTGTGTCATCAACATCGGGCGACACAGAGGGGCGCGCATTGGCCAGGGTCGCCGCCGCACAGGCACGTTGGAGGCGCCGGTGTTGCGCCCAACTGGCCGCCTCGACAGCCGGCTGGAGGAGGAGAGCCTTGCGGGCGTTGGAGGCGCCTGCTGGCCGCTCTTCTGCTGTGTCCGTGCGAGCGGCGGCGGCGGCGGCGGCGGCTTTTCAATCGGGGGGCACATGGCGCCGGCCAGCGAGCACCACTAGGCAGCGGCCTGTGCTGCTCTGCTCCAGTGCTTGTGTGTGGCGCGCGGACCAGGCGCGCATGTGTGTGTCAGCTTGCAACTATTCATCAACGAGCACGCACATCTGCTCGCAATCGAGCGCGCGGCTGTGCCTGCGCCCACAACCAACCAGCGCCACTTCCACTTCCACTGCTGCAAATGCGGCCCAAAAAACCCGTCCAGGCGCCAGGTGATCTTGGCGAGCGCCGGATGTTCTCGCGTGTCGCCCGTTGTCGTCAAAGTTGCCCCCACAGGCGCCCTTCCGCCCCTGCTGCTGCCCCAAACGTCCCAAACGCAATTTGCGCGCCAGGCCCATGGTGTTGCGCCGCTAAGGCTGCGTCTATAAGCGCCCGTTGGCAGCCGCTCGCCAGCGCCGCCCACTCGTCGGCCAATAAATGTTCGACGGACCAGCCAACGCCGCCGGTTGTTGCATCAGTCGGCGGCCGGGCTGGTTCGCTGTGGCCAAGCTGGCTCTGCTTGGGCAGCCACAGCAAACAAAGTGGAGCGGCGCCACGCGAATCAGATTAGCGCACGGGCGGCCACCTTGTGCCGTGTCCGCTCGCCTCGACAAGCAGTGGCCGGGCTGCCTCCTACTCAGTTGCCGCCTCCGAGCGGCCGCGGCCGCGCCAGCGCCTACGCGAGAACGCCGCCTCGCTTTTGGGGCAGACGAAGGGAGGAGGATGTGTGGGCAAGCGGCAGACTGTGTCTAAGTGGCCAGGCTTGTGCGGTGCTGCTGCGGCGACTAGGCCGACCAGGCCGACAAGCTGGACAGACGACCGACATGCCACTGGCCAGTGGACTGAACGTCGGCGCTTTGGTGGCCTGTTGCAACAGATTGGCAGCCAATAGTCTTGATTTGTGTCCAGGAGGGCCGTTTTGTGCAGCCCCGCCAGAGCCGCGGCCTTGGCGTGCTCGTTCGTTTGTTTGCCATTTAAATGGATAATCAAGTTCGGGCCGGCGGCGGCAACACACGAGCCATGCTGGCCAGCTGCTCGGCTGCTCGGCCGCCGCTCAAAAGGCGACGGGGGCGAGCCGGCTCGAGGCAGAGGCGGCGGACTGCTGCGCGCTGCACAGACTGCTGCGAGCACAGCGCACAGTCCAAAGCGAACGGAGCAAGTGGAGACAGTGGAGGGCGCGTTGCCGTCGCGACGCTGGTGTTGCGCGCGCCTCTCTCTCTCTTCTGGCTGTGCGCGCCGATCGCAGCTGGCACCTGACAATAAGGCCATTTAGCCCGCCTGAAAGCCGGCCTGAAAGCGAGCCACTGGCCTGCTGCATCTGGCCGGCTGCCGCGGACACTCCTCCGCCGGCCCGGCCAATCAGGCAGGCAAATTTAAAGAGCCACTTGAGGGATTCCCGAACAAGTGGCCCTCTGCACGCATACCGGCGGCCCTCAGGCTGCTCCTCGTCGCCAACAGGCACACAAGGACAACCACAAGTGGCTCCTGTTCGTGAGGCTCCGGGCGAGCAGCAGGCGGCATTCCGAGCCAGTGGGAACGCGCTCCTCCTCTCTGGCTGGCCCAGGGGAGCCTCTGGAGTGGGCAGGGCTGCTTATGGGCCGGCTCTGGAGGTCTCAAGAGGCGCCCTGCGTGTGATACTGTGTATGTATGTGTGTGTGTGTGTGTGTCGAGGAGCGCGGCAGGTGGAACGTCGAGTCGGGCGAGGCGCACCGGCTGCCATGGCGCTGCGTGCCGAGCGGGGCGCATCGGAGCGCACGCTGTCGCCCGGCCGCCGCCACGACAGGTGGTTCTCGATTGGTTTCGCGGGCCCAGGAGGCTGGCGGCGACGTTGCGGCGCGGGCCCGCCGAGGACCAGCTGTACTGGTGGTTGAGGGCGCGCGCACGGGCGGGCCTTACAATGGGTCATTAGCGAGCACTTTGGCGCGTTGCATGTGGCGCGGGGCCGCGTGGTGGCCGCGCACTGCAGTCTGCAGTGTAGAGACTGTGTGCGGCAGTGTGGACTGTGTTCGGCGCAGACTGTGTGCGGCGGACTGTGTGCGGCGCAGTGTCGATGCGCGGCCGAGCAGCCGGTGTCTGCGGCTGTCAGTGCGCCGGCCAGTCTTTGAGGCGCGCGTCGCCGCGGCAGTTATTTAATAGCATTGCGCTCGCCCTCGGCGGCGACCATAGCAGATGTTTGCCGGCCGGCCGCTTTCTCCTCGCGAGCAGGCCGCCGCCGCCTCCTGGCCAGCAACAGGGATCCGGCAGGCGCGCTCTCGAGCGGATGAAACGCCGCCAACAAGCTCAAGGCGCCGCCTGGGCGGCTGCTCTCTGGGCGCCCTCCAACTGCCGAGCTGCCAGCTAGCGGTCGGGGCTAAACGGCGCCGATGGAGGAGGCACATATGCTCGAACACAAAGACGCGCAAAGAGTGCAGAGCGAGGCGGACGCGCGGCCGAAGGCAGTCAGCCGGCCGCCCAGACGGTTTTCCAAATGCGGCCAGCAGCTCGCCGCCGCACAGCTCAGTGCGTGCTCGGCGCCGCCTGGCAAGCGCGCTGGCAAGCCGGCCGTGTGCGTGCCAGTGTGTCTCCTTGCAGGTGGAAGGGCGAGCGGCGCGCCATATGGATTGCAGAGCCTCTCCAGCGATTCGCTTTCAATCTGGAGAGCGCAGCCCTTTGCCTTTGCCTTTGCGACTGCCATTGACATCGCGCACTCGTTTCGCTGGCTGCACACTTGCGCGGCGCCCTCGCGCTCTGCAGCCAAAGGTGCGCCCGTCTCCTCTGCTGTTGCTTCTGCCGCCTGCCAGTTGCTAGCTGCCAGTTTCCAGTTGCCAGTTGCTCGGCCGCCAACTGGGCGCAAATTAGAGGCCGCCCAAGTGCAGCCGCCCTTCTCTGTCTGACGGGCCGCCTTCCGGCCGCCGCCTGGCAAGCGAGCGCTCTGGAGGGCGCCTTTTTTAGCCAGGGCGCCGTGTCGGTGGGCGCCCTTAGCGTGCGCCCAACGCGCAGGCGCGGCGCAAAACAAACAGGTTGCCATGCAGGCCACCGTCTAAGTGTGGCGAGGCTGCCGCTGTCCAGGGCGCACTTCCTGTCCGGCGGCGGGCGCCTCGTGGGCCGGCTGGCGAGTGGCTTGGGCGCGCGGCCGCAGCAGCGCCGTGTGGGTTTTGCGTGCAGTCTGCGCGCTCCAGCAGTGTGGGCGCGCGCTAGGCTCTGCATTGGGCTCTACGTTGGGCTTCTGCGGCCGCCGCACACAGTCTGCCGCTCACTGGCCTGCGCCCACGTTTTTGTCGCCAGCCCAGTGGAGCTTGGGGGCAGCAGGAGAACAGGTGGCCAGCTCGATGCGACATAAAGTGTCCATTCGGCCCGGCCAGCTCGGCTTGGCAGCCTTCTGGCCGAGGGAGAACAGTTTTGAATTAAGTGAATTAAATGGGAAAATTGCGTTGGTGGTGGCGCGACCTCCGTGCGATGTGCGATCTGTGCTGCCCCTCCGCAGTCGTCTGGCTGGCTGGCCCTGTTGGTCTGCTGGCTAGAGTCTGTCTCGAGACACACCGAGAAGCCAGAAGAAGCGGCGGCAAACACACGCACACAAACACGGGCCGTGTTCTCTTCGTTTGGATCTGCGAGGGCGCCAAGTGGGCGTTTGTGTTCCAGCGCGGAGGCAGCGCTCTGCTGGCTCGATGCCCCAAACTGGCCAAACTGTCCGCCTCTGCCGAGCGATAACTATGACGGAGAGCCAGATGATGATGCTGATGATGAGGCTGATGTTGAAGCCGACGCTTAGCTTCACGGAGGCAGAGGAATTATCGCAACACTGCTGGGGCGTGCAGTGGAGGGCAGCAGAGACTAGGATGGGCAATACACGGCGGACATTTGCCATATGTTCGCCTCCGTGCGCTTGCCAGCGGTGCTGCTGCAGAGTGTCCGAATGTGGAATGTTGGATTTGCCATTTGGGATCTCTTCTGAGATTTCGGGCCTTCGAACTGCAGTTTGGCGCTGAAAATCTGCAGTTTTCCGCCGCTTTTTCGCTCCTTCTTGCTGCCGATTGGCCCACAGAAGCAATCCACTTGCCACCGTGCTCCAACACACTCCAGAACAGCTGCACAACAAGTGCACTCACTCGCTCGCTCGCTTGCCAACTGGCACAGAAATCCAGCTGTTCCAGACAGGCAGCACAAATGGGCACCATTAGCTGCACCTTCGACACTTCTGCTCGAGCGAGCTGCCACTGCAAACGGCTTCTTGTTGCCCAAAAGCCGAGCACCACTTTCACGCTGGCCCATTCAGGATCAGGTTCCTTTTTCGTGGGCTTGATGTGTGCTCTTGAGCTTAGCTTAGGGCTCGCCACCAGTTGGCAACCAGTTTGGCCAGCTAGTTGACGAATTTGTCGACAGCGGGCGCGTATCAATTGGGAGATCGTGTTCGTGGCTTGCTAATGATCGTGCTCGAGGACGACAATTAGGCTTGAAATATCCAATTATGAAAACTGTGACAACTAACAAATTGAATTTCCTAAAATTGCCCAAAAATGAACTAAAACACACGCGAAAAATATCAAACAAAAAAACAAAAATTAATCGAACTAAAATGGAACCAAAACAGAGATACTTGGCACAGATAATGCGCACGAGTTGAACTCTCAGCACATTATGAATTTGGTCACGCGCATGGCGGCCGCCCAGCGCAACCAAGAGCAGCAGGCCCAAGTGGAGCAGTCGCGCCTCCACTCGCGCTCCACAGGCGCCCCTCTCCACCACCACCCGCAGCTTAGCTCCCCCGGCGGCCACACACGCAGACCGGCGCCCAAAAACCACCACCAACTTCTTCCAAAGCCACACACCAGCCCCACCAGCAACGCCGGCCGCCCGCACAGGGCCGCCAAAGCAACCCACATGATTGCCATATCAACAAGTGGAGCTCCGACGGCAGCCAGACGGCCACAGTCTAGGGCGCGCTTGGTGCCGCCCGCCTGGTGCCCTGGGCGGAAGTTGGCGCGCCGGGCCGGCAGACTGCTGCTGGTGGGCCGCCAGGTGGCCGCGCAGAAGTCTCTGCAGCTGCACCTGCAACGAGCCTGCCCCACGAGACAGGGCAAACTGTTGCCGGCCGGCAGTCTGTGTGCCGCCTCTGCGCGGACCACCCGCCCAGCTGCACAGACAGTCCACCGGAACTGTCTCGAGACCGAGAGCGCCGCAAACGAGGCGGCCACAGTCAGGAGGGCGGCGGCAAGCTCGAGCTTGGGGGGTGATGGTGCTGCAATTAGGCAACCGGCAGCAGTTTGGTGCAATCCAGAGGCCGCGGAACGGCCGCGAGACTGTCCCCGATCCTCAGAGCAACAAGACACGCCGCCGGATGTGCTGCAGAAATGACTGCTCGCCGAGGACAGTCGAACATAGTCTCGCGTCTCGTGTGTGACTCCGCGATGTGCATAGTTCTGGACTAGGCCACGCCTGTCTTGCCAGGTGGGCCACTCTCCCCACACACAGTCTTGTCATCATCGAAATAAACTTTCCCCTTGCAGCCAGTCTGCGCCGACGAGAGCGTTATAAGCGCCCCTTCGGGTGCTTAGAGCTGAACAATGACTGTACAATGCATGCAGCTGAGCTTCGAATTTTTTATCTGAACTGTTTTTTAGAGATTTTCACGAAACAAAGTTTCACAAATTGTTTGTTAAAAATAGCAGACCGGAAGTGGAAAATCGAGCGCAAGTGGAGCAGACGACGAGTTGGAAAAAAAGGAAGTATATTCAAAACGATGGACAGACATTGGACTTTCTCCACACAACAAGATCGATTTATCTCTATTTTTCTTTCGCTATTTTTTCTCCTTTTTCACCTTTTTGACTTCAAGCAAACACTCGCATGAGCAACAACAACAATCTGGTTGGTCTTCCTTAGATCACAGCAGCAAACTTTTGACGAGACGGGCAGTGCATGGCGCCCTTTGTCTTCAGAGTGGGCGCTCGACTTGCCCCCGTTTTGCGCAATATCCTTGCAACTGGGGCGCATTTTCTCCAAAATTTTTGTTCGAACATTTTTGTTTCGAAAATTTCTCTCTCATTTTGCGGCCCCAAAATCTCCAGGCCAAATCTCCTCAAATGTTCCCCACGAACACGAACACGAAGCTACGCCCACTAGAGACACCCAATTTTAGCTCAGGTGACCTCCTGGGTGGCCAGGTCGATGGCGCGCTTGTGGGCAGCCTCGACGGCGGCGGTCACTCCGCTGGCCACGTCGTTCTTCTCGAGCACGTGGATTCCGTAGATTGCGGCGCCGGAGGGGGCGGAGACAGTGTCGCGCAGCTCGGCCGGATGTTTGCCCGACTCGAGCATTGTTTGGGCGGCGCACTGGGCGGTCTTGGAGGCGAAGCGGATGGCCTGTTTGCGCGACAGGCCCATCTTGAAGGCGCCGTCGGCGAGCGCGTTGATGAAGTAGAAGGAGAAGGCCAGTCCAGAGCCGCCCAGGGCGCAAGCGGCGTCCATTTGGGAGGCGGGCACGTGCTCCAGTTGGGAGATGCGCGACAACAACTGTCTGATTGGTGCGGACAGTTTCTTGCTGTCTGGCTCGCAGTCGATGGCGCAAATGCCAAGCCCGTGGCCCACCGCTGTGTTCATCATGATCCGGTGGATCTCCAACGAGTAGCGGCTGCTCGACTCTGGATTCAGCAGGCAGGCCTTGATTTGGGGCAAACTGACGCCGCTAACCATCGACAGGATGTAGATTGGGTGCCGCTGGTGGGGAATGTAGTTGGTGGTTAGTGGGTGGGGCTTGGCGCCGCCCAGCTTGTAGCAGTGCTTGATGACGTAGCCGTGGAAGCAGAGGAAGATCACGTCGCAGTCGTAGCGGCCGAAGATGTCGTAGTTCCTCTTGGTCACGCGGCAACCGTAGGTCTTGAAGCGCTCCAGGTTCTTGGCCGAGGGCGCTGAAAGGTGGATGCGCTTGGCGTCCACCTTGGCGTAGTGGATGAGGCCCTGCACCAGCGAGTCGGCCATCTTTCCGGCCCCAATGATTCCAATCTTGGCGTCCTCCAACTTCAGCTGGCCCAGCTTGGTGGTGCGCTGGCGCTTGCCAGACGATGGGGCGCTGGCCGAGGGCGCCCCCGTGCTGCTGGAGGCGGCCGGCGACTTGCTGGTGCTCTTCTGCTTCTGGCTTATGCTCGAGCCGCCGCCGGCGCCCGCCGCCACGGAGCCCTCGGCGCCGGTGCGCGAGCTGGGCGGCTTCTTGTCCTCGCCGATGACACTCCGCGCTGACTTTTGCCCGGCGCTTGGGGGCGCCGCACTGGAGCCCGCGCCAGCGCCCGTGGTCGAGCCCGCGGGCGCCCCAGTGTTCGAGCGCGCCGACTGGCCCGCCATGGCGCCCACTTCCGCCGCCGTGCTTGGGGGCGACGAGGGCGCGCTGCTGCCCGCGGCACTCGACTCTGGAGTGGTGGCCGCCGAGGTGGTGGCCTCAGAGTTGGTGGTCTGCATGCTGGGCGCCTGCGAGTCGGCCGTCGTCTTGCCGGCCGTCGCCTCGCTTGCCGCCGCCTCAGAGGCGGCCCCAGAGGGCGCCTCACTGCCCGTCTGCTCGGCCTG
>Ga0058701_10000349_pt1 | contig 33749 bp, 20 predicted proteins | sample AgamicOrMae_FD_97039 | JGI IMG/M metagenome (GOLD analysis project Ga0058701, IMG submission 97039) | Agave microbial communities from Guanajuato, Mexico - Or.Ma.e | ecosystem: Host-associated > Plants > Phyllosphere > Phylloplane/Leaf | place: Guanajuato, Mexico | collected 2012-06-04
AATAAAACGAACCGAAGAGGTGTCGGCAGTCGGGAGTAACGCCCCGAGAACCGGGCCACGTATGTAAAATGCTCCCTTGGATGTATCAAGTGGAATATGACTCATACGTATCATTCAAAGAGGATTCTTCTTTCTTTTTCCTTCTTTTTAAGACATGAAATAGGATCACGAGGAAAGCGGACAACGGTTGCTGTAGAATAGTTTCATTTTTTAGACGAATTTTTCGTATTTCCTGGATTAACGGGAAATGTCTACGACAGTACACTGAGAAAAGTGTGTTAAAGTTTACTTAAAAATAGTGGAAATAACTAAAAAGTGCGACAGCCAAACTTGGCTAAACGCTTACAGGTTTGCTGGTAAAAGTTACCGTTACTGTTTTTCAGTAACGTTTACTGGCAAACCTGGAAACGTTTACTAGCCGAGTTGGCTGTCGCTTGTTTTTAGTAAACTTGACGAACGTTGTTTTCTCCGTGTATGTATAGGATTTCATCTTTTTTCTTTTCTAGTAAGGTAAAGTTTTGGGCTACATGTAGGGTCAGATTAGATGTTATAGGGTTAGTTTAGGCTGAATATATTTCGACTCAATGAGTCTAGGGTATATTTAGGGCTCAGCCGACTTGTGTTTCGAATCGGGTTAGGCCAGATTTAGGGCTTATTTATGGACTTAAGGTTGAAGTACGTATAGGGTCGAGTCATGTGGGTCGTTTTTAGGTAAGTTAAGGTCGAAGCGTTTTCAGGCTGGCTACGGTGGGTTTAGAGGGCCATATCAAAGAACACTGAAATGACCAACCTGCAGCCAAGAGTCTGTAACAAGTCTGCAAATCAATCGGAATAAAATTCCATAAGTAGGTTATACACCATTTTTGAGCAAAATGGAATACGTTGTACAGATGCAGTGTCCTATGTGGGTACACAACTGTACTTTTCTTTTTTTTCCCAGCGCGAGCCCATTCACTTCAAATTAGCTAATTTTTCGAGACGACCCGAGTAGTCAGAGGGGGCGGCCATAAATTAGACGGAATTTCCTGAGAAGCACCTCCTTATTAGAATATTTTGTCATTAACCTCGAAAACCATTCGCTCTCAAAAACTGACCCAATGCTCTCTTCATTACCAATTCGAATTCTCACTGAATGCTGAAACTGAAATAAGTGAAAATCGAGAAATGTCAGCTGGGAAACAGAGACGTTTTAGTTCAGGGTCTTCAATGAACTATTTTCTTTTTGTTCATTTGCCTTGTGCCTCGTTTTCCTACCGCTCCGCTCAGCACCAGGGTTATGGCAACCATTTGGTTTCGCTTCGTTCAAAAACGGAGGGCAGATCACGGTAGATAATATATGTTGATGACCCTCAATTTTTTCAGAGTGCAAAGGTAAACAGTTAGGGACTTCCGCTTAGCCGGTCGGGTCAGTTGATTGGATCAGCTGATTAGTGTCAATAACACTGATGAGAGAAGTCATGGTTAATTACAGGACAGAGGCGGCAAAGTCTTTCCGAGTGCAAACGGACGCCGAAGACGTCGCAGTGCCAGCCAACCGCAACGGAGTCGCCGAACGCTTAACCCTTTCATACTGCAAAAGACAATGCCGAAGAAACAAAACAGAATCAACTCCAAACAAAAAAACAAAACAAAAAACGGTATTCATCCTCAAAAACGGTTAGTTTCTGCGAAATGATTCACAGTAAAAACTGTCCCCTGTTAAGTATAGTTCCATACCTTAAGACCTCGCTTAAGACAGAACAGCTAAAAAGTAATTTTTCAATATCCCTCAGTCGATTGAGAGCTATCAATCTTTTCATTGATATCGTCGATAGGTCTAGCTTTAACTGAATTACACTCATCCTCTGTTTTATCTTCACACGCTAAAACTGACTGGACTGTATTAAGCAAAGCGTTAGTTTTTACTGTGTTCCTTTCAAAAAGGAAACAAATTTGACTGTTTGGACCGCAAATAATGCGGTTTAGAGCAATTAGGCAATAAAATTTTCTGCGTTAAGCAGCATTCTTATCCCTCTCTCTAAATTTATATCAGTGAGAGTCGTGACAATTCACCGAATTTCAGTCAATATAGCACCGCGGACTTTTTACAGTGGTGTTATAGTGACTGAAATTCAGTGAATTTTCACTGAATCGCAGAGACTCACTGATTCAAATTTAGAATGCTGTCAGAATTTCGCAGTGAAATTTGACACTTGACTCTTAATTGAAATGAACGGTATGGAATTACAACTTTTTGAATACCAATTTTTTTTAGACATTATCCAACGCTACAACTAAGACTTTATTTAACTATGCAACTATCGGAATATTTTGAAAGATTTTTTTTTTCGAAAAATGATATGAGTGCAATTTTGCTTTTTAGTCAAGGCTAAATTTCAGAATTAAGTAATTTAAGCGTTAAAGTTGACTGAGATTACTCAGCAGTCGTCGACTAATGTTCCGTTTAAGCGGGGCACGATTCTCGGAAGCCGCGCTCCACTTCAAAGAGCGTTTGAGCCTTTTCTTTTAAATTGAATTTTTTTAGTAGCTAGCGATGCAGTTGAGCAAAGTCATAACTTTCACCATGAACAATGAACGGTAATTGCTTAACGCCTTCAAGAATGTGTGCTTCAAGTAAAAACGGAAATTAAATGGTTTTATGAGATAGCGAGGACGGAATTTGAAGAAAAACCGAGGGGAAAGGCGAACTTATTGAACTTCGAAAAAAGTCATACGTTAAAGTGCGGTACAGGAGATCGCAGTTTTTAAGAGCACGCACTGAAACAGTTTTTCCTGTTGCTTTGGCAGTTTAGTGGTGGTGAAAATGAAACCAATGGATAAGTCTTAAAGAACACGTAAATTGTCTTACTCCCCTCGTAGCTATTAACGTTTTATTAGATGACAGATCCCATGGACATGGAATTTATGTCAGAAACCACTCTGGATTCCTAAGACCCATCATTTAACCCGACAGCTATCTCGTTTGAGTCTCACGTCAAAGGCTATAAATATAGTTCAACTTTCAATTTTGTCCTCGTAATTAGCGAAGATAATTACTGGAGACGTACGCTGATCGAGATGCGTGCAAAAAGAGAATTGAGGTCTTTTGTGATCGATTGGAAGTTGGCTGAACTGCGTTTGGCCTATTTGGCGAGGGCGCCCGGCGCCACTAGAGATATCTCCGCGCCGCCGCAACGCCGCCGCCGCAACGCCCCAACCGTCACAGAAAAATCATTGCAGGAATGCAGTTCTGCCCTTTGCTGTTTCTTCTCTTGCCCGACTTTTCAAGGCTAAACATTTTTTTTTTCACTTTACTTTCCCCTACAATATCCGCAATATCACTTGACAGAACATTGTTTATTGCGGAGGACTCGTTGAGATGTCACCAGATGTCGCTTTAACCTGACTTTTAGCCGTCTATGTATGAAATAGATACACGCAAAAGAAATGACTTTATCACATAGTAAACAAATGTGACACTGCGCTTTGTTTTTATACAACCGTACATGTTGAAATAACAATCATTTTTTGTCACCTTTACTATTTTCTTGTCACTACTACAATTTTTTAGTAACCGTAACCAAATAAAAATTGTCCCCTTAAAAATTGTAATTTTAACAAAGTCATTTTTTTGCGTGACGAATTTTTTTTACTGTTTTCCTTACGAGATAATTAAACGAAGACGATTTTGCAACATTTTAATGATCGTGTGTTACTATCACAAAAAAAAATCGTTGTATTCTTGCGTTGAGGTTATTTTGCGCTGTACCGAAGCTTCATATTTCAATGAGCTATAATGAAATACCCGAGTATGATTCGCGACGTGACCTGCACCACCAAATTTAACCGCAAGGAGTCGGAATACGCTGCGGTTAAAAACATACTTAAACGGTCTAGTGAAAGAGAGACGCACACTTCTAAACCTTGCATGCAGATATGCCGAAATGTTCGGAAAGTGAATTCTCAAATCATTGTTAAATATCGGACATTATGGTGTTCATACTTCGACGGGTTAACACTAATCGTAAAATTGTTTAAAGTCGAACCATAGACGTCTTCGTGAACCGAAAACGCTGACTGTTTGGGCGCTATTATTTCGTACTCTGGCTGGTTGTTAGGACGTGGGTTCTCGCAGTTAGCGTGTTGCCTTGACCAGAGACAAGTTGTGACAAGTTTCCCCTCCGAATCCAAGTGGTCGTCGGCTCGGCGGCTCGGCTCATACCACCCAGAGAAAGAAGCCTTTCTCGGGGGTATAAATCGATTCCCCGTACCTCGCCTACCCCGGCGTCACGTGTCACTCTTAAAAAAAATACCACTCTCGTTTATTTTTAGTGATGTTTTCTTCGTCTCTGTATGAAATCTCGAATTTTCCTACCATCTGACCTTACCTGACGAGAGGGAGGTATTCTAAACCCACCCTATCACATAACAGCCCAAAGTGTAATTTAGCTAAAGTTGGAAGGATTTTTTTCCATGAAAATACGTAATTTCCATCTCTGGAAAATGCCTAAATTATTAAATTTCAGGTTTCCAGAGGGGTGATATTTTTTTAAATTATGACAATACTGAACTGAAAAGATCCTTTAAAATATTTTTTTCTGTTTCTGAACGACATCGCTTGGCGGTAATGACTTAGCCTAACCTACACGGTACTCATGAAAGATGAATCCAGGAAATAATAATTTGCAACCTCTGAAACGCGGAGAGTGCATCTAAATCTATGTCTGTTCGTCTGACTGCGAAAAAAAGGGGGGGAAGGAATCGAGACGGGAGACGGACCTCCTCTAAGACGAGATCTTCGTTTCCTGCTGATTTGCATCACGAGACCGCAACAAGCGCTGCACTTTGCGGGTTCAAGGCAACACTTGCGTGACTCATGCACTGAGACCCGCATAAGAAAGCCCGAAATCCCTACCCCCACCCACAACATGCCATTTTCAAAGGTGGAAGTCTCTGTGTTCCACCTTTTGTCGCTAACGAAGCGTAGCCTAAACTTCACCTAGGCTAAACTAACGCCTATTACCGTCCTAAATTTTTGGACTTTCTTAGTTTCTTTTTTACTGAGACCCTGATCGGCTAACTTACTGTTGATCGCATTGGGAAAGGTTTGGCGGAACGCACCGAGGGAAACCTTATTCGAGAGGTACAAAAGTCAGATAACAAAAGCCGACAATCCGTCTCCCTTCTTTTTTTTTTAATTTCTTGACTTGTTCCGGTAATAGAAGCGCTATATTTTTCGGTATTTTGTGTATTTAAAACACTGTAATTGTCATCATTGTTTTCGGAAATTGGTTAAAATAAAAGAATTCCAATTTTTTTTCATAAAGTTCAAAAATTATAATGTTCATAAAGGCCAAAATTCCTAAAGTAATGGCATTTTTGTAAAGTAATTTGTAAGTCCTTGTCAGATTTTCAACCAAAGTTAGTAGTACTGTCAGTGTTTTGTATGTATGAAAGTAAGTATTTACTAGTTTGTTTGTATGAAAGGAAAGAATCTAGTGAGCGGAAGTCGTTAAGTTCCACACCTAGATAAAATTGCATCAACCAGAAATTTTATTGCAAGCGCATTCATACCAGGAGAATGAAAGCGTTCTCGGCCTGAGCTGCTCCGTTCGCAGAAAAAAAGATAAGATTTATAAAGATGATTGATTTTTAGGCAGAGTGATTGATTGTTTCGGGTGCAGGCTTTAATCGCCAATCCGATCTTAACGTCAATTCCATCGGGATGAACTCATGTTAACCTCGGAGCACGCCTCAAGTTTCTCTTTGAATCAAACTAGTTATAGTTCGAAAGTTTTTGTTGGCTTACAATGTTAGTTGGTACCCAGTCAAAAGTTACGTAGCAAACAATAATAATTGCTTTTTTTTATTACTTTTTAATAAAAGTGAAAATATAAAACTAAATTTCTTCTATTTAATTTGAAAAAAATTGATAAGCTGCAGGCCCGTAATTATCGGCTCTGATACATTCGTCGCTTTAAGCTTTTTATGTGCACTGTACTTTATATGCAGGCTTAGCAGCCTTTCAGATCATAAGCTCTATAGTCGACGGAAGCGTAAGGACCCCATTCTTATGATTCTGTAAGGCACTTCCTTTGCGCTTCAGTCGACTCCCTAAACAAAAGCACCTCAATATGGGTGTCTACATAGCATGTGCGTCCTAAACAGAAAACAACGGAACCGCGGTTTTGTCAGCTGAGTGTGACGGCACGTTGCGCACGTTTCGTCAGGGTCGCGAGATCGGCGCAGGTGGGCAGAGGGTGGGGCCCGCCACCCCTTGCACCTGGCCACCTCCACCCCCCACCTCCACCTTGAACACGTGGCAGACCGCTCACGAGCCCTTTTCGTTTAACACGACGAAGACAAATTTAGGTTCGCTTCACGATCGCTCGACAGTGCGTTATTTTTCCACGGTCCCTTACGTACAAGTCGCGACTTAAGTAACGTTCGTAACACAACGTCCAGGGGAGTGCTATACCTGTTTTGCGTGTGAAACCAAAACGGGGTGGGTACGTATTTTGGTTATTTTTCAAGATAGGCCTATGTTCAGCCTTATCATTCAAAAGGTCTCGGCGAGAGCTTTCCATTGAAGTGGCTGAACATAGGTCTATCTTGAAAAATAAGGGAGTAGACCGTATTTTGGTTATTTTTCAAGATAGGCCTATGTTCAGCCGCATCATTTAAAAGGTCTCGGCGAGAGCTTTCCATTGATGTGGCTGAACATAGGTGTACATTGAAAAATTATCAAAATACGCACTACCCCCGTTTTAGATTCATACCCTAAACCGGTATAGCATTCCCCAAAACGAGGGTTTTCTTTTTACTTTACTGCCAAAGTAACTCCATATGCCCAAGTTCTTCAATTAAACTTTCCCAGCGAATTCATGGTCTCAGATCGGCTTGTTCGCTGTTTTCAGGTGGCGGGCCGCTGTTATATTTGTGGGTAGCGGCGTTCACAAGTTGTCAGCTGGGCGGCGGCTGGGGCCAGCAGTCGTTGGCGCCGGCGACGCCGCTGCCAGCGCCGCTGCCGCTGCCGCCGCAGCTGGCCGAGGTGCCCGTGTCCCACCGGGAGGGCTACTTCAACGGGTCGTCGTCGGTGCGCCTCAAGCAGCCCCTGTCGCTGCTCCGCCACATCGGCCTCAGCTTCCGCACCTGCGCCGGCGGCAACCTCTTCACGCAGACCGCCGCCACGGGCCACGGCATCTCCCTCGGCGTCAACGAGGACGGCCTCCTCCTCAGGCTCACCACCCCGAAGAGGACGTACGACGCCAAAATCAGTGCGCATGTCCTGGTGAACACCTGGCACAACGTAGCGCTCACCTACCGCCTAGGGAACCTCACCTTGACCGCTGCTGGCCAGTCTTTGGTGAGTTTCGAAGATGTGCCGGAGAAGTTTTTGATATTCGCGCTGCCGATGTTGTAACCTTTTTGCGCAAACGCTTATTTTTTGACAAATCACCTGTATTTTACCAACCTTTGATTCCTAAAATAACCCATTAGAAACATCTCGCTACCTTCATATGTAGAAAAGTTATAGCTGAAAAACCCAGTGCTCTAAGGTCATAATTGAGAAACCTAGTGCCATAAGGTCCAAGTAGTGACAACTCATGATATCCGATTTACTAAAGGCCTTGATATCCGATTGATATCCTTGATATCCGGCTGTTGGATTCGGTCGATACGTGGCCGTTTTCAGTGATTTTTCAATAATTTTTACTCTTTGGCCACTGCTCACTATTATCAGGTCAATATATAGGTATATCCTGCAGATATTTTTTAATATTCTGATGAAATCTGTATAATATTTAATTGGAATTAGGTTAATTTTCTCTCGATATCCCTTTAGTATACCTCGGATATCCGGCTGATATCTGGTGTACAGATTTCAAACAAGGTGTTACTCCTTGGTAAGGTCATAACTTTCTGCCTGCAAATTTTAGCGCTTTTAGAATCCCAATTTCTCCGCTCACGGATAAAATTTTCCAGCTTTTTTTTACCAAATACAATTTTTACATATCAAAGTAGGCTTCCAACATAAATATACACCGAAATCAGCTCTTGGGCGCAGAAATTGAATTATAAAAGCCCTCAAATTTTCTTGACCTTACAGCACTGGGTTTTTTTAGGTAAGACCTTTCTGCAATGAGGTATCGATCTTATTGTTGTGACCAGCCATTTCATGGATTTCAGCATGCCGTGTGAATAAACCAATCAGCTATTTTTTTTGTATTTGTCAGCCTGATGCTTGCGTTCATTCGTTACGTGTGCCTTATCGGCAGAAAAACGATATCTAAACCAAATATATCTCATTAGTGTCCTTTGTACGTTGTGCCTAATGTATAAATGCCTGTTAGCAAGACTCACTACTGAACTCAACAAACTTGTTGAATTACCAACCTAAAAATAGTGAGTTTTTGGCGTTGATTTGTGTGGTGCATGCTGGAAATGCGCTGTGCTTACTTGCTTTTGCTGTTCCCTGTGGCAGATAGTGGCGAACTCGACCCACAACACAGACATTCTGCTGAACGCGAACCAGTTCAGCAATAATGCCCTGCTTGTGGTCGGCAACGGGTTTGTCGGTTGCATTTTACAAGGACCCAGTTTAATTTTTAACGCCTCCGGAATGGAAGCCATTAACGTGCAGTGGGGTCAGTGTTCCCTCAGCGACAAAAGCTGTAAGTATACCGTTTGTCGTGATTGTTGTCAGTTGCATGCGTTAGGAAAATCTTGCGCTTGCTTTGAAGATATTTTTGTATTTAATGTGTGTTAGGTATTTGGATATAGCATGATCGTATGCATGTTGTTCCCGCAGGCGTTTCTGTTATTTCAAACGCGCCGGCGTACAATTATTCTTTATTTTGTTGGAACATGATCATATCTAGACATCCGCAGGGTTATTGCATACTGTCTTAGAGGTCGGTTTGAAACAATATGAATAGATCTGGTTTTAGTTTAATGATTTGGTTGGCAAGCAGTCTTTCCTCGCCAGTGCCAATTTTGACGTAATGTAATAAGTTTTTAGATGCATTAGGGCGCGGCCATTTAAGTAGTGTTGAAGTAAACTAGAAGATATTTGCCGGTGTTTTTATGGTTACTTAGAAAAATGGGTTTTATATAAAGTAATGAGCTCAATATGACCGCGAGTTATTGGAACGATATTGGACACTTGTAAGCTCAAATTAGGGTGTGACAACCTAGCAAAAATACGCTTTAAAACCTTTATGGCTACTTTAAAATCCTTTTTAGAAGCTTTTTTAAAATCAGCGTTATGAGTACCGGTAGAGTGTGAACTTAAGAAATTTATTATTTTATACAACCCAATAAGGGGATAGTGTAGTCGGCTAAGTTCGTGCGATCCCGCCTTGTACGAACTTTGCCGAAGTAGTCTCAGTAATGACCGGAGATATGCGAAGCCTAGTTCGAAAAGCACGTAGAAATAGTGAAACAAAGCTCGGGTACTCCCTTCCCCTCCGTACGATGGAGGGAAGGTAGTCTAAATCCGTTCGTTTTGCTATCATCCACGGCAGGTTTTTAAGGTTGAACTATGTACCTGTTTTGTTCCACCCTGATTTAATTTTAACCTATTACATTGTTAGAACTGACGATGTTCAACCGCTCTGCTCAGCTGGGCGAGGTGGAATAAAAGAGGTAGAAAATAAACCTTAAAAATCCACAGTGCCCCTTAAGGTAGTAAGAACGAGCTCGGCCCGATCCGCTGATCGGTTAAAAATGAAGTTGCTCTAAAACCCGAACAATTTTTCGAGTGCGTTTAATAAAGTTTATATTTTACTGTAGTAGCCTTGGAGATATCATTACGGCGATTTTGTGGCAAGTTCGACAGCTTCCACGCATAACGCTGAGCAAAATCAGTCCATTAAGATGTATTTCTCTCTGTTATTTCCACGATGACCCCCTTATTTCTTTGTTCTTTTGTACAGATAAGGTTTACCTAAATCTGGTTTTCGGATAAAATTTCTCTATTTAATCCAACTCTTGTGAGAAAAAACAGCAACATTTAAATTGAGTGTTCTCCCGTAAAACCCATGTATTTTTCATCAATTTCAAAATCCATTTTATTCAGAATTTAGTGTAGTGACCCCATTTTTTTATGTTGTGTCTTGACGTAGAGAATGTTTTTAGGCTGGATCAGTTCCACATGACCTAGGTCGTTCCTACTACTTAAATGCTTTGCGAACTTCGCTTCGCGAACTTCGCTTCGCGGCTTCCTGGTATGAGAAATCGAGATGAGTCGCAATTTTTCATCCCCATGTAATTTAGTGTATTGTGTGCTGCACTGGAGAGTACAGGTAGAGTTGGTGTGCACTTGAGTGTGGTTTGTTTGGGTGTTTTGGCAGGCGGCCATAATGACTTCTGCAGCAATGCACCTTGTTTGCGGGAGGGCTCATGTAACAACCTTCAAGACCGCTACGAGTGCATCTGTTCCCCGAGGTACCACGGAAAGAATTGCGAACTTGATTATGGTGAGACTCTCCTCAACAAAACCTTTTTACAGCCTGTCAGCACCTTAAAAAACAAAAACTAAGGATTTTACTTTTACTTATATTTTACTTGCACAGGATTTTTTTAGCAGGTTGATGATATTCGCTCTTTTCACTGATAAAATCTGACCTAGTTGAACCTAACGTAATTAAACCTCATCGAACCTTACCAAATTAAACCAAGCCCAATCAAACCTAAAGCAAGTGGACTTGACCCAACCGGAGCAGACCCTAAAACAGCCTCTCCTATCGGCTGTTCGTAGCCGTATTATCCATACGTGACTTAGTGCGAATATCGTAACATTTCTTTTGTGTAAAAAGATGGACAGATTTCTTCATGACTGCACCAAGGATTTTTTAAAAGCCACAATATGGTGTCTTAAACAGTACCCAAGAAATATGAACGAGCCAAAAATCTCACAGATTTACACATTACATCTCACAGAGGAGAGACCTACATTTTCCTACCTCTTCGTTTTTTCTCTATAAATTTTAATAATTTCTTTTTCTATTGTGTTGATTGCACTGAGATATGAGAGTAATCGAAGCTGCGCTCAAGGTACAGTCGAGATCAAAAGTTCACCCTCCCAGCTCCTCGATTTGATTGTTAAGTGCCGGAGAAGGTCCTCAATCAGGTCCATGCAAGATCAAAAGTCGCTTAAAGATGGATCGAGTTGTTACCGACTCAGTTTTCAGAAAAAACAGCGTAGCCCCTGAGATTTGGACTTTCGATCCCGATTGTACCGGCAGCTGGAAGCGGACACCATGTTCGTCCCGTCAGTGGGCAACGGTCCGGTTGCGCCTGGCGGGCTCCGAACGGGTCCAGCCCTTGTTAACTGTTCCTCTTTAAATAATTGATTACAGCAACTAATCAACAGAAGCGCCTTTCCACACTGATTCGATTCGCTGATTAAGCGCTACTTATTGCAGGTTCGCCATGCCTGAAGACCCCGCCCATCTGCAGAAACAACGGAACCTGCAGGGACGACGAGAAGGGAAACTACAAATGTATTTGTCCTCCTGAATTTACCGGTAAGTCTCACCTGTCAGTGCTGCCAACGTTTCATCCGCAGTTTTAAAAAACCGCGACTATCGCCTGACTTGATACATTTTATTGCAACTCACTGTACCGGTACGTTCTTTGATAGGCTATGCCTCTTAATCTTGGTTTAGAGTTTTGATTCTAATATCAGTGTTGTTCTGTATCGTAGGTCAACATTGTGAGACCGAGCTGAGCACTCATCTCTGCCTGAACAATCCCTGTCAAAATGAGGGAACCTGCCAAGTGCCTCCTGGAGGCAAGCAGTCGTTGTGCCTTTGTCCCCCTGGTTTTAAGGGCGATTATTGCGAAATCAACATCAACGATTGCCAGCCGAACCCCTGTCAAAATGGCGGAGTCTGCAAAGATGGCATTAATTCGTACTCGTGCAACTGCGCGAGAACGGGGTAAGCAATCAATTCAAAATCCTGGAATTCCAAGAAAAATCCACGGAATTCTTTTATTCGCAGGAATATTAAGGTTATACTCATTAAAAAGTTACTCCTTAATATTTTTTTTAGAAATTTAGTTTTACCGAACAATAAGAAAGACTTTCTGGAATTGATGCATACTTTAGCAAGATGTGTAGCGAACCTGGGATAACGCAAATTAAGTACATTAGCTCAAAACCTAGGTAAACTTGATGTAAGTTCATTGCCAATTGAAAACCTGAGCTAATGTTAGGAAGGTTTCAGAGCAAATGAAGGTCAACTTAAGCTCAAGTAGTTTAAGGCAGGTCAAATTTTGGAGAAACAAACCGTGATTTTCTACGTCGGAAAATAAGAATGAAGGTTTTTTTTCCAATTTGAAAAAACCTGTTGAAATTTGGAAATTTCTTTCGGAACGCAAAATATTGGATTTTTTTTTTAAAAAAGGAATTATTTTCGAAAGACGATTTTTAAGTCTTTTTTTTTTGTTTTTTTTAGGTACACCGGAGCGAGATGTGAAGTCGACATAGATGAATGCCAAAATAGTCCATGTCATAACAACGGTGCATGCTTTAACAATTATGGCAGTTACACCTGTGTTTGCGAGCCAGGCTACTCGGGGCAGAACTGCGAAATGGCAAGTATTATTCCTCGGGGAAACAAAGCAGCGAGGTTAACTTAGAGGGGTCGAAAGTCTGAGGCAGTGAATTTTATATTCGTTTTTTGTTTTTTTTTCTAGAATCAGTGGTGTGTAAACGTTGACTTTTGAAGGATTCAGGGACGCGATTGGCTTATATCTTCCTTCTGTTTGCAGAACGTGAATGAATGCAGTTCGGGTCCGTGCCTAAACGGCGCTAAGTGCATTGATAAGCTGGGCTCGTATGAGTGCAAGTGCATTCCCGGATACACCGGGCCGTATTGTGAAACGAACATCAACGAATGCGAGCAAGCGGTCTGTCCCCCGAACTCAGAGTGCGTCGACGGAGAAAACAGTTTTAAATGTGTTTGCAAAGCCGGCCTTACAGGTACATGCTCGTATCTCAAGGCTGGATTTTCCACTTGTGTAATCCACCCAAGTTCAGCTTTGGCTTTGAGTATTCCCTTATTAAGATCGCGTACGTTTGGTTAAGTAAGGTTAGGTTTGGTGTCTTATGGCGGAAATGCCCACTTCGCTTCATAAGACTTGAGCTAGGTTAACTTACGTGTCTTGTGCCTTGCTCCGCTCAGGCTGACCTCTGATAGGTAGAATATATAAGAAGTGGAAAATCCAACCTTAAAACTTACAGTGTAACTGTCTGTATCTTTCACCTGTCTATCTGTCAAATTACCTAGTTTGAGACTAAAACTTGAAATTTTTGGAACAGGCGAGCCTCCCAATTGCTCTGAGGTTAACGTCTGCACAATTAACCCATGCCAGAACGATGGCTCGTGCATTGTGGTGGGAGATCACTACAACTGTTCTTGCCCTCCTGGCTTTGAAGGTTAGTGCGACCTACACTTATTTACCACGACACATTTTTCCTTCGTTATCGGAATAATTTTTAAATGTTACGCCCTCAGAGCGCTTAAAAGCTTTATTGCCTCAAAAAAATACCAGAATTTGCGTTCCAAGCATTTTTGAGTACTTGAATTTTACGTAAAATCAATGAGGCTCTGAGGGATTATTTTTATTCATTATCGTAATAATGCAAAGCAGCGAATATTGCAGCTTCTTTGATACTCTGCTGCGTAGTAATAATTCAAACTCGAAATTCAGTCAGCTCTTATAAGCCGATTTTGCTGTTTTTCGTGCCATCCAAATCTTTATCTCTGGAATGTGTTTTAGAATGGGCTGTAGAAGTTTAGGATAAATCGTATTATTGTGATGGGTTCCCGCCCTTTATTATATTTTTTATTTAACGCGGAAGAGTCCTTTTTCGATGAGTGCGATATGCTCACAATTTTTCTTCGTCTTTTAGGCAAAAATTGCGAAATTGATATTGACGAGTGCAGCTCAAATCCCTGCAAAAACGACGGAGTGTGCATTGACCGAGTGAACGGCTATTTCTGCAACTGCACGGACGATTTTATGGGCGTGGACTGCGAAAAAGACTTTGACGCCTGCGCTTTCAATCCCTGCAAAAATGGCGGCACCTGTGGGACTAAACCTCGCAGGAGAGAGTATTACTGCGACTGCCCTGCAGGTAACAACGGCCAGCCCAGCCAAGGAACAGTGTTGCCAAATTTCGTTTCGGACCCATAGGGTATTTGCGCGGAGAAATTACTTTTAAACAATATCGCCGGTTCGCGGTCAAACCTTGCGCAGAACCGTACCTTAGGTTACCGCATCCCTTCCATCCCCGAGCGCGCTCTCTTCCCCAAAACCCGAAAATTTGAGAAATAGGCATCGGTTCTAACTATTTTTAGTTTCTCTGCACCAAACCCATCTATTAAAAGTCAAAGATTCCACCAAAAAAAATGACGAAAAAATTAAGAAAAATTGCACGGGTAGGCCTACCCTTGCCTTTTTTCGCATTTTTTGCCCGAAAATCGATTTTTGAATTTTCGTTTTTTAACGATTGGAATTGGTTAAAAGTATCCATAAATGCGTGAAACCGTTGCCTGTTGCTGAATTTATCGCTATATCAGCCTTAAAAGTGGATTATGAAATTTCTTCTTAATTGGCAAGAATCGTGCCATACATTAAGGTTTTCCCTAGAGCTCTCATTTCAGTCCACAGTTTTTCGTAAGCGGAGGTTTGTTTTTCCGAACAATACGCTTTTCTTCAATATAAATTTTGTCCTAAGTATTAATTGGAATTTTTATGATTCTTCAGTATCCACAATCGGCTATTCCCCAGTTGTTTGGGCGTTGACATATCAGCCCTCTTTTTTCCGGCGTTTGGGGCAAAATTGACAAATGAATTTGTTGCGCAGTACTATTAGTGTTGTTTTCCTTTCAATACACCTCGTTTTTTATTTTTAAATTTATTATAATTATTTTTAACGTTGAGAATTTTGAATTTTTATTTTTTACGAAAAAGTATTTTTTTTTATCATTATTAAAAAAAAAATGTTTTCTCTGTTTTTTCGTCTAAGAGTTCGTGACAGTCTCTTTTTTTTAGATTAAATTTAACTGGAAGCCTTTTGGGAACCTGGATATTTTTTTTAATGAAATCTACAGCTTTCAACAGAGACGAGTCCTAAACATGAATTCTTATGGTAACTTACGCTAGGATTAAAATAAACGTAGGTATAACATAAGCTAAATGGTATAGCAAATCAATGTTAAACGTAGTTTGGTATTTTGTTAATTAAGTCTGAACTGAGCTGATGAAAAGGTGCGAAAAATCGTCAGACTGTGATTGTCTTCTGCCAATAGAAAAGTAATCAAAAACTTGAATTGATTTATGACAAGGAAAATGAGGCCATTTCCTTGCGATCAATGGTAACAACCTTGTTATTGTAAATTGCAAACGCATTACCACAAGCATTGAATAAAATTGATTGTCGATAGGTTTCGCCGGGTTGGAATGCGCTGAAGATATGATCGACGACTGTGCCAATGTGACTTGCCCCGTCGGTTACAAGTGCGCCGACGTGGGCAGCAGCTTCGATTGCGTTTGCGCTGAGGGCTCAGGAGAAAACTGCACTGCGAGGAGCACGAGCAACTGTTCCGACAACCCCTGCAGCGAACACGGCAAATGCCGGGAAGTGAACGGCGTTGCCGAATGTGTCTGCCAGCCAGGTTTCGAAGGTACGACAAATTTACGAGTCAAAGAGTTTTTATTTCCCGTTTGGGCACTACTGTATATTTGTTTTCCCAGGTCCTACGTGTTCCGATGATATCAACGAATGCAACAGAACGCAAGATCTCTGCAACTATGGAATCTGCGTCAACACCATCGGTGAGTCTAAACATCTCCGAAGTCGTGGATAGTCACTTGTCGAAGAATGCCCGTAAACGTATTAATGTATTTCTCAGGGAGTTACAACTGTTTCTGTCGTCCCGGATTCACCGGTGACCACTGCCAGTTAGATTTCGACGAATGCTTATCAAAACCGTGTAAGAACAACGCAACGTGTGAGAACCTCATCAATAGCTTTAACTGCATCTGCACAGCCGGATACTCGGGTAAGTTAAAATTAAGCTAACGAATTGCCGTACATCATGTTGGTGCAATTATGGCAATGGGGCAAAAAAAATCGAGACCGGATTCTGTTTGTCGACCCTTAACCTCCAACAGCCCAGCGATGCTGTTCGTTAACAGAAAAATTCATTTTATAGAATCTTCTCAGTTTAGTGTTGTCGCAATTTTAAAAAAAATCACCCCTATGGAAACCTTAATTTTAACCCATAACTGCCTAAAGTATTTGGAGGGAAATTTAGCTCAAGAGAAATTCGAAGGATTTTTCCCATTAACTTACGCAATTTCAAGCTGTGGAAAATGCCTAAATTGTTATATTTCAGTTTTCCAGAGGGTTGATATTTTTCAAATTGTGAATATACTGAACTAAACAGATCCTGTAAAATAAAATTTTCTGTTTCTGAAGGGCATCGGTGGGCGGTAGTGGGTTAATAATTTAGGCATTTTCCCAAGTTTAAAATTGCGTATTTCAAGTGAAAAAATGCTTCCAATTTCTCTTATTCTAAATTTCGCTCCGAATACTTTGGACGGTTATGGGTTAAAAACATGGAGAAAACTAGTTACGGTATTGGTTTTCTTCATCGCCCCGCTTTTTTCTTGACTCGTTATTTGTCGTGTTGCAGGGAAGGAATGCGAAATTGACATCGATGAGTGCGAATCAGATCCGTGCCTGAACAACGCTACGTGTGTGGACGGGGTAGCCTCGTTCTCATGCAGCTGCCAGCTGGGCTTCACGGGCCAGCTCTGCGAAACCAACATCGACGACTGTGAAGTAAGCCCAACACCCACCATCGGCGCGGCTGGAATTATCCCTCGGGGTTGTGGTTATCGAGGGAATTATGTTGCTGCTTTTCATTTGTCTTCTTTTTCACCGATGGCGCAAGCGCAGAGATATTCGTGAGGGACGGCACTACCGACTTTCATACAACACTTTCAGTTATATCGATATTGCCCCACCACCGTTGATGCATGTTTGACATTAAGTATTATTAGATGAAGCTTAAGCGAGAATCGGCTGTAGAGTAAGTTATATTAACGAGATTTGCGGGCGGCCATCTTGAGGTGCACTGTTGTCGGCTGTTTAGTTCCCGACACCATCATGGCGTCGAATCGAATTGGGTTTAATCCCATAAGACCCAGTCGTACCTCAAACTATTTCTGCGAATTTCGTGGGCATATGGTACTACTTTTTGTAATACAGAAACACGAAATTCTTAACATTAAAAATAAATGTAATTTACTATTTCATCGTATTCCAGGCAGACATATTATTTATCGCCCGTATCAGCGGTGTTCCAGGAATGCATGTCTTTTTCGTCGTTACGTTTGCCCAACAGGAGGCCGCTGCTCGTACGGGCCACAAGAGGCGTTTGCACTGGCTTCGCAGACGAAAAAAGCTTAATCTGGGAGGTGCTCGCTTTGTGTTTTCTAACTCTGCTTATTTTTTTTTTTCAGTCTGCGCCGTGTAAGAACGGTGGAATTTGCATGGATGGCACCAATGCGTTCACCTGTATGTGTGCCGGGACAGGTTACGAGGGTCCGCAGTGTGAGACGAACATCGACGACTGCCTCAGTAACCCGTGCACGAACGGCGCCGAGTGCGTGGATTTAGTCAATGACTACACTTGCTCCTGTTACCCTGGCTATACAGGTAAGTTTACCTTTCTATTCCGGATTACCACACCCAATACACCTGCACTCAGAATTCTCGAATTGAGAATAAAGATATTGAGGCGTAACAGTTTGGCCCCATCGTTTTCTAGGAACCCAAAATGTCTTTGAACGTGATGCAATCACCAGAATCATCCGGAAAAAGTCTACCTCAAATGCCGTCATTGACGTCAATTATGAGAAACTGCCTTAGCAGCTTTTCGCTGCCTTTATATATAATTGCCTCAAAGGTTTTGGCGCGTTTTGAAGAGTATTTAGGAACCGTATAGACCTTAAATGACTTTTTCTTGAATGCAACCAAGACAGCGTAGTTTATTACTCAATCTTAATTTTTGCCACACAATTTGAAGGTTATATTTGAGAAAATCGAACGAAATTTCGCCCTGTGCATGAAATTAACTTATCCTTTGTTCCTCTTCCAGGCAAAAACTGCGAGGTGGACATCAACGAATGCGAGAGTTCGCCGTGCAAGTACAACGGAACATGCCTCGAGCTCTCAAACATGACTCTCTACCAAAGCGAGAATGCTGCGCTGCTGCCTCCAGTCTTTTCACAGGAATTCAGCTACAAAACGGCGGGAGGGTAAGACGAAATACAACCCATTTGAACCATGTAATAGGGAAGTTTTAAATGGAAATCGGATCCAATCAAATATGTCTGCATGACCATGGATTCCGTTCACGGCAGTGTATTCCGACGTTGTGCCCTCAAATATTTGATCAAATACGGAGTGTGAGCTCATTTTAAAATAGGTTTCAACCTGCGTCGAGTTTTATAATCAACTACCTTCCATTGTCTTTTTTAGACATGTCTGCATCTGCGTGAATGGTACCACGGGACCCAACTGTGAAACTGACATCGACGAATGCCAGAGTAATCCTTGTAAGAGAGGCACTTGCCTCAACAAAATCGGGTACTACTTGTGCGAGTGTGATCCAGGCTTCACCGGAGACCAATGTGAAACAGAGATCGACGAATGTGAGGTCTACAAGTAAGAACGGTTCCGCCGCTGTTTTATTCATCGGTAATTTGGGAGGTGATGTTTTTTTTACTAATTGGTTTTCCCCGCAGGCCGTGCGTTTACGGGAAATGCCACGATCAGGAGGCGAACTATACGTGTGACTGCGAACCCAAGTATGGAGGAAAGAACTGCTCGGTCGAACTCATGGGATGTGTGGAGGGCCCCTGCAAGAACAACGGAACCTGCAAACCTTACCTGGAAAATGAAACGGAACATCGCTTTAACTGCTCTTGTCCGAATGGTTTCCATGGAAACCTGTGTGAAATGGTAAGAGGGATATCTCATCAGAATGTAGTGAGAACATATCGCTCGTTTTTGCCTTGGCCATTTTTGGAAAGATTTGCGGAATAGCAACATTTTTTGGCTGAAATTCAGTTGACATATAATGAAAATTTGTTGATTTAGGTGACAACGATGTCGTTCAGCGGCAAGTCGCTGGGCGACGTGCGCACCGCCCGCGAGGAGGGCTACGACATCCAGTTCCGGTTCAAGACTACTCTTCCCCAAGGGCTGCTCGCCATTGGCAAAGGGACGACCTTCTACATCCTCGAGCTGGCCTACGGACGACTCAATCTGCACTCCAGCTTACTCAACAAGTGGGAGGGAGTCTACATCGGCTCAAATCTTAATGACAGCAAGTGGCAGAAGGTATCCACGACGGTTTCCTGCAATGCGATCGGAAGTTAGCCTCGCCATGAGTTGATCAACACTATAACAGCTTTTCTGGGACTTAATGAACCCTCGCGATGCCGTTCAGGAACATCTCATAATATCCCGAAAGGAGATTTCAAGTATTAATCGCTGTGAATTTAAAATATGACACTCTTTCAAGCCCCTATATTTTCTTTTATTTTTTTCAAAAAGTTTAATTTGTCCTTTAAAATGTAACAAAAAATTCTTGTGAATAATTAGAAGGTAAAATACTGTGGATACCTAAAGTCGGCTTGAATATAAATTGTGGATTTGGATTGTGAAGGGACTTTTGATTTGACCTGCACGATTTTTCGCAGGTTTTCGTGGCGATAAACGCGTCGCATCTGGTTTTGGCGGCGAACGAGGAGCAGACCATCTACCCGATCATGCTTAACGAAGGCGGTGACGGAGAATACAACGAGCGGAAGCGAATCACGGCCTTCCCGACGACGCATCTCGGAGGCACGATACCGTCTCTGCGTCAGTTATCTCACGGCCCCCCTTATTTCATCGGCTGCCTCGAAGATGTCGTCATCAACGGAAACTGGGTAAGTATTAGAAGCGCCGACTTCCGGTCGCGAGCTCTTGTTGACGCTTCTCTCTGTGAAGGTTTTGCCTGAGGAGCCGGGCAGCTCTGTGACTCTACACAATCTGACAATGGGATGTCCGAGGGAGCCCCAATGTTCCCCCAATCCGTGCTTCAACGGAGGGCACTGCACGGATCTCTGGAGCAACTTCAGCTGCACCTGCGAACGACCTTTCTTGGGTCATGCCTGCCAATACAGTAGGTTTTTGTTAATAGTCCAGCCGGCCTCTTAAACAATTTTCTCAAATAAACCTCTTTTCCAGATTTCACCGCCGCGACGTTTGGACACGAGAACATAACGAACGGATTGGTGACCGTAAACGTGCACGATGTTGCTCGTCGGGCAGTTCGGTCGATCGTCGATATCTCGATGTTCATCCGGACCCGCCAGAGCAAAGGAGTCATTTTCCAGCTGGGGTCGTCGCCCTCCATCGATCAGCAGAACCAGACTCAGATCGCGGCGATGCTGGACGGCGGGGAGCTCTTCCTTGGCATCCAGTTCAACGGAACACCCGAGGGCTACACCGTCGGGGGCGTTCGTCTGGACGACGGCAACAACCATCTCATCGAGGTCGTCCGGAACATCACGCTGGTCCAAGTCAAGATCAACGGATCCGAGTACTTCCGAAAGACGATCTCAGCTTCGGGACAACTCGACGTCCAACTCCTGTACCTCGGCGGAGTGCCGCCCAACGCGAGAGTCAACTTCCGACCAAGCGGAACACCGGATTATAGTAACTTCAAAGGCATCATTCAAGACGTACAGGTAACGATTCGCTCCGGAGAGATGATACCGTCGAGATTTCGCAATTCAGCGCTTTTTGGAATAGGGAAGTAACTCTGATTTGTGGAATTGCAGATCAGCAACGGATCCCGGACTATGGTGGTCGAATTCTTCCCGCTGAGAGTGGACGACCTTGTGATCCCGCCCTTCGGCACGGTCACTTTCCAGAACGACTCTGTATTAGAAGGCGTTATATCCGATGATACTTGCTCAGAAAACCCGTGCTTACATAATGGAACATGTATCGTCACCTGGAACGATTTCACGTGAGTAAATTTCAAACCATCAGATCTCCTTGGACATTTTCGAAGAGGCCATTTCCCAAGTTTAAACCTCCTGTGTTTAATATTAGGATATCTAGCCCAAGGGGTGATAACTCATGATATCCGGTGTTCAAAAAGCCTTGATATCCGGCTGTTGGATTCGGTCGAAACATGGCTTTTTTTAAGCAGTTTTTCAAGTTTTTTTACTCTCTTTTTACTGGTATCTAGCTAATATTTAGGTATATCCAGCAGATATCTTTTTATATTCCTCTGAAATCTGTCAGATATTTAATGGCAATTAGGTCAATTTTCCCTTGATATCTGCTTATTATTCCTCTGATATCCGGTGCACAGATATCCAGCAAGGCGTTACCCCTTTATCTAGCCTTTTTATTACGTGGATTAATGAGAGCGTTTTAATTAGGTGCGAATGCGTTCGAGGATACAAAGGAAAGACTTGTCAGGAGGTGGAGTTCTGCCAGCTCCAGGACTGCCCCTTCGGAAGCACGTGCCGCAACCTGAACGACGGCCACGAGTGCGTCGCCAACGCGACATTCAACGGCGTCAACGCCACTCTAACCTACGACTTGATGTTCCCTGACAAACTCGACGAATTCTCACCGCCCCTTACGCTTGATTCCGTGGACATCCAGTTCAGGTGAGATACACCCTCTATATCACACGCAGCTTTCACATTCTAGGAGCAGATGTGCTCAAGTCAGATCTAGGCACTTACACACCTAGTCTATGAATAATAAAAAGAATTTTTGCCAGCCTTACGGTATTTTTGAGCATGTTTCAATTTGCGTTTTACGGTATTCAACCCATAACAGCTCAAAGTATTTGCAGTGAAATTTAGCTTAAGAGAAATTGGAAGGATCTTTCCCATTAAAATACGAAATTTTAAGCTTTGAAAAATGCCTAAATTATTAAATTTCAGGTTTTCAGAGGGGTGATATTTTTTTAAATTGTAACAATACAGAACTAAAAAGATCCTCTAAAACATTTTTTTTTTGTTTCCGAACGGCATCGCTGGGCGGTAGTGGGTTAACCAGTCCAGATTTTCTCTGGATGGTTTAGGTTAGGGTATGTTAATTTAGCTGAGGTTATGAGAAATCTTAGAGTCTAATTCTTTTTCCAGGACACTCACGGGCGGTACGCTACTCCACATATCGTCGCAAGAAGACTATTTCTCCGTGGCTGTTAATAAAGAAGATGTAGGTATCGTGTTTAGAACCTTAAAATAGTAACTATGTAAGCAACTCTCACACGATCTCTTTGTTTAGGTGTACATATCGTGGAAGTTTGGGCAGGCTCCCGGCGTGGACGTGCCTTTCAAGAGGGAGAAAAACGAAGGGAAGTGGAGCCTGTTGAGAATCAGGATGCAGAACGACGTGCTGCAAGCGGGTTTCCCGCTGGAGGAGAGCAGCGAGGAGGCGACGGCGGGGCCGTTCCAAGCGACGCAGGCCGACTTCCCCACGGCTTTGTGGCAGAGAATGCTGACCCACGGCCAAGTCACGCTCGGCGGAGTGGCTCCGTTCATCAGCAAAGACTCGCCTACTGGTACGTCACCACCTGTATGAGAAATTGAGCAATCACGGTAACCAGCTACGAACGTTACCGATTTGTGAGAAATTTTTGATTCAATCACGAAGTCTTTTGGGTTTGAAACTTTTTTTAATGTATTTTAAACTGATCGAATTTTTGCTTTTGTTGAAATTAGGGTCACAGTTTTTGTTATTTTATCCCGATTGGCTGTCCTGGATGCTCTGCTAATATTTATTAGACCGATTACCGATTTGAGACAAGACAATACTTTCTCATTCAATTATGAAGTTTTTTGGGTTTGAAACTTTTTAAAATGTATTTTTAAACTGATCGAATTTTTGGCTTTAGTTGACATTGGGGTCACAGTTTTTGTTATTTTATCCCGATTGGCTGTCCTGGATGCTCTGCCAATATTTATTAGACCGATTATCGATTTGAGACTAGACTTATACTTTTTCATCCAGTCACGAAGTCTTTTGGGTTTGAAATTTTTCAAATGTATTTTTAAACTGATCGAATTTTTGCTTTTGTTGAAATTGGGGCCATATTTTTATGTTATTTTATCCCGATTTGCTGTCCTGGACGGTCTTCAACTATTTAATTAACGATCTAAATTTTTCTTTAATATATGTATTTTAACGAACAATACGACAGCAATTTTGCCTAACGCAAGTGATGAGCCATTCCGGAAACATGATTAAGTGAAATAATCAAGCCGACCTTAACATACAATTTTTTGAGAGATTCCTTGGGCTCGAATCGACTAAAATACACGGATTACGACGAGATTTTCGTCGTGGTGTAAATAATGGCGGATGTACAAGTTCCCATAAAGATGAACGGGGCTCGACAATCCTCTTCTCAATCGAAAGGAACTAATATTTGTATATTTGCAGGTCCTGTCGAACTAGTGAACCACCACACTTATATGCACGCTGAATACGATAACCCAGTCAGCCGGGCGTCAGTCGATAACAACGACGTGGAGTCCGAATCGAGGTTACAGGCTAACAGCAGCAACTATGATAGCTACTTTTTCAAGGTCCGTTCTCTTAGCCTCTACAATTTAATGGATACGTGTCCTACCTCATGTGTCCTACCCTTCGTTGCCGAGCGTAGCGATAATGTAGCAAGGCTTGTTACACGCAACATAACGATCTCCAAGCCTAAACAATCAAGCCACTTGGTGGCAGGCTCTTTCCGCGGATTAAGCGGCATCAGGCGACGACTGAGTGAACCAGCGAAGCGTGGTCTGATATCTAACCGACGTGTAGTTTTCATGAAGCAATGAAAGGGTTATCAGGGTAGAAAATGCTGTCTTAAAACGGAGAGTTTACTTTTATTTCAGTTTCGAAGGATCGTTTTCTTACATCGTTGTTTCGTTTTCAGGGTTGTCTCGGTGAAGTTCGTATCGGGGGTTACCTCCTGCCTTTCTTCACTGAAGTGGAGCTAAATATATCATCGCAGTTCGTTTCCCTGATCAATTCTGGCGCCGACTCGGGAGTGGCTATCGAAGACGGCTGCATCTTGTGCTTCGACAACGAATGTCAACACGGCGGAAAGTAAGTAGACAAAAAAAATCTTGTTTTTCTTGTGATGATGTTGACGTCTTATTTGAATTCCTTTCGATAATCCTTGCGCTCATGTCAGTCTATCTATGCCTACAGTGGAGTTACGTCATTCTGATTGAATCGCTTTCTGCGAAGTTGTATGGATGTTTTGAGTTTATCAAGACCCATAAAACGTGGATTCTCGTTGAAAACAGCATTTTTTTGTCAAGCAAAACTCATTTATAGCGAATATTTATCTAAAAAAACTTATGACCTTTTCCAAGTTTTACCCGTTATTTCTCTTTGAGGAAAAAACAAAAAACTGCTGTGTTCCTAGCAAAAATACCGAAGTTTAACTCTTTACAAACGGATTTTTGGTTTGATAAATTAGTCGTATTTTCGTCTGTTGCAAATCTGTGTTTTTTAATCTTCTTTCAAAAAGCTGGAATCTTTTTCTCATTTTTCTGCGTTCATCGCGAAAAAATTACGGATAACAGCCTTGTTCTTTTAGAGAAAGAAAGAAAGAAAGAGAGAGAAATAGTCTTTTTCCGAGGAAAATGTTTTTTGAGATTGGTTTTCTTCTCGGGTCACTTATTAATAACTGATTATTTCAGATGCTTCAACGCGAGTGAGTCGTACGCTTGTTCGTGCCCCCCGGGCTTCGAAGGGGACATGTGCGAAATCGATATCGACGAATGCGCGATCAACAACTTGTGCCAGAACAACGCCACTTGTCACGATGCCATTGCCAACTTCACTTGCGAATGTCAACCAGGCTGGGATGGCTGGCTGTAAGTATTTTCGACGACCAGTGTTACCAAATTTTGCGATTTCTATAAACGCACGTCATATCTGATATGCCGCGACTTATACAAAGTTGTATCAGATAAATTTTCGTCGGAATTCTCGAAATCGCAATTTCTGTGACGAATTCGATGTGACGTTGACATGATATCTTTTGACAGATGCGATCATGATATCAACGAATGCGAGTCGAATCCCTGTCAAAATGGTGGCACCTGCGAGGATCTCTTGGCGAGATACGCTTGCGTCTGCCCACAAGAATTCGAGGGAATCAACTGCGAAGCTGTCAAAATTATCACCTGTGACAATTATCCCTGTAAGAATGGCTCTTCTTGCAGCAACACCAAAAGTGAGTATTGGCAGATAAAACCGGTCCGCAGATAGGAAGTGAAGTGGAATATTTTCTCTTCTGCTTGGACTTGTGCATCAACATCAAATTCCTGTAGTCCTTTTTTCTCTTCATCAATTTGACACAAGAACTCTAAATTGAATGAACCTGACATTTTCTGTCTGAATCAAATCTAAACCAAACTTAGAATACCTAACCTCGGAGATAACCTTGGCCGGTGGCGTGAAAGTCCCTTGGTCGTGTTTCTTTTTCGGTCTTATTTGCCTATCTTACCTGATAACTCTTAATAAAAACTAAATAAAACACATTATTAAAATGAAACATTAAAAAATAATTGATATTAATCAAATCGGCATTGCGTAAGCTTTGTCTTACCTTAAGGGATAAAAAAAACAAAAAAAAACAGAGATTACACCAATTAAGCTTTACAACCGTCAATACGTTTCCCTGTCGACTTAGAGAGCATAAACCGTTATTACGACGTTTGTATTTCAACCGAATTCGTGTTGTAAGAGTTTCTCTTCAGCAATACTCCTTTGACAGAATGGAGCTCCTCTGACTTGTGAGTGTTGCAGATGTAACACATAAACTTTCAAAAACTTTTATTGCGAGAAAATCTACCGTCACATCTGTTCTAAAACACAGAACTCGCGAAGATTACTCGTAATAGGAAATGGATGAGTCACCTCGTAGATAGAGCGTCCGATAACCCAATAAAAATTGTTTCATCGTCCGCCGACGTAGCCGCATCTCTGCTCTCTTTATAAGTGTTAATCTTGCCGCGAGCGCTACCTGGTAAATACTTCTCTATAACTCTGCTTTGCCAGTCCTTTCAATAAGTTACAAATGTTGGTTTTTCTACCTGTTGATCTACCCTGGTTCTACCTTACATTATTAAAGGTATACAACTCGAAGGTTAGGAATCTTGAGCTTCATAAATACTTGTCAACGTCACCAGCCTTCCGCCGATAATTAAGCGCTAATAGGCTTATAGATCAGATACCCTGTACTCCGCTCTACCTAGCTTTGCTGTGAAAGGTGGGAATAAGAGGTAGAAATTGCAGCCCGAAAATTTGGATTGTTACAGTGTGTGCAATCGGCATAAACTTTGAACGTTACTTGGATGAGTAGCATAGTACAGTACCCGCCACACCTTTTGCGATAAGTGGATTGGGTGCTCGTCCTTAGATGAGATAAGGAGGCTTCTGCTCGCATTACATTCGTGGCTTCTCTTTCAGATCCGAAAACTGGGGACAACTTCACGTGCGAATGCGCCGCTGGTTTCGTCGATCGCTACTGTGATGTGCCTTTCTGTATGAAGACGAGCTGCAAGTTCGGATATTGTGACGTTTCCCAAGGAGTAAGTACCCGTTCTCATTTCACGCGAAATAGCGTTCATCCTGACTCGAAATTACGCAATTCCGAGTCAAAATTTTATCGCTAGATACCTTTTTTATAAGTGGATACTCATCATGGCGCCTAAAGGTCACCTCACGCTCGGCAGGTTTTCGTCAGATTCTAAATATATCGAGACGTCCTGGCCGCAGTACTCATGAATCTGTCTGTTATAAATTTCTTATAACTCGGTTTTATTTTAGAGACTGTCTATTGACCAGACTGCCCCATTCAAAATGCATTAGATTGGTTTCGTCCGTTCAAGTCTCCCTATTTTAATGCATGTCAGGACTATAGCAGCACCTTTTATTTTATCAATGCTCGTGGTTTTAAGAGGAACTTGTCCTATTTTAGCGCCTTGAGATTCGATGCACAGTTTTTACAAAATTAGAATTCAACTTGTCAAGGAGAGAATGAAAACTTTATAACAAAGCCTGGTCAGTAAAAAAACTGAGTACCTTTGGTTTTTCAAGCCTCTGTCAGCGAGCTTTTTTTTGATCATAATTACGCGATGTTGCGTTTGCTTGAAAATATTGCTTGTGACGTAAGAGGAACGCTCTCTTCTTCTTGTCGACCTTTATTTTATGTACATTTGTTTTTTGTATCTCTGCTCAGGTGCCACGGTGCATTTGTGATCCGGGTTACAACGGAACATATTGTGAAGTCGATATCGACGATTGTGCCAACGAGCCATGCCAGCATAATGGCACCTGCGTCGACGGAATCAACAGTTTTGCCTGCCATTGCAACGGCACAGGTACCTTGAACTACCCACTGAGCTGTTTACCCGTTAGGAAACCTCGAATCGATGACTTTTCAAATCGATAAAGATTGTTACGACCTACTGCTACTTACACCTTTACTTTTTTGCGCCAGAAGAGCTATTTTATCGTACCTAAGCAAATGAGTGCCCTTTAGATTACTTATTTTGATTGTGGTCGAACTGTTTCGAATATTGTCGTTAGGGATCGGTTCATCGTAATACTGTGTTGATCGGAAGTGGCGGAGACTTTTGAGGCCTTCTTTGATCCGTGTCGTTGACTGCAATTCGTTCGCAGGTTACACTGGGCCGACTTGCTCGGATGACGTAGACGAGTGTGAAATCTTCCGAACGCTTTGCGGCTGGGGAACGTGCTTAAATACGGAGGGAAGTTACCGGTGTGTGTGCCCCTCTGGAAAGTGCGGCGACAGCTGCAGCCTCGAGGACCCCTGCATGGCGTCCCCCTGCGAGAATGGCGGATCGTGCGTCGAGGTGTGCCGATCGGAGCCCATGTACAAGTGCGACTGCGTCGAGGGACACACAGGCAAGAACTGCACCGATGTAAGTAACCACTCAACTTGTTTCTCTCTCCCAACAACCTTCAGTTCTCCTCTCTTGTAGCTTAGGATGTTCCTTACAGATTGTGGTGTCATGTAAGTTCATCCAGCATAGCATCTTTCGGAGGCTAGCTTAAGGTTATTCCCCCCGTGGTAAACTAGTCAAGTTCGTGTGGAACTGTTAAATGCACGTTTCAAAATACTCTAGAGCTTAAAATAACTTTAAGATAAACATACGGGTCCACTATTTATCTCCCATTACATCATTTTCGAATTTTAAAAAAAATCAGTCGCTGATTTGACTCATTTTTCACGAAAAATTCGTATCTTTTTGAGGCTATTTCTCGGATTTCTCTTAAACCAAACAATAGAGTTTAATATCTTTGGGCTGAAAAGCTATGGGCTTCAAACTGAGAGAAATCATTAATTATATTTGTTACTCTAATAAATTAAAGTTTTTTATTCTCTTGTCTTCACTAGGTATAACAAAATTTCTCGATTATGCACTTTCTTTATAGAGGTCTCCCTATATCACCGTGTATTTTTTGTCAGCTTTGAGAAGCTCAAACTCGGAAACTAGAGGGTGGAACTTGTTTTAATTTCATAACTATGCGAGGATGTATGATAGCTGCCAACTATATCGATTCCAGCTTCTCATCTTCATCCTGTCACCGCGGGGTAATATCCTGAAGTGAACCAAGCTTGTTTGCAAAGTAGCGAGTTGGTTTTTGAGCGCTCCTTGTCTGTTGCAGTCGCAGTCGCTATTCGCGAGAAATACAGCGGCAGACATCGCCATGATTGTCGTCCCTCTGGTGGCGGCCGTGCTGCTCGTTGGTGCCATTAGCCTGTTCGTCCTGTTCATGATGGCGCGAAAGAAGAGGGCCACTCGGGGGACGTACAGTCCAAGCCAACAAGAGTACTGCAACCCGCGGGTGGAACTCGACAACGTCATGAAACCTCCACCGGAGGAAAGACTTATCTGAAGACTTGGTTTGAAAGGTGTCCCTCCGTGAGGTGACTTTCAAACTAAACACCGACATCATAAACAATCAATTCTGTTTATTTTTTTATTATTTAATGAACTGGTATTTTGATGAGCCTGACTCGAGCGCGAGCTCGCCGTTTTTACATGGATTTATGTGCTCTGTGAGCATTTTTTGAAAGAGGAGGACAGAAAGCGCGCGAACCATGTGGGTCCCGGAAAGGCAGCTTACTGTGTTACCATTCTTCTGCCTTTCTAGCGCCCTCTGGTGTCTTTCTCTCCTTTTCTGTTGTGATCCTAGTAATTTTACCATCTTAATTTTTATTCTGTGTGTTTTTACCAAAGTATTTTCTAGTGAGAAAAATCTGTCCATCAGCGTATTTTCTACCCCTTTTTTATCACTCCGTTTAACGCCTGCTTTACTCACAAACCGAAGCCTTTTGACAGGCAGTCGTCCAAGTTACAGTCCGTCCGTATTAATGTGAACTCGAATCGTATCCTGTTAATTGGGTTCAAGAGAAACGGAACGCCATCAAGTGAAGGATATTCTGTGATGATGAAAAGGTTTGATGTCAGCTCAGAAATTGCATTTCAGATTCTTTGGAATTTTCTTTGTAGCTGTAAATATAGTGTAGTCTAAATAAATTTTAATACGCAGCTGATTGAAAGGACAGTTCAAAGTATGTTTTAGATATCAAAGTATTTTAAAAGGACAGTTCAAAATATGTTTTAGATATCGAAGTATTTCACGTACTTAAGGTACTGCTCATATATCATCCGTCCGAAAGCGTTCACAGATTCTTGTATCGTCTCTGTAGCTCTCTTCTACGGCTGTGTGCAGATATCTTTGGTCCAAAGCTCATATCGTGTATTGACTGACGATTTTCCTCGTTTTAAGATGCAAAGTACAGCATACGTTATTTTTTTAACGTCTTTTTACTGATTGTTGAAATTTTTTTGGAACGTGTTGTGTTTATCACTGACAGTGTTAGGCTTTCTTGACATTCCTTCAAATATTTTGTTTTTGGAACCATGTTTATGTAATTAATTTGGAAAGGTAAACGTGTGGTTACCTACTCTGCAATTATCTTTTTATACAAGCCACAATCTTGGTCGCCTAGCTCAACATTAGCTAACCTGGTTTGATAGCTAACTGTATTTAAGCTGGACTGAGGAATGATGTTAGCCTAGCAACTGCGACTTTGAAGCTCCTGTTATTTGAAACGGAAGCCAAATTTAAGTTATTTTTCAGCTCCCTAGATTTAGCTAGCTTACGGGATAATGTACGCTTTGTTAAGCGTCTGTTTATAACCGTGGATTGTTCAGGATTGTATATTTTTTGCATTGTACGTTTCTGCAAGGATTGCTTACGTGGGAAAGATCTCGTATTCAGGGAGCTTAAAGTCGCATTAAAAAAAAATGCGTTGCAGGCCCTGTTTGCTCCTATGAACACATATTTAAGTGTGGTATGTTGCTTTGAGCTGCGATCGTATTAACGGGTTCTAAAGAGCCACTGCCTTTATTTAAACGGATTGTTTTTTGAATGCATTGTACTTGCCAATCACCTAAATTGAGAGGTTTTCCGCAATGTCTGGAAGATGTTGGGATTGTTTTGTAGTGTGTAAAATGACGAGCATCTTATGAAATGTTTTAATTTTGAGTGCTGTGGTATAGAATAATGAATACGTCACAAAGGGTCGCTTCCGTCCTTAAATCAGTAACTCGACTTTCAGAACCACCGGAAGATCATACTCAGTCTTGAGAGACCTTGTACCCAAATCAAGTATTATCTTTCGGTGTCTCTGATGCTTTGAGACGGCTGTGTGTTTTGCTACACCACCCTAACGTTCAAATAGAATCATGTATTATGTTGTAAATGTATTTATATTACATTCGATGTATGATAGATATGAATGGGAGAGCCTTTTCAGATTGCGTGAGTTAGATTTGAAATTTTTCGTGAGTGAGAACGTAGAAATACTCCTATTTATTCTAGGTTTTGTTTGAGTATGCATATTGCCTGAATCCGTAACTATTAGTTTGAGTAAAAGATTGCGAGAATGTTTGTAGTTAATTACTTTTTGTACGTATGTATATACTCATATTTAATAAGTGTACATACTTGACGAATGAGATCAGTTTTAAGGTGTGATAATCTGTTTTTGAATGCCCTCCGCAAAGATGTACCAAATCAAACGTTTAAGTGAATATTATGATCACGGTACTGTACACTGCAAGTTAAATCCTTGTTATGTAGTTACTCTTCCATTGTTTATACATCGTTGCTACTCACTGAATATTGCTTGGTATGTGACTCACAAAAATTACTGTTTTCTTAGCGAATGCACCTTGGCTCTCAGTTAATTTTGTGGAAATTTGAATATTGACATGTTGGTACACTTTCCAAGAGAGAGAGAGGAAATGAAACTCATTTATTTTATGAAATCGTGTCTTTATTTTATAAACTTACATAGACTTATCCAGGTTGTAAAAATAGTACAAAAAACGCCGCGTTTGAGAAAAATGGCGTGGAGATGAACGGTTCAAAATTATTGGTACGCGTTTCTTTACACATCTTGTAGCCTATTGAGGCGGTATCGCCCTGTCAAGTAGCAGCTAGCGGAATTACTCGAATTCGGAAGACATCGGGTAATCTCGCTCGCCGTCGGACAACGGCGCGAAACGCTGTCGGCTTGTTGAAATATGGCAGTGCAATTCGAACAAGTATACTTAATACACGTTACGCTAGGCAGCTTGTTAGTTCAATGAGAGATTAATTTGAAACCTCAATTTACCGCCCCTTCCTGTTACCCCAAAATTTTCGAAGTACTACGCAGCTTGTAAAAAGAATTGATGTTTACATACGTAGAAATCATTCGTCTTTTACACAATCTTTGCTCTTTTATACATTGATACTTATAAATAATATTGACAAGGGACATGCTAAAAGTATCGATACAAGTTTTGTTTCTCTGTTCAAGTGACGTTGGTCGGTAAAGTCAAATATTTGTGATTTCATGGTTTGCAACACCTACTTCCTGGGACTAATATGTACAAATGAAGTGAAAAATGGTGTTGCAACAAGAAAACAAATGAGCTCATCTTTTCTCCCTTTCACGAAGGGATAGAGATAAAAAAACTCATCTTTTACATGTATGTCATCAGTTCAAAGATCGTCTTATTTCCTGTATAAGCTATACTCTTCGCTATGCGGGTATTCTTGCCATAAACTTAAGTCCACAGCGGGAATGACATCGTATTGACGACAGCTCACGACCGGGTTCCTGGAAAGAATATAAAAACAGGATTTCATTTTTTCCGTTAAACAAGATTCGCTTCTGAGGAATCATAACTTGAAAAATCTTACCTGGGGCTGACCAGATCAAAACCGCGGGGTTGCATACCCTGGATGTTATCTCCGTTATCGCAGAACAATCTTGAAATCGTGTATTTGCGAATTTCCGCCAATTGAGCTGGAAGAGAGCAAAATTAATTCAGCTTAGATATCCATGAAAGCCTTTTAAACCCGCATCCTCCGGAAAAGGATCCTAAAAACGTATTTTAACGCGTGATTAAATTCGGAAAAAAAGAAGAAATATATATACCAGGAGTGAAGGGGTTAGGGTTCGACGCGCTCTCGTAGAAGAATCGATCAGCTACTCTGGTTCGGTAGAATTGCTCGGTCAAGAGGCATAAGAAGGTAGGTCCAGCTTCAGTTCCAGGCACATGCGCTTCAAGTGAGCCACCAACAGTGTAATCGACATCATCGGGATGGGCGTAAAGCGCTGCAAGCTTTTCAATATTCTGAAAGAAAAAAAATGAATCAATAACATGTTTTAGTTAATGGAAGGTTATGATTTTTCATACCTCCGCGCTGATTTGGTCGGCAAAGTCAGCAAAGGAATGAGCACGGCGAAGTCCGCAGAATTCTCGATAGTCGTTGTAAGATCCCAATCCGTGGTCTCGGCCTCTCTGGATATCGATAGCGCGCAGATCCGATCCGAATTTTCTTCCCATACGGAACAAGAAGTCGGTGATCTGAAAATTAAGACGTTATTATTCAACGTTCATCCAATAAGCTCTTTTAAACGGTAAAGAATTAGAGCGGGTCCAGTAGTTCCAGATTTCAGAGATAGATGGCGACTCGTGCGCTTGATAAGGCGATCAGCTGGCTAGCAAACCCCCTCCCACCCCGCAACCGCTCCTGAAAGACGAACCCTTCAAAGTGAAGGCGGCAGCAGGCCATCATGGTGTGGTTGAGTTCTCGTGACGTTAGGTTACTGTTTTTTATTTAAATTTGCGTATTGATACTTTTGCTGTGGGTTTAAAAGGTGGAATTCGAAAAAGCTCGTACATGTGTAGTAACGTGGAAGTGATCGAGTGGACAGTTCATGAGGTAGTGGTAGTACTAGCGTGGGTTATGGTGAGGCCGGTCGAATAGGACTTGTGTGCATCGCTCAACAATTCTGATGTTATTGGACCTTCACCCAATGGACGTTTCCCCGTTATAGGTTGGCGCGAGGACGTCTGGCAACAGCGCGTGAGCGGACGACGGTCTCCCTCCGATGAAGCGCATTGTATCTTTTTTACTTTTTTTTTACTGGTATTAGGTAAGGACCGTGTAAAATAATGTAAACTTGTCACTCCTGAATGTTTTCAGAAGCAATCTATGTGTGACAGCAACACCAAGTATTGCTAGTGCGTCCAGTGAGATT
>Ga0058701_10000350_pt1 | contig 33737 bp, 17 predicted proteins | sample AgamicOrMae_FD_97039 | JGI IMG/M metagenome (GOLD analysis project Ga0058701, IMG submission 97039) | Agave microbial communities from Guanajuato, Mexico - Or.Ma.e | ecosystem: Host-associated > Plants > Phyllosphere > Phylloplane/Leaf | place: Guanajuato, Mexico | collected 2012-06-04
GAATTCTTTCACTTGGTTTCTCAAGGTAATATCTCCTGACCCAATATCTGTGGCGCTCTCATGAGCTACTCAATCTCATCGTACTACTCTAGAGGTATTGATTCTAGTTGGGTTCAATCTTACCCGCCACCGTTATCTCAAAAAGCAATTCCGAAATGTAGTGAATATCTTCCAGTCATATGTCTTTCAACGAACTGAGCGCCACTTAAGCCAAACAATCTAGATCGTTTCAATTAAGCTCACCGAAAATCAACCCATATGGATTCGATCAATGATGCTTCAAAGATTGGAGGCGATGCATGGCTAGATCTTCAAGCTTTCAAGACGCGCCAAATTAATCGAAGGGAAAGATTGAATCGACATAAAGATTTGATCAATGGCATAACAGTCAATCCTCAACATGCTACTACATCCTCAACGATTGTTCAGGGTACCGCCAATTATAGAGAGGAGTCTAATGCAAGCCGCATATCACTGCAAGATCAACCTTTAGACTCCCAATCTATCGATAGGATTCACTTTTCCTCACCACCTAGCAATGACCTGCAATCCAGGTTGACCAAGAAAGTCCCTCAGAAGTGTGCTGGTTCATCGACGCGAACAAGTCAAGATGAATCTTCTTTAGAAGAATGCTCGCAACAGATGGGAACATCTCATCAGTTCGACGTCAGGACCGTTGAATGCCTCCTACTCCTCAAACTATGCGATGTAGCTTTGAAACTGCCAATAGATTCCAAGAGTTTGCAAAGATCTATTTGTAAAGTCCGTGGGCTCGAGAGTACTCAAAGGTCCACAATCGAAAACTTGCTAGAAAAATTTGCTCACCAAGAACTAATTACATTAGAAGAGCCCGCGAATATCCTAGGTCGTCGCAGCCTCCAAATCTCGAACACTGAGCAAGAGGATGACGAAACATGCCTATATGTGCTTTCAGCAGATCATACCAAATTGGTGGAGTTTGACAAAACCTTCGGATCATCGGACAGAATTAGGTCACTACTATCGGAAACTCGTAACGAGGACGTGAATTTAGATGATTTAGACTCGTCCTCAGTGCCTATACAAACCATCAAATCATCTACCAGCGGGCTTTCATCTAAGGTACAAGATGCGAGAGGCGAGCCTAGTGGATCGTTCAAGGATAATACTCGATCATTGCAAAGCGAAGGATCTTCCAGAAGTATCCTCAAAAATGCTCACAAAAATACTGGTCGAGAACTTGGTAAAAGAGGTGCCACAGACGATGTGGAAAGTCTGTTATCATTATCATCCACTAAAGAGCGTGAGAGTAAGAAATTAGGAGAAGAGCTACTAGAACTTCTGAGTAAACCCACTGCCAAGGAGAGAAATTTGTTAGAGAGATTCCGCAGTGCTGATGGTTACCAAGTGCAAGAGTTTTGTCCCAAAGGAACCAAGGACGAGTGTAAACGTAACAGTCGGGGAGCCAAAGCATGTGATAAACTACATTTCAAAAAGATCATAGCCAAGCACACTGAGGAGTCCCTTGGTGACTGCTCATTCTTGAATACTTGCTTTCACATGGATTCATGCAAGTATGTACACTATGAAGTTGATAGCGATGACAAGGTACAGCTATATGAAAAAAGATCTAAGACAAAAACTTCTGCTGCCAAACCAGGCACGAGCAATCCGAAACAGGCCTCCTCCCGAGATGGTGACCACTCGTTAAAGACTGAGCAGCATCCTCAAAACACTTCACTAGAGGCTAAAATGATTAGTATGAATTCCTTCAACTCCTCGAACAACTCCATAGTATGCGCTCAATCGAGCTCTCCTATCTCATCAGACTATGTTTTAACACCTGAGGAACAGGCGAGAATAGAAATTAGGAATAGGAAACGATTCAAGACGGTCTTATATCCTCCTCAATGGATACAGTGTGATCTTAGGTATTTCGACATGAGCCTCCTCGGTAAATTTTCAGTTGTTATGGCTGATCCGCCCTGGGATATTCACATGGAGCTGCCTTATGGAACAATGTCAGATGATGAGATGAGAAAGTTGAATATACCTGCATTGCAAGACGAGGGCGTTATCTTTCTGTGGGTTACTGGTAGAGCAATGGAGCTCGGTAGAGAGTGCCTTGCTTTATGGGGTTACGAGAGGTGTGATGAAATTATTTGGGTCAAAACGAACCAGCTCCAACGTATAATTCGCACCGGAAGAACTGGTCATTGGTTGAACCATGGGAAGGAGCATTGCCTCGTTGGAATTAAGGGAAATCCTACTGAAATCAATCGAGGCCTTGATTGTGACATCATCGTGGCAGAGGTGAGGGCGACGAGTCACAAACCTGACGAAATCTACGGAATAATCGAACGCTTATCACCAGGCACCAGAAAAATTGAGCTATTCGGTAGGGCGCACAATGTCCAACCTAATTGGATTACACTAGGTAATCAGCTGAACGGTGTCAGATTAGTTGAACCCAGTTTGATCGAGGCATTTAAGGAGCAAAACCTACCGTATCAAACTTCCACATGAGCCGGCTCAATCGAATGAAAAAAAAGGCGTCTCGAACTCCTCTCAAGTGAATGCGCTCTTCTAAATTTTTGACCTATGAAAGGGATTCAGAGGCGTAACCTCTTTTCTTTTCTCCTCTCTCTCTCTCTCTCATCTTTTCACACCCAATCGTGGCAGGTCTCTCCTGAGTTCCGGACTACTGGGATTGAGTTCGTAGTCCATTACCGGCGTCGATCTCGTTGGTCTGTATAGCCCCAATCGCCGCATCATATGAAACTTCCGGCTTGGCTCATAGGCGCGCAAGACTAGATAAACTGGTATTGTCTGCCATGACTAGGGATTTGACTATTTGAGTCATTAACCCACCGCTAAATCTCTTAGCTTGAGCGTATAAAAGTGAGTTGTCTGTTCGAGGCTAGTCTTTCCTTTGAACGGCTTAGCAGATTTCAGAGATCCAATATTGCAGTCTTGAGATGCTAACCACACGATTAGACTTATCGAAATTCATTAAAAGAGGAACCCAGCGAAGTACTCCGTCTTTCCCGAATAAAGATACTCCGCAATCCAGAATTCTACCGTGCAAACCGTGTTTTCGCCTAGTCTACTTCAAGCTCACAGCCGGTATACCAATACGTAGATCAACGTATTGGTCGCCTCCAGTCGCATAACTCGTTGATTCGTCATCTGGAAGTCAGTGAAGATATGATATACTCTATCAGATTTCAGTGACTCGAGTCGAGTAGACCGCTGAGAGCCCATGTGATAGAGTTCGACTATAGATCTAGTACGACAGCTCAACAACCTCTGCTACAATCTGCTCTAGAATCCGATCAAGTTCGAGGAAAGCTTCCCTAATAAGTGGCGTTTGACTTTGTGGTTGCCAAAAGTGGAAAAGTTTATGAGAAGGATGTGCCACTGAGTACGCCGGTTTCAGAGGATGAGAATGGTCCAACTAGTTTGCATGACTATATCTGTAGTTAGCTGAGATTGGGTACCATGGTAGGTGATGCAGCCTTCAAGAAAGAATTACGGGCATTCCTGCAAACATTACACCCACTGAAGCCAGTGCACCGCCAGCCCAATTTGCCGGCTAGTGGTCAGGGCAGCCAGACTATTATGTGTGTCTTTAGCTGTGGTCACTCAGGGGAAGTCTATGTTGCAAAAACCTGAGCTTGCGAGCCTCTAACTTTCGGGGTTCGAGGACTGCTACGATGAGAGGGTGCCAACAAAACCCCTAAGTTTTAACGCGCTCTCGCGCACCACTGCAGCGCGTCTTTAAGGCCAGTTCACATTCCCCCTGCTTGGGCAGTATTGGTACTTTTAGGCGGAGACGAATGCATCAACCATACATTTTGAGATGGCCTGAGTAGTCCTAACAAGTGCAAGATATTCTGGAGGGCCTATGAAGTCCTTATATCCGATTTAGTTTTTTCAGCATATATTTCCCCACTAGGCACATCATAATGGTTTGCTTCTTAGGCAAGAGACTTCCCTTGGTTTCTGAAATTATGTTGAATGTCAGATAGAGTGGACCTTCGTTCTGTGGATCTGTCCGGTCATCTCAAGAACCTACCACAGCGCACTTAATCCCATAACCATGCCATGGATATTTGCTATCACCCATGGAGCGAGATGATGTCTTTTGTACCAGTGAACAAAACTATCATTAAGTTATTCGACAAACTCAAATCATGACTGACACTGTCCAAGACAAGCCTCCCGGCAGTGGAGGTAACAAGGCCCGCTTGTCGCTGTTGTTCTCGAGACAATCAGGGATGCGAATCAAATCCTCTGATGATCTGTCCGAGAAGCCTAGGATAGATCTGGTTAATCTAGTTAAGGGCGATAATTCTATATGTGATCCAAATACTCCATTGGACGCGGAAACTTTAACATCTCTAGAAAATCTTGTATTGAGAGAGGCAGAGTCTCAACCTTCAGGGGCGGAGGCAGCTGATGTTAGGGATACTAATCACCATCAGGAAATACCATCAGACAAAGATGAGCAATCCACACAAGATCAGGAATTCTCAAGACTTCATCAACAACTGATGAATTTCGGCAAACAATCTGGCTACGCCATTGAGGATCTGTTTAGAATTCTCACATTGCTTAAATCCGATATACAAACCAAAGAAATAGCTCTTAATTCGTTCAAAAGTGAACAACTGAAACGACTCATAAATCCCATAGAAATAAAGAAATCTGCCTTGGCTAATGCTTATATTGAGCTACAAGATAGAATCAATGCCAAGGAGAAATCCAAAAGAAGCAATATATCTAAATCGAAGCAAAGATCGTCAAGTGCCTCAAATGAGACTGAAACTGGGGTGAAATCTAATCCAGCAGAAGAGTTAGACAAAAGTGAAAGACAATGTTTGAGGATAAATCATTCAAAAAGTGTTGCAGCGGGCGACAATGTCGACGAAGATGATGACGAAAGCATCAGCTTAATGATTGCTCTATTGGAGCTTCTTGATAGACATCCCTTGCTAGCATTGCCCCGTGATGCCATGTATTGTTTAGACTACGCTTGCAATGATATCTCAACGAAAAACTATCTTAACCTAAAGATACAGGGGCTTGAGAATCTGATAGACCAACATAGGAGATTCAGATACTATGTGTGTGAGCGTTTGAAGCGTTCAGAACAGCGTTTTATGGATCTCACGCTCAAGCTTGAGCTTGAGAGGAATATCAAGATGGAGAATGAGCGAAGTATATACAAATCAGGTGAAAGGACTGTTCTACTTAATCATATCAACCGATTGAAAGAAAGTTTGGAGCAGGAAAAGGCTAGCAAGCAGGCAATAGTGATCACTTTGCTCAATGAACTGCTGGACGAGCGTGAAAAAAACGCCAGTCTCGAAGACAAAGTGTCGAAACTTGAGAAGAAACTACTTGTAGGCAAGTCTACAGATCAATCTAGGCAGCCAGCACCCGTTTCGAACAAGCCTCAAGTACCAGCAAAACCGGCCCAGTTATTAGATAGGCATCGAAGTCAAGGCAAGATCAGCTGAGAGATTTGAAATCTATCTATAACTGCTTGACCAATGGCTCATGGAGTTGATTTCAGACAATATACTCTTCTTTCCAAGGACGATCGACTTCACTCGCTACCCTCTTATTCATGTCACCTGGAAAACTAAATAAACATATCTGACTGAATTTATTCATCCACTTGTTCCATCATGAAAGTTCGATCGATTTGTATTTTACTTCCCTGTTAGAAGTTAGGCAAATAAAACACATTAGTACTCATCTTGGCAGCATAGATCCACGTTCAAAGGTCAGAGAGTATCTGTAGACCAACTATATCCAGAGGAGTGCTAGGAAATCTCATTGAGATCTGCCACAGCAACGAGGCGAGAGCTAGGGAAAAATAATCCAGCAGAACAAACAGTAACTATACACAAGTTGCCTCATGACGAAGTTTAGGTAGAGTTAAGAGGGGATGAAGAGCTTGGGCTGAAGCGTTGAAAAACTCGAAAATTAATCGTTAGATCAAAACCTTTTAATTCACAATGATAGATCCAGATTTCGAATTCATCCAAAGTTGAAACGAGGTTGTGGCTGATTCATTTTGTTATCTAAATTGCCAGCAGCTGCATGCTTTTGGTGTAGCATTGCCGTTAGCGCCGGCCTGGAGTGGCCTGCTGTTTGTTGGGGAGCGAATGCTTGTTGGGGTTGTTGTTGTTGCTGCTGCTGCTGTTGGTGATGGTGGGGTTGGATGGTTTGGAAAGACATTTGCTGTTGATGGCTAGCCAGTCGAACCTGTTGAGGCTGCAAGTGAGGTTGATGCTGGTTGTTCATCTGGTGCTGGCGTTGGGGCTGGTACTGAATCTGGTGGACGCTATGCTGTTGAGCTTGTATCTGATGCTGACCTTGTTGCGCTATGTGATGATTTGACTGCACCCTCAACTGAACCTGGCTAGGTTGCCCCGAGGGAACAACCTGGTGCTGATGCATCTGCTGCCCAATCGGTTGAAAGCCCATTGTTTGCTGGAGCCGATCGGGCAGTCGAATCTGCGGAGCCGGAATGTGTGGCGACTGGTGTGATGCGCCACTATGCTGATGTTGGTGTTGCATGATTGGCTGCTGCTGCTGCTGTTGCTGATGTTGTGATTGGTATTGTAAACGATGCGGCTGCTGCTGGGTGTGCTGATGCATATGTTGTTGGTGCTGTTGGAGACGTGGGTGCGACTGCTGCTGTATGCCGACAGAAATTTGATTTCCTTGAGCTTGAGAACCTAGAGGATGTGCTTGATGCTGCTGTATGGATTGAAATGCAACTGGTGGAGGAGTTTGTCTCACTTGCTGATGCGGAGCACTCTGTATCGCATGCTGTGCCTGCTGATGTATCTGTTGTTGTTGCTGCTGGTTCTGATGTTGTTGTTGATGCTGCGGTTGTTGGAGTTGGTGTTGGTGCTGCTGTTGCTGTTGTTGTTGTTGTTGCTGTTGTTGTTGCTGCTGCTGGAGTTGTTGTTGCTGCAGTTGTTGCTGCTGTTGGAGCTGTTGTTGCTGCAGTTGTTGCTGCTGCAAAGCCTGCTGCTCCTTCTTGGTCATCCTCTTCTTCCTTGGTGCCCTAGGCTTCGGTTCTGGAGGCGGTGGTGCAGTTAGAGGAGGCGCGCTCAGGTGATTTTGGAGAGCGCTCATGGTGGGAATTTGGGGCGTTGTTGCCCTAGGAGAGTTGATGGACACAGTCTGCACAGTCTGCACAGGTGCCAGTATGCTAGATGGTTGTGTGCCGGAACTGACAAAAGTTGGCTTCGGATCCACAGATAGAGGTTGTGGTGTAAGTGGTGGCTGAGAGAGTGGCGTTGTAGGTGCACCAAGTGGCGTGGTGGGGCCCATTGGTGTGCGTGGTTGAGGCAACGGCTGGGGAGTAGGTGGTCCAGGTTGGGATTGAGGTCTGGTTGGAGTGGGCGGATGTGTTATTTGCGATATGGTTTGCTTGTGCGCAGCTTGTAGCTGTGGCGCTTGGGTGGCAGTGATCTGTGCTTGCGACTTCATTCTGCACACGGCATCCTCCGCTTGCATGGCAGTCTTTATATCGTCAATCATCGTTTCAATTGGAGTTGAATCAAAAAGTGATTCCACAGGAAACTCGCAATAGTCCTCCAAGAGGTCCTCTTTTTTCCAACCGACTGTAGTCAATGGATCTGTGATTAACATCTCGTGATCACGATTCTTTTCTCCCAGATCCATACTGTCTTTGCGTGTATCCTCGTTGGCCTCAATCAAACTCTTCAATAATGGGTTGCTTTGAGATGGTTTTTTCTCAGAATTGCTTCGCTTGGCACTAGAGGGCCCTTCTTCCAAATTAGGTGTTTGACAATAGTAAGAACTTTCACGCCGAAGTGTATGAGTATGCCATGACATGAGTCGATTGTTCTCATCGGCTTTCAGAGGTTTATACTCCATTTTTATGGCACCAAACCAGGGCCAGCAGAGTGGGGCCGGATTCTTGTGGCCCTCAATCAAGTCCCATGGGCTAACCTCCTGCAATTCGGCAACTTTCAAACCCTTCTTCTTGTCAATAGAGTAAAAGTTTTCTACCTTTTCTCCTTTAGTATCAACCAAGCTTCCCATTGGCTCGCAGGTTATAACTTCGGCCATTCTTCGCACAAGAGGCATCAGTGGATTGATGAATTTCATCTGGATAAAACCTTTCTCCTCTAATGCAGCTAGCTCTTTACGAAACTTTTTCATCAGATTCTGATACTGCTTCTTAGCCTCCTCCTTTTGCTCCAGTGGATCAGAAACATAGGCTGTTTGAATCAACATTGCCAACATATCGAGCACCGAGACATATAGGTCATAGTTAAGTTGAGGGTCGACGAGCGTATTCATGATGAGCAATAGCAAGAGAGTGGCCCAATCAGATGTCAAATTGGGCGATCTTTGGATCGTGTCGAACATCTGACCGATTAGGCAAAGCCTCAATTCTAGCCCATCTTGTAGAGACTGCTTGTAGCCAACATCGTCAACTTTCTCATGGATAGCTTGGTAGAGTTGACTGTTCAGAGAGGTGAGCAGAGTTTCACGTTCTTTGTCTTGATTTTTCAAACAAGAGAGCAACAGTGATAAGAATGGCTGGAAGCCAAGCAGGGAGGTTGAGGCCAGATTTGATGGATTGGTAGAGGCTGATCCGCGTTGAGAAAGAGTGCGTTCCTTGAATTTAGTTGACGCTGCAGCTGTAGACAGATATGTCTGATTGAGGGAGGGCAAAGAATTTGCACGAACCGATGCTGATTCCATTAACGCTGCTGAGGCTCTAATGATCTTACTCTGTACTACGCTCGGTGGTTTTGATAGCTTATTCAATAAAGGCTTGATAAGCCAAACCTTACTGATATTAGAAACTGCTCCAGTGCCTGGATTGAGTAACTTGTTATTTTTCTTCGCATCATGGTTTGAATCGGAATCTTTTTCCTGGCAATCATTATCTTGACTAGCCTTTTGAAAGAAGTCAACCACTGCCTTTGCCAAGTTATCCAGCCAATCATTGAGCATTGCCGCCGATTGTGACTTGCAATAGGCATACATGAACTGCAAACGCATCAATGACAAACGCATGGACCAGACATCAAGATTTTCAAACATCTTGACGATACTTGCAACCTGGTCGCTTCCTTGATCATCGAGCCCAACATCAACCTGCATTTCCGGTGATCTGTTGTAGCAAATCATGTACAACAGTCGCTGCGATTGCTTGACATCTATTCGGGGATCCAGGAGGATGTTCTTTTCTGGATCCGTTGTGGTGAATATATCCGAATCAGACAAACATTTATCATGAAGCCACCTTTGTGAACAAAGAATCTTGAGAATTGCATCGGCAAACTGATGCAGGCTGGCTGTCTGCAGATTGATATTCCAGTTGTTGAGACTGGAATCATTCTGGTTTAGTGGAGATCCGGTTCGAGCGTCAAGTCCATCTTTTGTTGATTGGCTCAGTCCGTCACCGCTCAAATCATCAAAATGATTCTCAGTCTTGGCTCTGCCCACTTGGGCAGGGTCGTTCTCGTTGGTCGGTGTTGCCCACATAGCAAGAAGACGGATCGCTTTGAAAAGTGTGATGTGACACTCTGTTTTGATGTTGCAACAAGCTGATCTAAGGAGGTGGTAATCACAGAGGTATTTCAGATTAAGATGTCTACAAAATCCCGAGTCGGAATCTTTGTTCAAGCTAGAGAGTGAGTTCATTTGAGCCATGGGTGCACCAAAGATTCCGGCATTCGCACTATAATTGGAAAAGGTTTGACCAAATGCACTGTTGGTGTTGTAAACTGGGGGCTGACTACCCTGCGGATGATTTGACGAAGGGTCGCGGTTCCTGAAAAGAGTTAACAGAAGATGGCAAGTTAGGCGGACTCCCGCCTCTGCAGCATGACGATCAACAGACCCTAACGGCGACAGGATTGCTCCAATTGCGCACTTGATAATAAAGTCATCAAGCTGTATGCAGCGTCGGGCGACCAAGACAGCAGTGAAAATGGCCAGGTTATCCATCACTGTAGGATCGTTAATGTTGATCTTTTCAACTAGCTGTCGGTATGATATTTCCCTCTGACCAGAGCACATTAAAGCTTGAAGGGCCTGAATCCAATCAACAATCAATGCGGGACATTTCGATGTTAGGTCAGCACACAGAACAGCGATATCACTAACCAAATCCGCCGATGGGGAACTTGAACTTGAGAAGATGGCATCGCAAACGAAGCGATACCTGAGCACAGGTAATTCATTCATCTGGCGCAGGATGACGGAATCTGGAGAATATAACTGCTGCCTTATGCTTGTTGTGAGATCGTTGGCCGCTAGAGGACTGAAATTGTTTGAGGTTACAACTGCTGCGCCCGCGTTGAGGATTGGATTCGTACTGCTGCTCGAGCACATGGAGGAGGCTTGTAACTGGCTGGTTATGTTCATCAAGAAAGTCGGTGTCCAGTCTGGTTCGGCTGAGTTGTGTGGCATTGAGCCACTTAGCACCTGCTGCTTCACCTTCTGTATCAGCAGAGAGTATTGATTGAATAACTTGCCTGATTGTGAAGAGTGGAGATCGTGAAGATAGCAGAAAATCACTCTTTCGGCGGAAGTCATACATATTCCAGGATTCTGGACGTGCGACACAAGTTTGAAAATCGATTCAAACGTGGAGCATAGCTCATCCTTTCCTAATAGCAGTACACAGCTATGGAATCTATACAGCATACCTATTATACAGAGTGCAATAGAATGTGTATATTGGTTGGCTAGTGCGGGACACTTGAGCTTAATTTGCGCTTCGACATCGGGTAGCTCCTCTAGGATGGGAATAATCAATTCTAGTAAACCGCTGATGTTTGAGGCCATACAGAATAGATCGAATATGAATGAGACAGACTCTAGTGTGGGCAATGCAAAAGTCTGCCCATTCGATACTCCGGTGAACATCTCAAGTAGAGCAGTGGATAGACTGTTGGTTATAACATGTTGATCATGGTGATTGAGGGTCTCGAATTTTGCGAGGGTTGACTCTGGGTTGAAACAGTCGCGAGTTGCAATCTTCTTAACACGACCGCCATCATTGATGTCCCTTGAAGCACGCCTACTAACTAGTTTCGCTATCTCTTTGTTGAGTCTCTTTACCGTGTGACGGGCTTCCTCGCGCTCCTTGCCGAAACCATGGAGTAACACGTTCCTTTGATTGATATCTCGTGTAAAATTTTCATCATCAGGTATGGGAAAGTGCTTGACAAAGACCATATGTCTCTTTTCGTTGGAACTCTTGGGCAGCTGATCATCACTCGACATGGAGGTAACATTAGTCCTAGATTCAACAGAATTGGTGGGAAAATTGCTAGTGGACATAACATTCGATGAACTTGAAGTTGGATTTGTATCCCCCAGTCCAAAAGGGGACAATTTGTTCATTTGAGCATTCTTGTTATTTGAATCATCACGCGGGCCTCCTAAAAAATCAGGCAAGAGAAAGTCAGCAGGAGCTTCATCGCCTTGCTGTCCCTCTTTGATGTCCTGTAAGATTTTACCTAAATCAGCGTCAACATCATCGATATGGCTATCATTCTGAGTTGTTTGATTTTTGTCATTGATAACCAGTTCGTTGAACATCCCGCGGGAAATTAACGTGCACATATAGCTATAGTGAGAAAAAACGTCGCAACGTATGAGCTCTCCAAACAGGAGAACCAGATTATTGAAGGCCTTCTCAGTATTCGCATCGTTATTATGCCCCTCCTCAATCACTGGAGCGTTCTCATCGAGGAATTGCATCAGAAGGTCCTGGAATATATACTCGACAACTTCTTCTTCAATCTTAGTTCCTCCGTCTTCTGAAGGAGCAGCTGCCGATGACTGATCAGTGCTTTCAACTTTTGGTTTTGGCGACTTGAGATCTTCAAGATTCTTCTCTTTGGATGAAATGGTGCTCTGAGAGGCTACGCTTTTACTTGGACGAGATTTACTCCATTGTATCTCTGATTGCCGCCTTTCCAATAGTCTAGCGACAACCATAGCCCTGTGTTCACCAGTCCTATGTGTTGTGGTAGCCCATTCACAAAGTAGCTTGATAACTAGCTCCTCATTTCCACTATTAGCAATTGTTTTTTCATGGTTGGTTTGTCCATTGGAACAAAGGTTTTGACTAGATGCCGCATTACTCGTGAACTCGTTGGAGATTGTAGGAAAGATTCTTGAATAAAGAAGATCATAGGAATTTGAGGAATCAATCTTTTCAAAATTATGCCTATCAAGAGTATCTAGAACTGCCAATAGCCGACAGACGAGTTGAGTTTTTGAGTTCTCAGCTTTCTTGGAGCTAGTACATGACCATCTAGAGTCGGCCATGTTGCTCCGACGAATTATTTCACATTCCGCCTGTTGGACGGCTCTTCTGATTTCACCATTCAAATCAGAATCCAACATTGGTAGACTCGAAGGAAGGCAGGGAAGATGGTCCAATGGAGATCCTTGATACATAGAAGGGAACTTAGATTCTACTATATGGTGACGTACCATGGCGGTTGGGCATTCAATGCAGATCACTTGCAAGATGGAAGACAGTATATATATAGCAGTATTTGTCGGCGATGAATTGATATGATGGAGAGCTTGGCATAGCTTCTTGGCACAAACATGAGCTAAACGTCTAGATAGGACAGCTGATTTTGAGAACTCTGTTACATATTCTAATACTAATGGACATATCAGTCTCACAACAAGATCATTTGTTGTTGACTTCTTTTTTTCAATCAATTCTAGTAAAAAGCACAGGAAGTCATATCTATCGAGTAAACCCTCATCAAATAAATACCTAGCCAACTGCGTCTGATATTGCCATTGTGTGAGAGTAGGTAGGAAATCATCATGGATATCCTGAAAGGAGGATGCTGAGGGTGATGTGAGCGCCGCTACTGAGGCGGTATGAGAGGTCACCAAACTTGCGACTGATGTATGCAAATTTGCTGTGAAGTGTGATTGATCGTTGAGCAATGATGATATAGAGCTGCAGTTGTGGTCCTCTTGGTGGTGGTTCTGACTCAATAACCCAGATGCATTGGAAGAGGTTACAAGAGATTGGAATTCTTTACTCACCGGCTTTGGCGCATTGATCTTGGCTAAAATTGATTGAGAATTGTGGGATCCAATCTGGATCTGATTAGACTGATTATGTGGTGTTGGCTGTGATTCTAGTTGCAACTGATGCTGTGACTGCTGGATTTGATGCTGTTGCAAAGACTGCTGGTGATACTCGAACATCTTAAATAACATATCTTTGAGATACTTTGTTAGAGCTGCCGTTAGCTCTTGATACTGATCTGGCACTTGTCGTTTCTTTGATTTGGAGCTTGACTCTTGGAGGGCGATGGCATGAACTGCTGACATTTTTATGAACCAAACCGCTTTTGCATGGGGGACGTGGCTTTCATAGAGCTGGCTGAACATACCCTCCTTACTGTTAAATATGGGAATGCGCTTTCCTAACTGCCCTAATGATTTTGTTCCATTCGCCAGATCTCTAAACCAATTGTCGACAGCATTCTTAGTTTTTGCATGGACATACCATATCTCTTTTGTATTCACAAGTTGCTTTTTCTTCTGAGTATCTTTGATGGTATTGATCCTGTGCTTCTCACTAAGCAGGGCACTGAAGTAGACACCAAAGGCATCGATGTTTGCGTGCTTAGCCGTACCGAACTCATCTAATGTGTTGGGACCCGATACAAGAGGAGTGCTCGTGTAGCCTTGCTTGACATTTATTGAAGTTAGCTCATCTTCCTTCTGCTTGGGGTCCTGTGGGTATATATCGGGAGGTCCCAACCTAGGTAGATTCCGCTTTAGCGGCCTCCTTATCTCCATTATTGCCACCGAGTGTTAATATAGATACGAGAGGCAGATCGCTAAAAATCGGGGTTATAAGAGAATGACGACAGATTGAATTAATACTAGTAAGTTTTGTGATGACAAGTAAATACTTGCGGTACGCCCTTATTCAGTCTAGAAGGAGACATTTATGATATCGATAGATTAGCAACCTTGTAAAAACAATAATGAATAGATAACCTGTTAATAGAAACTACTAATATGATGATAATGACAAAGGTGCAAGACGACGCGTAAAGCGATCAAAGACGAGATGATCGAGAGAAGCGAGCGAAAGAACACAAACATTGAAGCGCTCTCCGCAGGACAGAGCGGCCTGCACAGTTATGCACTTCGCACAGAGTTCGCGTAGCGCATACCAAGATGGCGTATGAATTGGGATCATATACTGGTCAGAAGATCATGATATTGATCACTGGCGGTCTTACAAGCTTCGGTCCTAGATATCGCCAATCGTATTCGCCGAGTCTCAAGAAAAACAAAGTGGAGAAACACAGCTTCACTGGTTGATATTGGCCGATGGGAACATCATGGCCCCAGATTATTTATTTGAGTTTTCACGCCTTGAGTGGTCTTGGACTGTCGGAAAGTATAACTTCCATGTGACAGGGTGATGCCATGTAGGGGTTGATGCGACCATGAGCCCTGTAGGTTCTCCTCCTCATCTTTGGTGCTCTATTGATCTGAATGTGTGTAACATAGAGCTTCTCGACGTCCAAACTTTTGAAATCAGCATTAGCCTCGGCATTACTCAATAGATGCAGCAAATATTCCGCCGACTTTGCGGGCCAGCGACCTTGTGTCCACTTGTGGGCCTTACATTGGGCCTTCCTGCCAACTCCACCATTGTAACGTCTGAAGGGGACAATCTCTTTCTTCGCAATAACATTCTTGAGAAACTGCTGCGCCCTTCTCAGAGACATACCCCTGATAGCCTTCGCTGTCTCTCGGGTGTTCTATTCAAGAGATGAGGGTTGTGAGGCGAGTCATGACGGGTCGTTAGTGAGGTGGTCTCAGGTGGGCTTCTTGAGCACGCTGAAGCTCCAAGATCAGCTATGCATGATGATGATGATGGGAAACTTACCTTGAAATGGACTCTAATGTTCGATCCTCTTGCATGGCAAGCTGTCGTTTAGATTGTGGATTAAACGAATCGATGAAGTTAGTAATTGCTAATGTATACACCACGAGGTGACAAAGACGGATAGATTTGTACGAAACCTACATTTGCTGGCGGTGACCGGATCTTTCGAATATTTCCCCATTATATTGTTTATTTAGATCCTAATCTATGGCTGAGAATATCAGAAATTTCCTCCGAATAATGTTTTTTAATTTATTGTAAAGGTTAACCGGAATCAATTCTTACATTAATCTTGACTCGCGATTGGATCTAGGATCATCACATGGTTTGTTGGCTATGATTGCACACACATCCGATTGTGGCATGCTTAAAACCTCAGCGCGCATGCGCGGATGCCGCTCATGAATTTCGAACGCTTTGGCGGCAAAGCGCACTGAACAACTAGAACATGAACTGGGATTGCTGCATAGCAACATCAATCAACCTCCAAGCAGTCATTGGATCAAAATCGTCTTGATCTCGGCAGAAAGCCATAACATAGGTATTCTGTATTATCTTATCAGGATCACCTTCAACAACATTTCCCTTCGAATCGGTGACATAAGTTACCTGTTGAGCGTGAAATGTGAACACCAGCACCGGTCCTTGCTCCGTCATTTTGCCCATTGCCAACTCTAAATTTTGTAGGTCTAATATCCTTGAATTTATCTTCAAGCCTAGTTTTTGGGCGTCTTGTAAGGGCTTAGTCAAGACATTGTAAACAGCCTCACCACACCAATCAGATAATATGTCTAATCTACTCTGCGACATCGACTCCAGTATAGTCGGTATGATGAATTTTTCACAATCAATCGTGAACGCATTCAGGTCGAAGCTCTGGTCAACTTTACAGATTTCAGTGAGAACATTAGATAAATCGGTTCTTTGGAACATGCCGCCCATCACATCACTAACACGATCGACGAAATTCTTCGTCACCCTGACCAGCGGTGAATCACTCTCGTCATATTTCATCTTCAACTCGAATAATTTGTTCATATATGGATTCTCGTCCTTAAATTTTGCCCAGCTTTGAGAAAGTTTGGAGTCTTTGTGCAATTCAATTGATTGTACGCTCTCATTTGGTTGAACCTGTCTCTGTGGCTGGTCCCCAGGTGAGTGCAAAAGTGACCGCTCTGATCTTTTGAGTAACTCCTTTGGTGGTTTGTATAGACCTGATACCACTTCGGCCTCACTTAACTGCTGCTCAACTTTTTTCGATGCCTCGGACATCTTCTTAAATGCGGCAGTTTCTCTGAGGAATTCACTTTGTTTTGATATACCCTCAGCTGCACCTTTTGCTGTGCTTGAAATCGAATCGACTCCCGTCTTAAGAGTCTGCAATACTTGGTTGACATCTTTCAGGGTATCTTCTTCGACCTTTTTATACTTTTCTCTGGCCTTCTTTAGGGCTTCGGTTTCTTCAAGTTTTTGTGATTCTCTGCGAAATTTTTCGAGATTTTCCTTGATCTCCTTGTTCTGAGACCATTCGTTCTTTACATTTTCCACAACACGTTCATAGAAACTCTTCTGACTGGCATACCTTCTAGGTATACTAGTGAGGATGACCCTTCTGAGCATAACTATACCTTCAGATGGTTTGTTCGGGCTTAGATGGTTCCTAAGGACGTGCTGTTGTTAGTGTGAGCATAGCAGCGCTAGACAACCCTGCTGACAGAAATCGTGCGAGCACGTGCTCTCAGCGGATCAAGCGCAACCCAGCAAGGTGCAAGAATTTTTTGCGCCGGATTTTGTGGCTTCGTACCCTCGTATCTTTCTCTCTCCTTTGGTTCCACCAATGGATTAACTCAATGAAGTCTATCAATTCCAAAAAGAACGTTCTTTGACAAAATACTTTAATGGTATATTTGGGAGATTTAGGCAAACATATATGTGAAGTGTTCTCGAAGTCTTGGTCTGTCTGTGGTCACGTGGGTCAAATGTTGTAAGCCACATAGATTGGATCCAATTGGCCGGCTAAGAATCGGTCCCTTAGATGCATCCTCTGTTTCTCACCACGCGAGTTTATCGGGACGACTCGCTGATCAACAATCACCACAACTCCGACTATCACATGATGTTCCTCCAGAACAATATTAGTTACCAATGGGACAAGATCCAGAGCCTCGCTGTCATCGCCATCTAGCTCTACAACAACAACTAGATGATTCGTCCAGTTGAACACTGCACACTCGGCGACTTTTTTGCTGCATCTCATCACGCTGTTCTCGATATCTATTGGATGATATCTCAAACCTCGCAGCATTATCGTCTCATCTAGTGAGCCAACGACAAAAACATCGTGGGTACCCACCGTTCCGACGGAGTCTAATGCGTTCATATTTCCCCCAATCGTAGCATCCGACTTCCGAAGGAAACCAAGAAAACCAGTGCGAGCGTAAGTGTATTTGGCGCTAGCCGCATCAGCAGTAATCAGTTTCTGGTTGAACTGCTCGTTCAGTGTTGAGTCATTTCCGATCGTGCTGAAGTACCCTATAGAGTTGTGAGGAGATTGCACCCATATCTCACCCAAATTTGAGTCTCCACAATGTCCCTTAGTTTCCGGATTTGCAATGACAACACGTGTTCCGGGCAAGAGTTTTCCGGATTGCATTAGGCATAAACTGTGAGGAGCTCCTTTTTCAACAATCGTGACTCGATCATGCCTCAGCGCTCTCATGTCCACGTAGACTTTCTTGATATTGGGACTTGCCGAACCTTGAAGGCAAATTGCGATGTTAGATCGACACCCGAAACTTGTTGTAACAGCTCTAGGAGACAGCCCAAGAGATGAGAAAAGTTTTGAGAATGATTGGATCATGTTGATTCTAGGCCGTTCCTCTGCTACGATGACACAGGTCCTAACGCAGTTGAGATTCACTCCTCTTTGTTTGAGTGAGGAAACGGAAGTCGCTAGTCCCTTGGTGCATAGTTCTATGACGCTGTATGAACAGAAGATATCGCGAACTTTGTTTGAACTGATGGCAGTCAGCCAGAGGGATGGGTTGAATTCTACCTCTGCTGGCGGGACTAGAATCGTATGGTGTCCTGAGTGAACTCCGCTTATGCACCACAGGAAGAAACCTAGGCCACAATATGGATCGATCGCTAGAGCCAAGTGGCGTGAGGGATAAAGTTCACAAGCAAGCTTCATGCTCTTGCCAAGAGATGTGACTGCTCCATGGGAAATCTTGACGCCCGCCAACATCCCGGTTGTGCTAACGCTAAAATCAATATAGGCAACCATTTCAGGTGTAGGAAAACGGTGTATCTTAGAGAGTTTCTTCTTTGGAATCTCGTCAGTTTCCATCAGTGGCACCCATGTACGCAGATCAGTCAGTAGTGAAGCTTCGCGCGACCTCAGGAGTTTGGATACCTGAACGGTTGTCAAAATCAACACTGATTTTGAAACATCGACAACCATTTTAGCTGTCGGTAAAGTTGAATGCAAGTTGTGCGGGTGAGGTGGCCTTATAGTTACTGGCACGGCACCAACGTACAGGCAACCATAGAATGCACAGATCAAATCGAGACCCGGAGGATAGATTAGGGCCACATGATCGCCGGTATTGACTCTCCCTTTCTCGATGAGATGAGCTCCAATTCGTTCGGCACGTTTGTGTAGTTGTGAACAGGTCAACATGACTGGGTCGGAATTTCTGGCACTGAGCAAGGTGAATAGAGTGTGATCTGGGCTGGTCATTGAGCGCCATTTCAGTATTTCGGAGATGTAGTGCGGACTTTCATCTTGATGAGCATCAATTGATATGGGTGGTCCTTGAGCGACAGCCAGGTTGACCCCCTGGACGATGTTTCCCACCATGATGGATGCAGGTCCAACATCAGCATGTGTCAGTTGTCTTTCTTTCGGTAGGTTATTAACTGTTGAATGGGGGCACATCAGCACATTTGTGGGATGCATTGAACCCTCAAGGAACCTGCGGCGAACCTCAGATATGTGGATACCACCCAACGGCGTTTTGGGCAATTGATTTGGATTAACCAGCGCCAGACAATAGATTCCAACCTGGTGAATACAATCCACGGCCTGAAGCACCCTAGACATCCAAGGGAACGCGTCTTCTTCAGTGCACTCGGGACGCTGTTCGGCAAAGACGCATATTCTCTCGTCACGCAAAACCTTGATGGAGAACACGGCTATCCTACCTCGGTAGACAAATTTCATCGGTTCAATGGATAAAATTGTAGCGATAATGTCATCTGTATTATGTCTTCTTCCAGATACTTGCATTAGCCCATCTTTGGTTCCGCAGACAAACACCAGAGACCCCGGTCCGATGAAGCCTAGTAAGCCTGTCTTGACGAACATCTGATTATCATATAGATGAGAGTCATCCTGTTTAGGTCTCAGTTGGAAGACAGACTCCGTGAGACCTTGCAGTCCCCAGTAGCATGAAGCGACCGACGGGGAACACAGCAAAATTTCACCGATTTCGTCCGTCTTACACAATTGTGTTGAGTCGTTCACTTTCACAACAACAGCACAAGCATTTGGCAATATGATCCCACTATCTTGGAGATTCAATGATGCAGCTGTTGACTCTTGATCCACCCGGATCACACCATGACTCAGAGCACCCATGGATAGTATTCCTCGGCCAGTTGATACGTTTCCTGTGTGACCCGGCCGACGAATCGACACAGTTAATGCCTCGGGCGACATTGCACATGGACAGACGGCATCCTGTCTCAAACCCCTGTTTAAAAATACATTTGAAAACTGCTCACATGAGGACAACGACCACGGATTTGCCCCATCAGCGACCAATATAATTCTGATTGAGCTTAAATTTACCTCTTTGTGGTTACGTGTCGAGAGTAGGCCCCAATGCAAATCACGCGATTTGCAGATTGCAATAGTTGCTTTAGACTTTGTTATGGTCAGCATCCATGAGGCTGGATTTTGTTTCATTAGTGCATAAGGTACAAATATCACATGCATTCCATTGAGTATACTAGTTTGCACTGAGTGCCATAATCCGGCTTCTCGCTTAAAATCGAGCAAACAAACCATTGTCTCTCCTTCTGAGTATTTACAAGCACTCGATAGGGCTCTACAATGAGCGATCATTGCCCTACGACTAACAGTAACTCCTTTCATCGAGCCATCATGTGAATCGATCGTGTATTCGATGTAAGCTGGAACATCCTCAGACACTCGAGGCGGTGGATTCCAATCTTTAGGTGGTCTGCTGAAGTGATCCGACGATATCCAACTCAGCTCGGGCCAGCCTCGGAACGTTTGCTGTTCGCTCGTTGAGGTGGCCTTGTATAGATGCTTACAGCTTTCAGAAGTTATGGCATAAGATATATTGCATGTTCCGATTAGGAAACCTATCTGCTGTGTGGCAGCGTCGTCTTTGTTTTGTGGCACCTCTATCGGTACGGCGACAACTCCGGCCATGAGACATCCATAGAAGGCGCAAACAAATGGTATTGCTTCATCATTTGGGAATATCAAAGCGACTCTATCCCCAGGTTTGAGTCTATTTTCACTCTTGTGGCCAACTTTATTGAGCAGACTGTAAGCTATCTTTCTGGCGCGACTAAGTAGTTTACCATAGGTTATGGTGGTATCGTTCTTTCCAGTTGGACTTAATACGGTCAAAGCCGGAGCTTTGAACATGGCGGTGCCATAACGATGCAACGCTTCCTCTAATGTTTTAGGCAATCCAGGAGGCACAATAAGTGGCTCTCCTGATATAGGTTTCATAACACTCCCCTCTGGCTTTGGGGCAGCAGGGTCGACCTGGTTGGCCGCTTTCTCAATATCTAATTCATCGTCGATATAAAATTCCGGCAGGGGCCGTCTTTTAGGTTTCTTTAGAGTATTTAATATTTGTTGAATTTTTGCAGATACTTTACATCGGCCTGTAACGGTGCCAGCAACATGACCAGCTACGGAGGCTGTCTCACTAAGATTGGCAAAGTCATCGCTCGATGAGCGAGTGGCTAATGATGGCGTAGAGCCGTTTGACAAGGTTGTGGCAGCAATGGTGATGGATTAATAAGTTATCAAATATAATAAAATTGAAAATTATAACTAACTAAGATAGAGAATTTGCAAACAGTGTAAACAGTTGTATTCTTGTGAGCGTATGTTTCTTTGTGTTCCTAATAATTGATCCGATGAAAATCTTCGTCTATGTGTATGATTAGAGTGTGACTGAGCTAGGAAATACTTTAGGATTAGATGAGAGACATGAGTGGGGTGGTTCGACTTGAGTACCTTCCATTTAATTAGAATCAGATGTGAAAATATGTTCTCTGTTTGGACAGTACCAGCACCGAGTGGTCCGGGGGTGAATTTTCTTACAACAAAATTGCTTCATCTGCCATGGACAAGATGTTGGTGCTAATGTTGGGCGCTTGTGAGATGAGTGCGACAGAAGAGGAGGTTGATAAGAGAGACTGGGAATTTTTTGTTGTGGCGACACACAATTTGTTTTGCCCACAACAAAGGCGAAAACGAGTGTGGAGGAGTCCTCGTCTACACTGGGCCGACGATAAAGGGGACGCAGCGCGACAGCGCTCATACAGATTGTGCATCCACCAGGCTAATGCCCAGCCTAGTGCGTTTTGCAATCTCAACGGTCCGAGTCCATGCCAAACATACTGATGGATCGACTCACAACTAACAACTGCATGCTACTGGCCCATCCGATCGCTTGGTTGGGATAGAATCATTCTTTTTGATTGCTCAGCTTGAGAGTTGTAATCGCACATGCCAAGCGCAGTAAATTTTGCAAAACGCCCGGCTTTCAGCTGTGATTGCGTTAAACAATACGCGCATCCCGAATTGAATGCTGCTCAAAAGAATCTCTGTTACATTCTTTTGCATGTCCCACTTTGTGTGTATGAATCTGGACCGTCAATACGAGGCGAGAGAAAGGGATACGCAAACTCTCATAGGCAATCTATCTGATGCCACACCACCCCAAGTGATCATCTCCCTTTTCCTATATTCCCGCACCTAAGCTTTCCCGACACAAGTCCCCCCGATACTTACTATCCCCCTCTCCTCTTTCGTTTTTAACCGCTAATCAAGAGGGCTTTGGTGGTCGATTGGCAAGATGGGATAAGATAATTGATCAGATGATTCAACGTTCGAACAATTCCTCAAATTTGCCACCATCTGTGGGTGGAATCTATCCCAACGTCGATAATATCACATCTCTAGGGCTGGATGTAAATCCGGGTTGCCATAGTGTCGTTCGAATTCTCAGAGATGGAATTGGATTGATTCCCGTCGAAGAATTCCAAAAATATTAAATCCTGATTGAGTGAGTCCTCACGAGCATGATGTGATATCAACAAACATCACGCTAGAGATCAATCAGTTAAAGTGGCCCAAGCAACGAACGCCGTTTTATTGAGTCATCGGGTGACTCACTCAACTCCTGCCAAATTTGAAATTGTGTTGTCATTTGATCTGTCAAATTGAGCTCTGATAGATCAAACACAGACTGAACTTTTTATCTTGATGTAGTAGAGTGGCCCGCTCGGCAAACTATTTGCTCCCAATCGCATCTGAATACCTAGAGAGTGCCTGAGGGGGCCATCACGACTTACTAGATCAGAGATAAACTCTTCAAATTCTTAGGGCAGAATCTTATATTAGTGGTTCTGATGGCGACCCATAGGCTGTCGAGGACCCATGTGTTTGTTCTCCTTCGGGAGATCATCCTCATTGGGTCAGATGGAACCTCAATCTTGGAGTCAGAGAACGCCAATGGGTGAAGGTGGTCGAGGCGGCAGCAATCAGTTCGAGCTAAGCTTTAGCAACGTAGTAGCTCGTGCATGCGAGGTCCCAGACGTTCTCAAGTATCCGTTCTCCATGGTGGGGCCACCTGGCACAGGAAGTGACTTTTCTCGTGTCAACTTGTCTCAGATCACTTGCCTGTGAACTTGGTCTCACCAGCCTCATGATCTCGTGCATACCATATAATGTCTTCTCCGCGGGGGCAAATTGTCAAGCTAACTGCATTTTCGTCTAGCGCTCCCGCAAGGAATCTTTTGCCTAAACCCAATAGATCGTTACATTCAGGTCACAGACCAGGAAGTCGGCAGAATTCGTCTAGATGTTGGCAAAATCACAGCACACGTTCTGGCGAGCCTGGCATGAGCCGAGGCATGGACGATCGTGGTCCTTTGTTCTTACAGTCTTCGAGCACTCGATAAATTTTTGGCGCCCCATGAGAATCAGCCTAAAAGGCAATATACTGAAAGGCTAGAAAGACCAATCCTACATTGCAGCACAGGCGGCGGTTCCCAAATTTTATAAATTGATTTGAACCTTTGCTGGGCCGGGATTTTGGGGCGCGCATTAGAGGGCGTTTGTTTGTAGGTGGAGCGGATATGAAAATGACGCAAACAGTTAGGTGTTGTTCTGCTCTTTGTTCCTTTTCATCCATGGCCGCCTAGAGCATTTGTGGGCCTGCGCAACCGGAAACGGGCACACGTTCAAATAGATTGCGCACCGCCATCCGTCAGGTGGTAAACAAAGTTTGTCTAGCTTTTTTTTTGTTTTGTTCACCATTGTGTTTGGGAGCTGGATTTCTTCTTAACCTAGTTGCAAGTGAGAAGTTACCCCGCTCTGCTGCTGTTTATATTTGGTCAGATGGAATTCCCTTTTTCCGATCCCAGGAGTTAAAAAAGGATTACTACTGTGACGACGAGTCGACGCATTAGGGGGGAGCTTGGGGCTTTGGTGGGTTTGTTGCGCCGCCACAGCTGCTCTAGTCCCGAATGTGTGCTCTCATACACTAGCTTGCTATCATTGTGATTCCCTTCCCAAAATCTCGGCTCAACTGAGGAAAAGTTCGTGGCCAGTTGCTTGTCTGGCTAGCTCGAGATAGGAAAGAGGGAAATCTTCTTGGGGCCCAAAAGTTGCATTTCAGACGAGTGACAGTGACACACAAGACTAGAGAGCAAGCCTGCGAAATGTCCTCAGGAGATCAATTAAAGTCATTCCAAGCTGAGGGAAAAAGGAACCACAAGATGAAACTTTTCTTACTAAACAAGCTCGCTTGGCCAACGATAGTGCTCGTTTGCTTGTGTGTAATGAGCCACAATGCGAAGCCAAGCGAGTGTCAAGAGCAGACCAGTTCCAATATGGTTGACGCGCACGGCCCTCAAAAGGTCGCCGGCTCGCCCGAGGAGCTGGTGGACACTCTGAAGTATTTAGAGAAACTCGAGAAGCTCGACAAGTACTGGTCGGAAGTGGCCCGCCCAAGGTGAGTGCATAGGAGCTCGGAATTGTCGAGCCCAAGACTCTAGACAGAATCTAGACAAAATTCAGACAAAATCTAATCTAAGAATTTCACTTGAATCGATCATGTTGACTCTGGTGCTAAATGCCAACAGATTTGGTCGAAGCGAATACAAGCAGCCGAGATACAACAACCAGAGAAGAATATCTCTCATCGCACCAGCGCGCCAGTTCCGTCAGTCTCCCTCTGGCCTCAATGGCTACACTGACACCTACAACCATGAGCAGTCGCTTCTTCCGCAGGCGATTATTCAGTCTGCTCTGGCTAACTTCAGGAGACAAAGACTCGACGATCTGTACTGAAATTTGGCAGACAAGATGAGAGCGGGGACCGATCCAAGACAGAGGCAATCTGTATATTGCGCCCGATCCTCCTCTATACATAATCCACGCTGACAGAGACAGCTTCACCCATGAGAGGGGGCAACTAGTCGGGAGACGAGAGAATGGAATGAGCTCGAGATTTTGGGCCAAAAGAGACGAAAGGCTTTCAAACGAGAAACTTTGGATAGGCTAAGAAGGAGATGGGCTTGATGGCCACGATGTCAGCTGGTCTTCTATACCTCGAGGACAGATGGTGGTGTTGGTGCCGGTGTTTATCAGGAGGCTGGTTTTTCTGGTTAAGATTTTCACTATCTCATCAATCTCACAAATAAAATTGAAGTACTGTAATTCCATTCCTAGTTTCCCACATCTACCTTTGTTCCCCGATCATTGCAGGAGGTTCTTCCGCCCCTGCTTCCTGTAGCCCAAAGTTCATTAGATTCTTTGACAGAGAAACTATCTAATCTCCATCTGTCAAGTACTACTCTACTTAGGGAGATCGTGTACTATTGACACTCGCTTTTCGAAAGCCGGACACTCAGAGAACGAGAAATGATTAGCTTTGTCCGTCCCGTTAGCTAATTGCAGAATTGGGTGGCAATCAGTAGAGGATTGCACCCTCTACCTTCCGGCGCCAGCAAAACGCACGAGACAACTGCGAGGCCGCCGGGACGCGTGCAACATTTTCGCGCGCGTCCACAACATCCCACCATAACATGAGAACAGAACAAAGAGCGGTGATTTAGCGCCCCTTTTACAGAGGTGTCCCATAACCGAGTGGCCATTCTGGTTCATACACTGTTGTCAATTCAACTGTTGCTTGTTCATAATTAACAATCCTTACTCTCCTCTGGGACTGTCCTGTAGTCACAGTATTGGAACCTCATTGCCATTATTATGGGTAGCAACGACCTCAACGATGTCCTGGCCAGCCCACAGATTCCTCCATGTAAATACAATATGACCGAAAACAACACAATGTCGGGCCCAAAAACAGCTAGCAGACTGCAGATGTATCCCCTGTTTGAATCTCGAGGCGCTGCAATGATAAAAGCTGCTTTGAGTGATAAGAACAAGAAAGATATCAACAGTTCCATCAATGGTAAGGCCGGTACCTACACCAAGAACGAGTCAATCTATGACAGTAGGCCGTTGCATAAGAATGTTCTAAACAGTAGAAAGCGTCCGCCAAAGAATAGCGTGATATTTACCGAACCACTTGTCACGAAAGAGTACGAATACGAGCAGACAATAGTCGAAAGCCCCGCGATCCCCCAAAAACATCTCATGTTCGACCAGAGGCGTGCCTCCATCGATGGTCATCATCTGAGGAACAAGTTCTTTCTGGTGTCCAGATCGAATCATTATACTAATCATATCTCTGGGTCCCCAAAAATGAGACCTAAACTAAAGTCTTTCAATTCGCTAGTTGACGCAGAAAGTGAAGACGACTTGATAACTATACAAACATCTGAGAGCGACTTAAGAAAAGTCCTGCCTTCTTCGAGGCAAAGCCTTCAGTCCGTCAAGCGATCTCGCGAATCCAGTCATGATAATACTGAAACTCAAGATCGTTCCAGAACTCTAGATGACAATGGTTCAAAAATTATGGGTAAAACGGAGTCAGTTAGTGGAGGTCTCTTTTCTGCACCAAAGGTGGCCAAGATTATGCCTTATTACGATGATCTCAGTGATAGAAAGGAGGAAAATGTATGCAACGATTCGGGTAGGAGGGATAGACGAGTGAGAATAAGAAATATATCTAACAGAGCCAATCTCGCCTCTCGGTCTGGCGCTAGTTCTATATCAGAAGAGGATGCTAACAATGTAGACAGCAACAATAATCTCAATAACAAACCATCATATCCGGATCCTGCCGAAATGAAATCCAATGCCTCACAACTTATTTCGTTCAGAAAGATAGGCGCTGGAGATGATTTGAGTCCAAACTCCGATGATCATCTAGAGTCCATTCCAACAAAGCCCGATGATCGGATGTTTAGCTATTTCGGTTGGTTCACCGGCTTTCTATCAGATCGAATGAGCAAGCTTATATTCTAGCACGATCTTAGATTGAAGCTGCAGGTACATGTATGAATTGATATCGGCTCCTTAGCGCGCACGTGATCAGCGTTGTCTAGAAAATGCACTCAGTATAGAGGCCCTCGTGTGAGCATAACTTTCATTTTCTCTATTATAGTCCTTCTACCAAATAAAAGTTATGTATCAATCTTTGAAAAATCTCGTGTTACTCAGGGGCACGATAGCAAGTCGTGTCCCATGTATTGTTACATCGGCCGCATCCATTCGAGTTGAAGTCAATTATCCACGTCAAGTCTGCAGATGTTTTAGCGCAATATCTCTAAGGGATGACCATTATATAAACAAATGGACCCTCATACAGCGTAATCATCATATGATAAAGCGGTACAGGAGGAAAGGTCCTCAACGCTCGACCAATGATGCAGAGGAAACTAATGATGAAGAGGATGACGATGAAGAGTCGCTTGGTGCAGAGAACCCCCTTCTGATGGACGATGTTGTGGAGGAGAGCGCAGACGGGTCAAGGGAGAAGATATTGGATCTTCAATCCTTGCGTTTAGATACTGTTACCAAGTTCGCCTTCAACATGACTAGAGCGAAAGTCGAGGAATCGTTCTATAAAGGTCATATCTATCTCAACAATGAACGCGCCCAAAAGAAGAGTGTCGAACTGTCCCAAGGAGATGAGATAGATTTCGAGAAGCAAATCGATACCGAAACAGATTCATTAGTCGTCAATAGAGTATATATAGTCGAGGTTCCGGACAAGGCACACCAAAGCGGTCGTATAAAAATCAAAGTCAGAACTTGGCAAGATTTAAAAATTCCGCGTCGCACCAAAGAGTAGGGTACACTCAAGTTCAAATTTCGGTCCAAAAAAGAAGACCATGTGTCTATCCATGATCCGAGACGATCGTTATCGAGATGTTTCTTGCAAATGCATGAATCGGATGAGTTTTTCAACGATAGAAAGCTCGGTTGTGATACATTCATGGAAGATACGTGATATGTTCGGAGGCAACAGCAAAGAAGCTGCTGCTCGTTAACAAGTTTTTTTGTCCTGGAATGGAAGATCACTTTTGTTTGTACTCCGACGTCTATCATGAAGGCAGGCCGACCATGGATGGATGTGATGGGCCGGATACAGTGTAACTAGGCGCAATTGGTGTTTCAATGAACAGCAGCAGTCGAAGTTTAAAGCTCTCGTTCATTTGACCCGGCAATACTGAGACCAAATTTCCAGATGATTGATTGTCGCAACGCCTAAATTTGACTGTGGCACTGAAATTTGCAATAGAGCATTCGCCCTTTAATGATCCTAACTAGCTGAAGCTCATGACGTGCAGGTGCAGCTATTAGTCTTGTAGACACAAATTTGAGAGAGAGAGAGAGAGAGGGATTGCTGTACTAAGATCCAACCTCATCTCCGACATATCGGAAAGTACAAGCGCTCCTTTGCATGAACATGTATCTTCGTTCGAATCCTGCCTTCCTACACGGTTCCACAACTTTTCAACCTTAGATCAAAAAATAAAATTGGAATACGAATGTGTTTTGTCTATCTATTCGGCGAAAACTTAAGTTCACTTTTTCTCCGTTTCTATCGCGGGAGGTGGGAGGCTCTCAGTCTCTGACTATCGCTAGCAGTTCTACTGCTAGCGACTCTTGTTGACCGACAATTTGCTCAAATTTTGTCCGGTCGCACCCCGGGCTAACCAGTCGTGTGAGCTCGATGAAACTTTGCACCTTTATGACACTATAGCAGCACTACTGATTGCATGCCCATTTGCGACTCTATAGTCAATAATCCATCCACAAGAGAGCAAAATGTTCAGATGCTTTGAGGCCCCTGGTGCGCGAAAGAGAGATGAATGGAAGAAAATACAATCATCGCACCATTGTCTACCAGTGGGACAACTAGTGTGCGCAAACATTTTTACCTCACACAACTAGAAGCATACTTACACAATTCATGCACATAATTAGCTAAAGGGGCCCCTAGATGATGAAACAGTGATGCGAGAGGCATGAACTTTCGACCACTGATGCACGATAGTGTATGTATACTGTGTGCATTGTGACAAATGTTCTCATTGCACTCGCTTGGCCCCCAAGTAGGCTCCTTTGTTTTCACTCCAGCCAATCTGGTGCACTCTCCAGAGTAGCTAGAGATTCAATTAATGCTGTTATCGATTGACCATAGCACACTGCATATGTGGCCGCGGTTGTATGTCTCCATGACAAAAGGTTGCCCCGCTACTCGAGGTGGACTTTTTCCACACCCGCCGCTAAGTGAGTCAACTCGCGCAAATATCACATGATAGCTTCGACAACTTCCAGTTTAGCCAGCGACCAGAAATTCACACATGAGCCTCATATTGACACTTATACTTCAAACAGAATGATAAATAGACAGGTAATCGCTAAATTCACCCTCAACGGCACCCAGACGCTTGATATCCAGTGGTCATTGGAAAAGCCAATTTGTGCTTAAGAAAAGTGTTCACTAGTGTGACGGCTATTTTGTATACTTATGCAAGTCTGAGAGCAAGTTCACAGCTATGTGAGCCCTAGAACGAGCATCAGTATACAAGATGCCTAGCTGGTAGGATGCAGCATCTGCATTGTATGGAATATCTTTGTGAGCTATAATGGGCATGAGCTCATTACTTGGATCATGCGCGAGGCCCTAGTGAGCCTTTGTGCGCCATTGGAGCGAGTCCTTATGTGTATTTGGGGTGAGAAGATGGGTGGGCATCGGTGAGCCGAGGCGGAGATGGATATCGTGCAATGCATAGGGACGCGAGAATCTAGCACTATTACAAGGCGCATTGTTGCCATCAATTCACCTGTTGCTCGATCAGAGAAACATGGCTGAGCTCAGAGGCTGCTAATTGAATGGATAGCCACAGGGAAGGAGGCGGCGGGACGGCTGCTATATGGTAGCCCTGATGAGGGCGGGTGTCGTGCACTGGACGCTACTTGCAAGTATCAGTCTCTTACAGTGCCCCACTTTGCGGCAAGGCGACTGGTTGTTGTGGCCAGATGAGGCTGTAGTCCGTATCAACTGCATGCCAGGAGTATGTTGAACACCTTGTCATGACTCATGAGGCTAGCATCCTCAGAAGAGACGCGAATTGGAGCCTTCATACCGTGGACGGGCCCGCTCCTACGCGCTGGCGCACAGTCGCCATCGTGCGCTATTCTGCCATTGAATCCACAGAACGATTTCTTTCCGAATTCTGAGACGATTTTGGCGCCTTAATAATCAAGCATCGATATCTTCGTAACCAATTGAGGTAGGAAAAAAACAATCATATCAGCATGCTGCAAAATACATGCAATATACGGGCATCCTGTCTGAACATGCATACTGTGCTTTGCGCGGCCCCCAGTGGGGCTTAAAGTTTGAAAGTTGAGCTCCATTATGGAGAAAGTAGAGGTTGTAGTGTGCTTTTGCAATTTGTTATGCACTTTGTAGACGTTTAGATTGTTGCACGCAAAAGATTAGCTTGCTAACATGTTGCATTGTGAAACTGGAGAGATATTTGTCATTTTCCTAAATTGTACCAGAATGGACAATTGACATGTGGTAGAGAATGCAAACTGTGGCAACTGAGCCATCAACATGTTAGCTAAAGAGCATTGTTTTGCAAAAGCTGCAATGTTGACCCTTGTTGGCCCCAGAGTGCGGCGCCTCAGTAACTAGTGGGGCCTGTGGTGGAGCAAGCAGAGCCATAATGAGGCTGTGTGTGCTGTCAGCAGCCTAGGAATGCATTATTGTAGCTTGTGTGAAAAATTCAGTGGCCTAGCATGAGTATTTGTATGCCAAATGGATATTTGCTATTTTGATTCTGGGACCCTTGTTGACAATTTGCTCGAACATCGTCAGATTGCGCTGCGGGCCAACCAGTCATGTGAGCTCGATGATACTTTGCACACTCATGACAGTATAGTAGCACTACTGATTGCATTCCTATTCGCACCTCTAGGATCAATAATCCATCCATAAGAGAGCAAAATGTCCAAATGCTCTGGGGCCCCTGGTGCGCGAAGGCGAGCTGAATTGAAAAAAATACACTCATCACACTATAGTCTACCACTTGGACAACTAGTGTGCGCAAACATTTTTACCTCACACAACTAGAAGCATACTTTCAAAATTCATACACATAATTAGCTAAAGAGGCCCCTAGATGATGAAACAGTGATGTGAGAGGCATGAACTTTCGACCAATGATGGACAATGGTGTGTATACACTATGTTTAGTGTGATAAATGTTCTCAGTCCACTCGCTTGGCCCTCGAGTGGGGGCCCTCTTTTCCACTCCGGCCAATCTGGTGCACTCTCTGGAGTAGCCAGAGATCCAACTAATGCTGCAATCAATTAGTCATATTACAGTGCATATGTGGCCGGAGTTGCATGCCTCTATGACAAAAGGTTGCTCCGTCACACTAGGTGAACTTTTTCCACACCCGCGGCCGACTGAGCCAACTCGTGCAACTATCACATCGTAGCTTTCACCTTTTCTAGTGTAGTCAGCGACGAGAAATTTACACACGAGTCAAATATTGTCACCAACACTCGATACAACATGATGAATAGCGCGAGTCTGAGAGCAAGTTCACAGCTATGTAAGCTCTAGAACGAGCATTATGCCTAGCTACTAGTGGTAAGCCATCAACATGCAAGCTAAAGAGCGCCGTCGTGCAAAGCCTACAATCTTGATCCTTGTGGGCCCCGGAGTGTGGGGCCTCAATGGCTGGTGGGGCCTGTGGTGGAGCAAGCAAAGCTAAAATCAGACTGTATGTACTGTTAAGAGGCCTCGGATGTATCGTTGTAGCCTGTGCAGAAGATTCTCTAGACGAGGCGGCCGAAACGAGAGGCCGTTTGCGAGCTCTGTCCATCTCGATTTTGACTCTCTTCCGGCCTCAAGTTAGTTAGGCAGCCTTTGAAGAGTTGCGCGATTGTATGATGCACCATGGAGAGAGGCAGCAGCCTTCCACCGAAGCCGGAAGCTGCTCACCGGGTGACCGTTTTCGGCCCACGAATGGTCCGTTACGGCGATTGAGCTTGTTCAGGCGCCAAGAGGAGAGCAGCCGATCAGAAATGATAGTGCGGAGAGGAAGTCTCACTTGTTTGTGGGCATATGGACACCCATAAATGGCAAGCTTGTCTCCAACTAACGTCGACACAAGACATAATATTTTGAAGCTACGAGAGTCTCTCACAGCCTCTGCAGGCTTTTCTCAACTGTCTAAAAGACGAACAATCAACTACAGCCGCTCGATTATACCCAACTTTCCGAGGGCGAGCCGAAAAGGACACTGGTCGTGAGCGGGATGATGCACTCTATTAGGCCTATTTTATTCTGCTCTTAATTGTTTCATCTTGCTGACAAATCCTTGAAGCTCTCAGCTTCTGAGAGCTCAAATGTCTTCCAACCCTTCCTAGACGTTCCTGTCGAAATGGTCAGCACTATATTCGCAGTCGCACTTATCGTCGGGTTTCCTGATCGCCACGAGTCCCAGATCTTCGCAACATTCGCGGCAAGACTCATTGAAAATGAGTTTGTTGCAGTCTGATTTGGGGACGGGGAACAAAGGCGCTCTGGCTGCTAGGGCGACGCACGAGCAGAGCACCAAGCACAGAGCTCCAATTAATATTAGCTGAAGGGATTTCATCGTTTTGGATCGCTTGTTTGCTTGACTGTACCTCTTTTTGATTGGTTGTTCTTATCTCAAACGATAACCAGCCTATTCACTTGCAAGAATTACGCGATCTCACACTGCACTCGATTGGTGCAGTGTGAGATTTAGTGAGTGAGAAGTGCGCGAGGGACTACTAATAGTTGCGGTGGAAAGTTTTTTCGCAACAAAGAGGCACTATTCTTGTCTGACTCTCCCCAGACTCGAAGGATAAACAAATTTCACACTGCAGCTGAAGGCTGTCTGACGATCAACGAGTCTTAATTTGGAAACGGAGTTTACCTGTTGATGCTCTAACCCAGGCAGACCCTTTCCCCTGAAAAAATCAACCTAGAAACCATCAGTCAACCCCTGAGAAGTGGGATGATCGGGCATAGATCTAAAGAATTTTCGAGGCTCACAACTACGAACGAAGGACCTTTATCTACCAGTTGCCAATAGACGAGGGTCTGTTTTGGGATTGGCAGTTATGGATTGAATTAATGCTATGGTTTCGTTCACTTGGTTTTGCAATTGCTTCTGGTCATCCAGATACAGGAGTTTGAGAGCTCTAGCAGCGCGCTCGAACGATGCGACCAAGTCAGCTGGCTCGTCGCTCCATTGTCTCCCTCCCTCCTGTTGTTTCATGAGCAGTTTCGGTAAAGATATATCCTCCAGTGTGAAGTTTCGCCTGATCACAGATTGGGTCTTCGAATCGTCACATGATGACAATGTTTTAATTTTCTTACTCCCTTCGGTTCCATCCTCGACTGATATGTCCTCTCCATGTCGGGGCCCACCAGAGAGATTCTCAATTAATATGCGAGCCGACTTGAGTAATAGAAGAGAATCAGGATGACGAGCTAGGCCCAGATGATCTGCTAGTTCATTTAATAGGCAATCATATTCGAGAACCTCATTCGGCTTCATCTTCTTCTCCCGCGGTCTATCTTCGATGGAGGCTTGTCTACTTTGTCCAGACAGAGAAGAATGCTCACAATCTATTTCCATCCTATTGATTAAGCGTCTCACCAGATAGTCGAATCACGACGATTGATACATGGTCCAAACGAGAGGCTTGGGAGTTAGATATTCCAGATTCACTGCAATGCAAATTACAGTAGCTTGGGATGCGTCTTATCTGAAAGCTTGCGCTTGCACGAGGTCGGATGAGGAGGTGTCATCGCGTGGATGTTTACACTCCCGGACACATTAAAGTGACCGGGCAAGATTCAGACCGTGTGCGATGAGAACACGGAAAAAAGCACTGAATGCAGTTCGAAAACACCTGGAAACAGGGTTGCGGAATTTTCAGGGTGAAATCATTTGTACTTTCGCAAATTTCAAAGAAAACACTATTCTCGGACTGATGCGACGCGCCAAATTAATTTGACC
>Ga0058701_10000351_pt1 | contig 33611 bp, 31 predicted proteins | sample AgamicOrMae_FD_97039 | JGI IMG/M metagenome (GOLD analysis project Ga0058701, IMG submission 97039) | Agave microbial communities from Guanajuato, Mexico - Or.Ma.e | ecosystem: Host-associated > Plants > Phyllosphere > Phylloplane/Leaf | place: Guanajuato, Mexico | collected 2012-06-04
TCAGCCCTTTTCAGCCCTTTTCAGCCCAAGCTCAGCCGTCTCGCCGAGATCCATTCCCTCGGCTGCGAGCTGGCCCGAGCTAGCTCGGCGCATTTGGGCCACTTGGGCCCCACGTGCCCGAATGGGACGCCCATTAGCGGCCAGGGCAACATCCCACTCCATTCATCAACTCGTCCCTGCCCGGCGGGACCAAAGAGTCGGCAAGACCAAAGAGTGGCGAGACTGGCGAGACCAAAGAGTGGCAAGACCAAAGAGTCGGCGAGACCTAACAGTTGGCCGCCGGGAGCTCTCGAGAGGCCATGCAAAGAGGTTGTCTAGAGTCTAGAGGCGGCGCTGGACAGATTGGCCGCGTGGCGTGTTTTGGGCCAGCCGGCAGAGTTGCTGCGTGCGTGCAAACGTGCGCGCCATTGTGCTTTTGTGCTGCAGTTTTGTGCTCGCCGGCACGCGCCGACCCTTAGGTGCGCCAAAGGGCAGCAGCAGAGGCGCCCACTTGCAGCCAAACTGATTTCGTCCAATTTCATCCAATTTTGTCCCATTTTCTCCCATTTCCTCCCACTTTGCCATCTCGCCGCTGCTGCTCTGAAGGCCGCCATTTCGGCGCCCATTTCAATGGAGGCAAATCGCATTCACTCAATGGGCGCCCCCATTTGGCCTCTGTCTCTCTCTCCCTCTCGCTCGCCTTTCCACTTTTGCCCACTCACTACAAGCTAGTCTGACTACTCTCGCACTCCAACCGGGGCCCAAGATGGCCCAAAGAGCTTGGTGGCTGCCGCATTTGCCTAAGTTGCGCCAGTTGGGCCGCCAACAATGAGCGGCAATTAATTGGCGAGTCAATATTTTGCCCAAGTAAATAGAGAATGGCAAGCAAAAAAGGGCCCAATTGCTGAGCATCGGCCCTCTGCTTTCGCCGCTCAAGCTAGACACTAGGGCCCCAGTCTATCTTTGGCCCAGTTCTTGTTTGAAAGTTTCAAGCTAGCTGGGAGGCAGCGAATAGGCACACGCGAGCCAAAAAGCTACAACAAAACAAGCCGCTCAAGTGGGCACAATGCAGCGGCGCTTGGAGGCTGCCGTTTGATTGGCAGCCCGATTCATGAAGAGCCAGCCGGCCGGCAGTGAAAGCGCACAAAACGGGCGCTCTTCGAAGGCCCAAAACTGTCGGCCGACTGGCAGCTCGCCCCACTTGGGCCCATCATCTTAATCTGCAGCCTTAGCCAAGCGGCGCCCAGTTGCTCGCGGGGCACAGGTTGCGCGTAGAGGCGGCTCGCAAAGTGGCACAACCAGTGCACCGGCGCCAAGCCCGAAGAACGTCATAATTCTCCCTGATCCCCCCCACTCAATCGCGAACGGCGGCCCGTTCAAACAGACGCCCAAATGGGCCCCTTGCATCGCCGCAGACTGGCGCACTAATTGGCAGCCGCCCGTCCGCCGCCGGGGGCTCTCTCGTGCGTCTTGGCGCGGGCGCCGAGGCGCCACCAGCGCCAGAGAGACCACGTTTGTTCAGACCGTCTCTCCAGAGGCGGCACACAGTCGCAGGTGCACGCGTCCCGCACGCAGCGCGGGGGCGTGGCAACCCGTCCTGCACGCGCGATGGTGGCAGTGCGCTGAGAGTGTGCGCGCGCCCGAACCTGGCGGCACGCGCGCGACTCTGCCCGAACAAAGCGGGTAGGCGTGTCTCAATCGCGCACAAATATCGCGCTCGTTGTGTGCCGCTCGAGGGGCGCCCCTCGCGGCTAAGGGCCCCTCAGGTGAGCCGCCTGATTGGGCCAATCAGGTGGGCGATTGGCGGCGGTCGGCGAGCGTCGTTTCCGGCCGCGACAAATCATTTCCGGCTTCGGAATGGCGCTGCCAAGGCGGGCTTGTGAGTGGGGCCCGCGGCCGAGGCTTGAAGGGGCCGAGGGGGCGAGATTGGCCGCTAGGAGGGCGGAAGTGGCGCGAAGGGGCCACTGATTGGCCGCTCGATTCGTCGGCCATTTGCGGCGCCGGAGCCTCGAGAGGCAGACGTCCCTCTCGAGCGGCAACAGTGGCAGCCGGCAAGCTAGAGGCCCGCGGCGAAGGTTTAATTTGCAGCGAGGGTGCAAGCTGGCCAGCCGAGCTGGGCCACTGCGGCGCCCGGCCGGAAGTGGGATGCCTGTCTGGCGAGTGGCGAGACTGTGGCGAGTTGGGGCGAGACTGTGGCGAGTTTGAGTTGAGCGAGCTCGAGCTTGGCGGGCCATTTGCAGGTGGCTGTTGTTGTGCAAAAAGGGGCACCACTCTGAGCGCCTTTTTTGCGGGCCAGAGTTCGCGAGCGGCGCCGGAAGGGGCAGTGTGGCGGCCAGAGTTGAGCGAGCGCGAGTCTGACCTAAGCTTGGGGGAGACAGCAGTCGAGGCGGAAAATATGGCCCATTACTCATTTGGTTTGCGGCGGCGGCCAAGCTCGTGGGGGCAAAGTTGGCCCAAAGTTGGCTGAGCGGCGGCCAGACCTGAGCAGCGGCGCTCGTGCCCAGGTCGAGCTTGGAGACGACAAATAACAGACAGCAAATAACAAATGGCAAATAACAAATAACAAACAACAGGAAACGGAGAGAAAGAACACATTGGACATTGGACATTGGACATTGGAGAACTCTTGTTGGTTCTCCTACTCTCTCTCTCACTCTCACTCTTACTCTTTCTCTCGCTCTCCTTCTCACGCTCATCACTCGTCGCCGAGCTAGTCGGCGAGCTAGTTTCGAGCGGCCCATTCGAGAGCTAGTCTCTAGAAGCTCGGAGACTGTTGTTTCTCCGCCTTGCCACTGGCGAGAACTGAACTGAACTGCACTGAACTGCACTGGAAGCCGCACTGGGACAGACTGTGGCCGGAACGCGTGCCCACTCGAGCGAGCAAGCGGGTCTCCTTCGCGTCTTTTGGGCGGCCTTACATTTCTGCCCAGCTTCCTGCCGAGCTAAGCGCGACAAAGACGCCTGCAAAGAGCCCAGCGCCGAGAGAGACGCCCAAGCGCCGCACCCAGTCTCTAGGACCGAGTCTCGCTCCTTCGGCCCCACTCCAGCCGGCTCGTTAGGCTCCAGTGGGCGTCTCCCTTTGCGTGTGGGCTTCGAGCTGCGGCTCGCAACAGATTGCCGCCCAAAAAAAGGACACTTAGCACCGGCGGCAAACCTAAGGCTCGCCGCTAGACACTAAGAGTGGACTCTGGTCTCAGTGTCCAGTCTCGCCCGTCCGGCCGAGCTAAGCGCCGAACGGGCGAGACTGGAGCTTGAGAGGGTGGAGAATGGGGGCGGAGAGTGCGTCTGGCGGCCGGCGGGTGCACATGAGTGCGCTTGGGCTGGCCAGCTCGTTGGACAAATAGCGAGGAATTCATTAGAAGCGGCCGGCCGGGCGCAACTTTGGGTCCACAATTTGATGAGATTTTGGAGATTTTGTTTCGCCAGTCCAGCCAGAGACACTCGCCCGGAGGCTGCCGGTGTTTGTGTTTGTCCGCTGTGCTGGTCCCTTGTTGTTGTTGGCGGCGGAAGTTCGCCCAACACAGTCTCCAGCGCTGACCAGAGCTGGCCAGCTGAGCTTGAGGCGCCCCAAACTGCGGCACCAAACTGAAGCTTAGAGTAGAGGAGCCTCCAGCCAACGAGGAAGCCGCGGCGGCGCCACAAGATCAATGAATCTTTTTGGCAGATTTATTGAGCCCGATGATTCAGACTGTGTGCAGTGGGAAGACTCTTCCTCGTCTGCTCGTTGCTTGCTCGTTGGCGCTGTGCAACTAGAAGGCCCCTCAAGCAAGACGGCCAGACGCCTGCACTTGGGGGCAAAATGTTTGTTTTGCGCAGCCCAATGACAGTTTTGTTTTGAGAATGGGCGCCAAAGTGCTAGTTTTATCACTTTGCTCTGCCGTCTCGCTTGCTCGATGGGCCGTCCAGCTCGCAGCTCAGCTTCTGCTTTGGGGCCCTCTTGGAGCCCTCGAAGCTGAATGGCGGCCCGACGCTAAGGGTCGGCTCCCACGAGGCTCGCCGGCAGCTTGAGTGTGGCTGCAGTGCATTTGAGGCAGTTGAAAGCAGTTCAAAGCAGCTGGAGGCAGCCAGAAGAAGTTCAAGGCAGTTGAATGCAGTTTCGGGCAGTCCTTCGGCTCGGAACTGCGCTGCTCGTCCGTGACACTGGAGCCACAGACTGTCTGGGGCAACAATCTCGCCCAACTGGCCAACTGGAAGCGCGAACATTTAAAGCCAAGCCGACGAAACAATAAGACGCTCTCCAGAAGAGCCCCTTTGTGCCCCCAACTGGCCGGCCGTCTTCGCGTCCAGTTGCTCGCTTGCCGAGCTGAGCTGAGCTTGACTAGGCGGTCAGTTGGCCAAGCTCGGCCATTCAATTGGAGCCGGCCAGCTGCCCATTATGCTCGGCCAGAGCAGACCGCTCACAGTCTGCGGCCAGTCCGCGACGCCTCAGCCCCGCTCACAGTCGCACCTCCTCCCAACTGGCTTCCAACTGGCTCCCAACTGGCTCCCAACTGGCTCCAGCAGGCCGCCCCACTTCCTGCTTGGCGCCCAATAAAAAGGGCCCCTCTTGTGTGGCGCCAGCTCGGCCAGCAGAGTCGAGGAATGCGGCCTTGTGCCTTGCCATTGTCTGTCCTCGGCCAGTGCTCCAGCGGCGCGCTCGTGGGCGCCAATTTTACGGCCAAGCCGCCCAGAGACTGTCTGGTTATCTCCACAAGCCCCGCCAAGTTCGCCAGTTCGCCAGTTCGCCCTCCCAATTGGCGCCCACTCGCTGCCCAGCTGCCCAGCTGAGCGTGCTCAAGTCTGTAGCCACGCCCACCGGAAGAGGCGCCACTTGGCAGCGGGCTGACCGCTCAATTGATTGGGCGGCGTGCAGGTGTCTTCCAGAGGCTTACTCCAAAGGGCAAGGCTGACCCTTGAGGTCGCAAAGTGGCCCGCTTGGCGCTCGCTTGGTGCTCGCGAAGAGGTCTGAGAAGGCTTGAAAAGGTGGTTTTGAGGAAATATTCCTCGAGATTCTACACTTTGCCGCAGCTAAGGGCCAGCTCGGCAAGCTCGGCGAGTTCGGCAAGCTCAGCTTTGCGCCTCGAACGCAGCTTGACGCCCACCCACTTGGCTCCCAAGTCGCCAAATCAAATTTCGGCAAATCTCGCCAAATAGACTGACAGGCAGACGCACAGGCAGACAGACAGACAAGTTCGGGCGCCAAGACGTGGGGGCCAAGAGAGTGCAGAGTTGAGGGAAAGTTGAGGCAGAGTTGAGGGAAAGTTGAGGCAAAGTTGAGGCAAAGTTGGCGCAAAGTTGGCGCAAAGCTTCCTTCCGGTGCACTCTGCCTAAGCTTAGGGCTGAGGCTTCTCAAAGTTCGAGTGTCTTGGGCGGCGTTTAGGCGTTTAGGCTAAACAAACCAGAGAGAGTGGCTCGTTTGCGAGAGTTGCTCGTTCGCCCATTCGGCCAACTACTTAGAGACCGTCTGTTTGTGTGTCTGTGTGTGTATCTGTGTCTCGTTTGCTGCGAGACAGTAAAACTAAACTGGAGCTGAACTCGAATGAGCTGAACTCGAATGGGCTGAACTCGAATGAACTGCACTCAGTCCCAGAAGAACAGTGAACAGTGAACACTATTTGCTCAATCTTCCAGTAATTAGACTCTTTAATTTCTCCCTTTCGGCTGCCTAACTGCAAGTTTGTCTCTGCCAGTCTTTGCTGCTCGCTCGCTCGCCAGCACACAGCCTCAGCAGGCCCGGTCCTAGTCTCTGGCTGTGCCTCCTCCACTCGACTCGTCTTTTAGGCCTCTCTTGCGGCCCGGCAAACTCTTGTGCGGCGGAACTACATTGTCACTAAGCATTAGTGGCTCCATGAGACAGTGGGCGAGCGGAGGAGGCGACGCCGCCGCAGCTAAGGGGCGCCCCTTGGCCACCGTGGCGCTGGATGCGGCCCCGCGTCGCCCATTGCTCTACGTTGGGCGGGCGGAAAACAAGGGCAAGATGGAGGCAGCGTTATATGCTAATGAGCCGCAAAGGAGCTCCTTTATTCAAGTCGGGCGAGCTAGATTGGCCAAACGAGCGGCCGGCGAGCGAGCGTCTTGGACTCAGCCTGTGCCCTTGCCTTTGGTGAGCACTTTTGGTGTGCAGTTTTGGTGCCGCTTTCGCACGAGCTGCACTGAACTGCATTCAGCCTTATGGCACCAGCGCCGCAGACTGTGTGCGGGGGCGAGCGCACAGTGCAAATGTGCGCCCAGCTGAGCGACGCGCTTTGGGCCGCCTCTTTGCGCCCACACACACTCGCCGGCGCCCAAACACTGGCCCTTATTAATGGACAGCCACACGAGCTAGTCGCTCGCAAATTGAGCGATAAAACTCCCTTCCTGCCCTGCCAGCTGAGACACTCTGCCCTCACCTCCCCCAAGCTTGGCACCTTCCTCGCCGCCACCCGACGGGCAGAGTGTCGTCTCAGCTGGCGAGACCGGCCGGGCTGCACGTCGCCGCTCTGAGCTTGGCGACGATCAAAGCATCATTTTGCGCCAAACGAGCTGGCCAATTGTTGAGGAGCGCCACTTGGAAGCTAATGAAGAGCCGCCTCCAAGTGGAAGAGCTGGCTGCTTTCTCTTCCAAGAGTGGCGCTTTTGAGGCGAAAAAGCGGCGGGCGAAAAGCGAGAAAAATCGGACGAAATTTCAGTAAATGGCTCCAAAGCTGCGCCAAAACAGACCCACAAAGACAAACTACACACAGTCCCACTTACAGCCCAGCTTCGACGCGCTCTGCTGAGCCGCAGCTCCAAGCGTGTCGCCGTGAATTTGTCTCCCCGCTCGTCTGTTTCTCTTCTCGTCTCTTCTTCGTCCGCTCGTCTGTCTCTCTGTTCCTCTGTTTCTCCGCCTCTTTGCGCCCATCCGTCTCCCTTCCGTCCAGGTCTGCGTGTGGCCGTTTGTTTGTCTGTCCAGCAGCACAGCTAAGCTCTGGCAGACAGACGAACGGCCACCCAGCGCGCACTGTCCAGCGCCAAGACAGTGGTCGAGACAGTGGTCGAGACGTGGAAAGCACTGCGAGAACACAATTTCCAGAGCGCCAGAGAGTGTCTTCACTTTCACAGTCTGGCTTTTCACGGTCTGGCTTTTCACAGTCGCTCTTTTCACGGGCAACATCGACAAAGATCAACTTCCAAAGCAGCTTAGGAGAGGGAACAACGAGCCGCACGAAGAGGCGCCCATTCGAAGTGGCCATTTCGAAGGGCCGGAAGTGGCCCAGTGGAGTGGCGTCAATTATGGGCAGTCTAAGCGAGACTGGGCGAGCGAGAGACTGTGTGTGGAGCTTGGTGGGAGTGCGTGTGGGCCTCCAGTTAAGCTTTGACTGTGCTCAATGCTTAACTGCAGCATTGCACTGGCCGTCCGTTGGTCTCAGTCCGCGGCCTTAGACTGCCACTGGCCAAGTGCAGACCAGCGCCAGTCTCGAGCTCAATCTGGCCTAAAGTTGGCCGAAGAGTGTGTTTGGAATTGGAATTGCAGGGCCGCTTTCGGGGCGTGCATTTGACATGACATTTGGCCGCCTTGCTCGGCCGCTCGCCCGGCTAGCAAGCTTTTGCCAAGCTCGCCGCCAAGCTCGCCGGGCTGCCAATCAGCCGCATCGATTAGAGGGCTCAATTAGGCGGCCAACTGTTGGGTTTGGCGGCGCGTTTGGCGTGTGAGCTGGCCAGCTAGCTCGGCGTTGCTCATTTGGGCTAATGATTGATTAAGAGCGAGCGGCGGGCGCGCACTGAGCAGCACTGAGCAGTACTGAGCAGCGTGAGTCCCGCAGACTGTCTGTGGGCCGCACTCAGTCTCTGTGGCGCCGGCGCCAGAGAAACAAATCGTTTTTTGCGCCCTATCATTTGGCGCGCGAGCTATGAATCACCAATGAAGCCGGCGGCTCGATGCTGGCGAGGCGCAGCATCAAGCTTCTGGCATCAAGCTCCCAGCATCAAGCTTCTGGCTCGATGCTTGATGCTTCTAGCGCCAAGCATCAGGCGCCACAAGTGAGCCCGCTGCACATCCGGCCGCCCTTTTCGGCGTCTCGCCATCGAGCTGCTTAGGTGGCCGCGTGCTTAGGAGGAACACGTGCGCCCGGCCGGAAGCGGCGCAGAGTCGCCCGTTTGCGGGCTGCTTGGGGCGCTGAGGGCGAGCTTGTGAGCTGGCGAGCAAACTGGAACGCCTAAGGTCTGGCCTGGGGCTGACTTTGTTGCGCCACCGCACACTGCACACTGTCGCCCCTCAGTGGCGGCTCGTTGGCTCGTTGGCAGCGGACGTGACAGGGCGCCTAATGCAAGGGAAATGCACACTTGGCCAGCTTCTGGGCGGCGTTCAGGCCGAAATTGAGCTCGAGAATGGCAAGCTTGTTGTTCAGATGCGGCCAGCAAGTGGGGGCCTGATTTGTGCCCCCGCAGACTGTCTTCGGTGGACACAAAGGTGGCCAATATTTTGCGCCCAAATGTCGCCGCCTGTTTGCCGAGCTGCTGGTGGAAACATCGCCCAAACAACTTCTGGCAAACAGTCGCCGATACATCCAAGTGGTCTAAGTGAAGGAAAGAGAAAGGAAAAGGAAAAGGGAAAAGGGTAAAGAAAAGAAAAGGCTAACGAGCCGCGCCGAGACCGCAACACTGGCCGCAGACTGTCCCTTGTTACTTTGGGCCAGTGTTTGATCACGTGCGGCCGCCCGCAGACAGTCTGGCGGGCAAAAAACGACGGCCGACTGACCGCACAGCAACGCTTGGCAAGCTTGGCGAGTTCAGCAAGCTCGGCCAGCTCGGCCAGATCGCCTTGGGTGCCGCACCTTAGGTGCCGATTGCAAATTTGGCCAGCGATCTGGGCAAACTTGGCGAGCTTGGCGAGGCGGCAAGTTTGTCTGGATCGAGTCGAGCGGCAAAGTGAAGGAAAGGAGAGCAAAAAGTGAGTGAAAAAGGGAAAAGGAAAGAGGAAGAAGGAAAACAATCCGCCCAGCCCCAAGGTCTGACACGTGCCCACGCGCGCCCTAAGCTCTTTGTCGGGGGCGCACCTAAGCTCCCGCTGCTCGGCACTGATATTGGCTCTTCGTGTGTGGCCGCTGGCGGCGAGACGGAGCTCAGCGAGCACACTTGGGCGACATTCTGCACTCTGTCCCGCGGCTTAGGGCAAACAAAAGAGGACAAAGCTAAAGCTAAATAGAGAGAAAGAAAACAAAACGAAAAAGAGAAAAAAGAAAAACAAACTCCGGCCGTCAAATTTGTTTGGTTGAGCTCAGCTCAGCTCAGCGGTGGTCTGTCTCAAACGCAAAAGAGCGGCCCTCTTTTGCATGCGCCGTTTGGGGCCGATTTTGTGGTCCCAAAGTTTTATCTTTAAAATGGGCCCGCAGACAGTCGCTGGCCGCCCCTTTGGAAAGGCTTAAATCGGGCACACTTACTCGCCGGCCAACAATTGGGCCCAATTTGGAGTGTCGTTTATCATTTCCAGTTAGCAGTTTGCTGCACACTTTCTATTCTCTTTCCTTTTTTCGCTCTCTTTTGGCCCCCATTGAGCTCACCCACACACAGTGGTCGCCCGCAGCTCAACCAAAAGCGGCCACCAAACAGGCAAGCTCGAATGCAAATTCGAGCCCAAAGTGTGGCCCAAGTGCGCCACGTTTCCGCCCAACTGTCTCCAACGAGCCAAGGGCCCTCTCTCGAGCTTCCGGCCAACCCAGTCGACGGCCCCACTCGTCGAGCGCCGGGCCAAGTGGGTGGCCAAGTGCGCGCCGGAAGTGGCGCCTGGCTCGCGCACGCTCCACAGAGCAGCAAGGTCGCCGCCAGTGGAGCGCACCGGCCGAGTTACGTGGCCGCCCATTGATTAGCTCTACTGGTCTCTGCTCCTCGTGGCTCTTGGCTCTTTCTCGGCCTCTGCTTCCTATGCTTAGCTCTGGCCAGAGACAGTCACTGGCCAGTGGCCAGTCACTGTCCACGCAGAAATGGCCACCCAAAGAAGGGCGACCATTTTTGCTTTTCGTTTGAGCTCTCGATTTTGTTTTCGTTCTCGCTTTCGAGAGACAGTCAAGCGGCAGTCTCACTTACCTGAGCGACTTTTTCAGCTTATTTTCAGCATTTACGACTCGCAAACTGCCTTGCGAGTGTACGAAGAAATGCACGATCGAGAAGAGCTAAGCTTTTTCGAGCTACTGGCTCGAAAATTTCCCCAACTGGCCAATTCAATTCAATTTGTGATTCAACTCGCCGACAATTGGCCGACGCGTCAGAAGGTTTCACACCTGCTTGACGGCTGCTCTGAGGCTGCTTTGGAGCTGCTTTTTCAGGTGCTGCTTGCGACAGTTGCGCCTCGACTAGATTGAGTCGGATTGAATTGGTTAGCTTGCGAAGCTTCAAACAGAGTCTTGGGACCTTCACCTGAAGCTTCGAGCTGAATCTTGGCCCAGAGGTCTTGGCGGATTTTCGGTAACTTGCGCGAGGAGGACACTCTTCCGGGCTGAGCTTGGCAAAAATGGCTGCTTTCTGGCGCTAGTCTCCAATAGACAGCTTTATTATTTCGAAATGCTTTCGAAGTATTTCGAAAAATAATAAAAATATTATCACTTTTTCGTAGAGTGTCGCCGACACTTCCGGAGTGGCCCTCTTCTTTTCCTCTTCCACTTCTTCTCAACCTTTTCGCCCCCACTTTTAGCCCACTTCTCCCAAAGCTTTCCTCTACTCTTTCTCTCTACTCTTTTGGCCTCTCTGCGCTAGTCTGCGCCACTCTGGCCCAACTGAAACTCTGGCCCAACTCGAACCGAAGCCACTTGACAGCAGAGACAGAGGCTGACAACTGGCTCGCGTGGAGTTGCGCGCCGGCTGGGCCAAAAGCAGGCTCTTTGTTGGCTGTTTGTGGACTGGCACACACAGCCCACAGTGTCTGGGAGTGGATCGCGTGTCGCTGCTGCACAACAAGTGCCTCAGGGAAGCCGGCCGATCTCTGTGTGTGGCCGGCGGCGAGTTGTTGGTGGAAAAAAGGTGCACGCCTGGTGGGTGGCCGGCGGGCGAGGAGCGTGCGCAGTGGGCCAGTTGGGCGGCGGCGGCGCACTCGCAGTTGGCGCACTTCGAAGTCTTCTGCAGCGGCCCAAAGCAGACTACTCCTAAGGGTGCGCCGGGCGGCCAAATGTCTGCCAGCGGCCCCAGTCTCTGCGGGCGGCCCTAGTCTGCGGCCGCCCGGGCACAATTGGGCCCAGCTGGCCGCAATTGTGCCGCCTTGCCAATTGGGGCCCGCCGGCGAAGATGAATGAAGTGGAGACTAGCTCGCGGTGGCCCAGGGCAATTTTCAGCAAAGGCGCCCCCCTCGCGAGCTTGTTGTCTATTCTCTGTTCTCTGCTCTCTGTTCTCTGTTCTCTGTTGGCGGCTGGCAAGCGAGTTCCAGCCAGTCGAGGGCTGGAAATTGGAAATTTGCATCCAGCTCGAGTGGCGCGGGCACGCTTGGGCAGCGCGGACATTTGGCCGGCCCTAAGGAGCGGCCCCTCAGAAGCGAGCAGCAGGCAATGCAATGCTGCGTCTCGCAGTCGTCTGGTGGCGAGCAGCCGAGCGCCAAATTGGCAAAGGGCGAGCTCCACTTAATCGGACGACCCTTCGCTCATTTTTGTCGCCCTTTTTCGCTCGTCGAGTTGACACAGACGAGCTGCAATCGAGCAAGATCGCCCAACTTTCAGATTTTTCCAGCTTTCAGCTGCTTGCAACAACTGATTGGGGCGCCCGCCTCTTCCGATCGTTTTTCGCTCCTCTTCGAGTCCTCGAGTATCTGAGTCTTTGAGCTCGCCCGTCGAGTAGTAAGCTAATATCTAGCCGAGAAAACTGAGCTCCAGTTGGGCCATTTCGCGGCTCGTCATCGGGAGGCTTCGGGGCGCGAAAAACAAGACGAGCCGAAGGGAGACAAGAGCAATTTGTTGGCAGTCCGTCTGGCCAAGAAGGAGAGACAACTCGAGCAGAGTGAACTCGCTCACTCTCGACTGTCTCCATTGAATTGCAGCGCTGCACTGGAGCTGCATTGGAAGCTGCACTGCATGAGAAGTTGCATGAGAAGTTGCGCTGTTGAGAAAGTGCAGTGAAGAAATGCGCCAAACTGGCTTCCACTCGCCGCAGACTGTCTGCGGCCGCCGCCGCCCAGCCCGGCCAAACGGCGCCAGCCCCAATTATCGGCCCACCGGCAACCTTGTGCCAAAATGTGCGGGCCCACTTCACTCCCGGCGAGGCCAATTAGGCGCCCAGATGGGCCGCCGTTGGCCAGCCGTTTGGCAAGCGAGCAAGGGCGACAAAGCTGCAGCGAAACAGGAAGGAGGAAGCAAAACAAGCTCGCCGCTCGGGGCTGCCAGTAAGTGGCCCCAATTCGGCCAATTCGGCCAATTCGCCGGCCAAATTCGCCAGAAATCCACCAACAAATCGGCCGCCCACTCGTCTGGCCAAGCGCGGACAGTTGTCGGCGAGACACTGTGGCCCACAACTGTCCGCAATGGGCCGCTTGCCGTGGATTAGCCGCGCCCTTTCGGCCGCCGTCTTGTTGATTGGGGCCAGCTCGTGGCAAGCTCGCGGCAAGCTCGCTGAAGCCTCGCGCACCTGCCCACTGGCCACTGCTCCACTCTGGACACTTTGGCGGCTTTGAATCTCTCTGGCGGGGCCAAATCATGACTTCCGGCGGCGATGAAGTGCGCGTCTGGCGAGCCAATGCGGCGTCCTTTCGGGCCGGCGCTTAGCTGCGGACAGAGCCAGTCAGTGGAGCTAGCCAATGGAGCTAGTAGCTAGTCAGCGCACCTAGTCAGTGGCCACGCAACTGGGCGGCCACTTGCTCGACCGGAAACGGCGCCCTCGCCGCCCGGAAGGAGCTCCAGTGCGCTTCCGGGCGGCCGAGCGTGAAGCTGGCCGATCGGGCGGGCATTTTCTCGCACGTTTCGCCGAGCTAAGCGACCAGCAGTTGGGGCGCCCACTGGTCTCCTTTCTCACTTTGAGAGGCCCAAATTGGCGCCGCTCGTCCGCTCAGACTCCAGCGGAAGTGGCGCCGAGCGAGGGGCGCCAGAGCAGAGGGCGAGACTGCAGTGGGCGAGGAATGGGCGGCCAGTGGTTGCAATTGGAGAGTGCGGGCTCATTATTGCGGCCGCACTTAATTCAACAGGAAGCGGGCGCCACTTGGACGGGAAAAAACTGGCAACAAACAACTGCGGGCGGAGAGAAATTTATCGAGCACACAGACGGGCACCCTTAGGGGCAGACAGAAGAGTGTTAATGTGGAAAAAAGCGGAAAAAAGCCCGTTTTGTTTGGGCCTCAACTCCAACCTAAAGCTCAACTTTTGCTCCAACTAGACTGCTCCAAAGCTCACACTCAGAGCTCTGCGGCGGCTTCTCTCCTGCGGCTCCTCTACCGCAATACTCTGCTGCAATACTCTGCAATGCTCCAGCCGCCAAGAGCCGTGCTTTTGGGCCGCTCCAACGGGCTGGAATTATGTGAAAATTATGATAAAAAGTTACGCTTTTCGCGCCCAAGCTCAGCCCCAACGGCAGCAACAAGAGAAATGGGCCCCTCTTGCTCCACTGGTCTCGCCAAGTGCACTGGTAGAGTCTCTCTCCCCCCAACTGGCCGGCCCTTGTCTCTGGCCGGGCGGCTCTCTCCAAGTCGCATTCTCATTCCAGTTCGCTCATTCGCATTCGCATTCTCATCGCAGTTCCCATTCCCAATCTCATTCTCATTCCTATTCTCATTCTCATTCCGCTTTCCGCTCGGCGCCCACTTCTCCAACACGCCGCCGCCCTCCAGCTGACCTCGGTTTGTCGCCCCTCGCCGGAAGGTTAGTTAGAGGGCCGCCCGGCTTCCGGGCGCCACTTAAGGGCCGACCTGAGTGTTGCTTCGAGAGGCGCCAGTCGTCCCAAAGGCAGTTGTGCCTTTTGGGGCCGCTCGCGTGCAGCCTCTTTGCCAGTGCATTTAATTTGGACCCTAAGGACTGGCAAAGAGGCGAGTGCGCGCGCCCCACTCGCACGCTGCACAGCGCCGCCCACGAGCACGTGCGCTATGTCCCATCCGCCTCCACAGACTGCCTGCGGCCGCCCACTGCTCACCTCTGGCCGCCCACTGTCCAGCGGCGAGCTCAGTCCAGTTCAATCAAACTTCGAAAAAAAAGTTCAGCCAGTGAGAGACCTTTGCACGAACCTTTTGCACGAACCTCTTCACGAACATGCGGGCGGCCCTCAGCCTTCCTGTTCGCGTGCTCACCGCCCGCATCTCGCAACTCGTCCAGCGTGGCACCAAGTCACAATTAGCTCCCATTATGACGGCTTCCTGCAGCCTAGCCGCTCAGATGATCTTTTATCAAGCTCATTTCGAGCTTCTGCTTCTCGGCCGATTTCCGGTCTCGCTTGCGAGTTCGCCAAATTCGCCAAACTCGAAGAAGCCGCCCAGATTGATGCAATCCAACAGGAGCTTTTTGCGCCAACTTTCAAGCCACTTTTCGCCCACTTTCAGGCAACTTTCTCGCCCAATTTTCGCCCAACTGCCAAGCTCCAGCCCCAACCAGGCAATTGAGACGCCACCAGCTCGCCCGGAAGCAGCCCGGAAGGCAAGGTCTGCCAGCCGAAAGCGTGCGGGCGCCTCCAAAGGGGCGCATTTGGGCTGCCTTCTGGCGCGGCTCGAGATGCGTGCCGCTTGATAAAAGATCATTATCGTTTGCCAGGCGCCCACGTCGAAGGGGAAACTGCGAACGGAGAACGTTGACTCGCAGCCAACTTGGCGCCCAACGAACTCTCGCGTCTTCCTGGCCTCTTCCTAAGGATCTGGGCGGCGAGCTTGCCAACCAGCAAGCTTGCCAGCGAACGAGTGTGTTCGAGTGAGTGGCTGTGTGGTGCCTGCGCACACTGCACACAGGCGGCCACAATCTCGCCCAATCAGCCGATGGAAAATAAATAACTAAATTGGCCGGCCGCTCAGATCTGATTGCAACTCTGCGCACGCGAGAACTGTGCCCCCAAACAGTGACAACTGTTGTGCCCCAGGAGGACTCTCCGCCGGCCGCAAACTTCCCACCGACGTGCCCTCTCCTCTCTCCTCTCGTATCGCCGCCCCAATCGGCCCCGCCCTTCCGGCCCCAGAAAGGCGCCCACTTGGCTGAACAATGGGCCCTCAATCAGGTATGCAAACGGGCCCTCTGTGTGCGTCCGACCGCCCCAAAGACAGACACTCTTTGGGGCCCACTCTTCTCGGGAATTCGTCTTGAGGGCTCAAGTTCGCCCTCAAGACAAGCCAGAAATTGATAATCAGCCAGAGGGAGTTAGCTTGCCAGAAGCGGGCCGAGCAGAGTCTCACGCACTTCTGATTGCCTGCAATTTGCCCGAAAAACTGTTCACGCTTCTCTTGTTGCACAGACACCAAGCAGAGCGTTTTTCTGCGGCGACAAAATGCCACAATCCTAGTCTCTAAACTCTAAACTCCAAACTCTAAACTCGGTTCTGAATTCCAAAATCTCCAGAGACTCTCTCCTCCATTTTCCAATTTTTGTTTCGCTTTTCTGCCTTTTGGTGAGCCGAAAAGATCTCCATTTCTTCAGCTCTCCACCGCCGCAAATCGGGGCCCACTTGCAGATTGGGCAGAGGAAAGCAAAACTCCAAGGGCGAAATATCTTCCAAATATCGCCCTTTTGCCATGCGATCCGCTCTCATTGGAGATCACTGTATCAAAATGCAAACCGAATGCAAATCTTCCAGCAGAAGGCCAATTCCGCCAATCAGGCTGGCAAGAAGAACCATTCTTGCAACCTCGCGGCGAGTTTGCGGCTAGTTTGCAGACTCAAATGGCACTCTTCTTAGAGCAATTTTTCGAGGCCCAGCTCGCCACTTTCTCTCGCCGACGTTCTGCAGCCAAAGAGCCGCCAAAATGCCGGCAAACGTTTATGCTAATTGATCGTTTCAGGGCCGCTCTTTGCCTTTGAGGCTCGCGAAAGTGGAGCTTCACCTGCAAGTTTGAGTCGCTCAACTGGAGCTTAGGCGCCGGAATTTGAATTATTCGAGCTCCAATTTGAGTTCAGAGGCCGGAAAATGGAAAAGGGAAATGAGAAATGGGAAAATGGGGCCTCAAAAGACCGAAAAGCGAAAACAGTCCACTGGCCACTGAGCCAGTAAGTCAGCGAGTCACTGGGCCACACTCACACGGACAGACTAGAGTTAGAGGCAAGTGTCTGCCACCGGAAAAGCAGCAGCCTTGACCTCAAATGTCCGTCAATTTGAGGCACCATTCAGAGGAGGAAGTTGGCCATTTGGCTGCATGGATCTGCTGCAATGAGCCGCTCATGAGAGACTGTGTCCAGCTCGAGTTGGCATATTTTTGGGAATCGTTTGTATGGTGGCAATAAGCGGCCCTAAGCAGTTGGCATGCAAGAGAGCGGCTCTGGTGCAGCGAGAGTGCGAGAGTGCAGTTGCTCTAGTCTCGAGTTGGGCGGACAAAAATAGAGCCAAAATGGAGCAGTGCTGCAGAAAACACTATTCTGGCCACCAGCGAGCTCCAGTTGATCTGCATCTTGCTCGCCCACCATCCCAATTAGCCTGATTTATATTATATCTTTGCACTCGTTTAGACGACTTTCCCATCCTTGAAAATGGTCCTCACTTGCACCAGGCGACAAGTTTATTGGGCCCAGTTTATCGGAAGGAGCCCAACGAGGGAAGCCAGTTAGAGGCCGCTTTGATTATGATAGATGGAGACACATTGCTCCGAGAAGCAAAGGGAAAGAAGATGGCTAAAAGTAGAGGCTGCCATTTTCACAAGAAGCCTGTGAAAAAGGCCGCCAAAGACTGTCCATTGCACGTGAAGGCCTTTTCGTTTGGGGCAAAATGCAGAACAAAGCCGCCGTTAACAACTTCTAACGAAAAAGCTTCCCATTCTCAGTCTCAGCTGAACATTGGCCAACCATGAACTTCAAGGCAAGAGCATTAGAAAAAATCCACACTGGCTGACCTTTGGAGATTAGCTCCTCTGGGTGCTCGCCGGTTCCTTTGGGAGGTCCAAGTGAACGGTGTCGTGGGTGAACTTGTGGGCGGCCGAAGTGAGTTTGCAACTATGGCACTTTGGGGCACACCAATGCACAAATAGACACAAGCTGCGGACCAAGAAGAAGGGTTGCAAGTTTCAGTGTTGCTTGGCAGACCATGTGACTGGGAAAAGTCCCCCGGGAGCTCATCTGTAATGGTTGGCAGCAGCAGAATGGAGTGCACGTCGATGAGTTTGGAAATCATATTGCTGCCGTGCTTTTTGTGTCCAAGCCTTAGCTAGACACACACACTGAGTTTGCCTCTGTTTCCATCCAGCCAAAAAGTTTAAGGCCAAAAAGGTGCTCCTCTACGACAATTGGCGAAAGCAGCTCATCCAATCGGGCTGCCTGCTGCTCCACGTAAGTGTTTAATCGCTGAAGGTGGATGCTATTCATCAGGAGCAATGCTAGACAAAAATAGCCAATCGAGTATGACGCCAATCAGGCTGAGGCCAAGCTGTTGGCATCATGGGCGAGCATCGTTCGAGGTGGAGAAAATGGACCATTTGGAGGATTTGGAGGATTGACTAGTTGTGTGCAACTATTTAACGTACAGTCACACTCAAGGTGTGCCCGCATACAAAGTGAAGTGCGAGTCATTTGGCGAGCTTAGTGCACAGAGAAATAGCACACTACTTTCCAGTCCAGATTGGAGACGCCCAAGTCAAACAGAGAACACTTCTAAGAGTCTAAGAGACAGAGCCAAATGATGTCTAGATTGCAGCTTGTTGTCATTCTAATGGCGGGCTACTGTCTCTTGCAGGCAGTGGCCGCCACTTCCTCGAAAAGCAGCGACCGGCTGGAGAGGAGGAAGCAACAAGCTTCCAGACAGACAGGCCTAAGTGTCCGTTTGGGCGGCCAGAGAGTGGGCACCGTCTCGTATCCTGGCGAGAAAGTGTCCAGAGTTACGCTCTCGCCGTGGGGGCGCAGAAAGGACGATCTCCACTGGTTGGATCTCAGCGAGGCGCAGGTGAGTCCTAAGGTGACCCTTCGGCTCAGGTTGGAGCGCGCAAAAATCAGGTCGAGAAAGAGAAAGGCCCAGAGGAGGGCCAAGACGGACGCGCTTGATGGACTGAGTGGCGACGAGATTGAGGTCGAGGAGGAGGCCCAAAACTCGCCAGAATCTGCCACAGAGGCGCCCAAGGAGGCCGAAAGTGTGGAAAATTCGGAAAATACGGAAAAGGTCGAGGAGGAGAAGGCGGAAAGTGTGGAAAAGAAAGAAAAGGCTGAGGAGGAGAAGCCAGAGGTTAAAGGCGATACGAGAGATCAGGCGATACAAGTGGACGCGCAGAGGCCAGTTGAGGCGCAAAACAATCAGCCGAGCGCCAGTGGCAAGCTGGTGATTCCCTTCGAGCTGTTGGCCAGCGAGTTGGAGGGCCGAAAGGCGGAGGCTAGGCAGTTGGGCGCCAATTTGGCCAGAGCGCAGAGGCAATTGGAGGAAATGGCTGAACATTTGGAGGGGGCCAAAAGGGTGCTGGAGAGCATGGGCAAAGGCGAGTTGGAAGGTGGACAGAAGGCTTCCTTTGAAACGCTGAGGGCCTTCTACATGCTGCTTTTAAATAAAGATCGCCACAGCAATGAGCGCCTCAAGGAGGCACAGGCCCGCATTGAGGAGCTCGAGTCTAAACTCCAATCCTGCTCCAATTCGGGCTCCAATTCGGGCCGGATTAGCAATAATGAGCCGGCTGAAGTGACCAATGCCGGCAAGGAGGAAAAGGTTAAGGAGGAGCAGCAGTCGGAGAAGAATCCAGATGGCGTGGAGGGTCAGCACTCAGCAGAGGAAGGTCAGTCTGAGGAGAAGGAGGATGAAGAATTGGAGAGGAAGGAAGAGACCGGGGTGCAAAGTGGTGCAAAGGAGCCAGTTTCGGGGGTTCAAAGTGGCTCCTCGGAAGGGGGAAGAAATTCCAGATATAGGCAGCTGGAGGTTGGAGAAATTGGGGAAAAACTGATCAGCCGAATGGCGAGCAATTCAACTCTGGAGGAGCGATGTCTGAAATACTTTGTCGTCCGCGCCCACCGAGGCAGAGTGAACAATGAGCTGATGAAAACAGTGGCCCGCTTAAGTATGCCCACGCTGGACATAAACACCTGCACGGCTAGCCAGCAGTTCTTCGCCGAGCTCGCCCACTTCCTCCGCCAGCTCACGGAAACCACTGAGAGGCCGTACAACAAATGGAACCAGATGCTGATGGAGGACTTGCAGAAGTGCATCCATTTGGGCGACTCGCCGGCCGACGAGCCAGGCAAGAAGACGTCCAAATGCGGGGGCAGCTTTTGTCCCCCAGCTCAGGAGAGCCCAAAGAAACAAGTTGACGACAATTTGTCCACTCCCACCAGCAAAACGGAGGCCCACAAGCCAGTTGGACCACAACCTGAGGGCAAGCAGCGCAGTTCGGAGGCCGATTTGGCGACAGAGACAGTCCAGGATGAGTCGGGCAAACAGAGGCAAAAGCAAAAGCCGCCGGCCAGCCCTGAGCAGAAGCAAAAGCCGCCGGCCAGTCCTGAGCAGAAGCCGGCGGAAAGTCCAGCCCCACTTCCTGCCGAGGCACCGAAACCGCCCCGGCCGGAGCGGCGCCTGATTCCAGCTCCGTGGCTGCTGCCAGAGCCGCCCAAAGCGTCCGGCACCGCTCGGGCACAGGCGGAGGCCAAGGTGTCGAGAATGGACAGCAGCCCGCAATTGGCACAGCAAACTATGCCGCGCCCAAGAGCCGAGCTGCCTTTTGGCCGCAAGCCCAACCGCTTCAGCTTCAGGGGTCTCCTTTACAAATAAGGCACGAGTTTGATAGTCGATATTTAGAATTTAGAATTTAGGATTACCAATGCGCAAATTCTTTTCACCCCAAATGAACCGTCCGATGGCAGTTCATGAGAGACAGTTATCTATCACCATCACCAATGTAAACAAAGACCAATTTCCAATCACGATTTCTTGTTAAATTTAATAAACATCCCACATTCGAACTCCAATGCTTCCGTCACTAGCAGATGTCGACTCGACCAGCTTGAGACTCCAAGTGGGCTGGCTCATTGCCCGAGACCTTTGCTTCATATCAATTTCCGGCAGTCTGTCGTCATGACACGATGGCCAGTCCTCCGAAGATGGCAAGCTCCAAGTGTCACTTAGGGCAGCCACACGGAGGCTCGAATCGTGGGCAGGCTGCACAATGTGAAACTTGGGCCCACCCACACAGACACTGACCATACAGATGCCTCTCGAATATTGTTGCCAATTGAGTGCGCATGATAGTCTCCAAATGTCCTCGCCGTGCTCCAAATTCATAACAACACCTCTACATCTGAATAATGACCTGGAACAGGACAGTGCACAGTTGACGGGGTGACAGTTTCGCGGGAAATTGGGAGCAGAAATTGAAAAAGACACGTCCCTCATCAGTGGATGTGGGTGGTCCTCGTGAACACTGACCATCTTTGCTCCTACATTTGTTCACACAGGCACTTGCTCTGCTTCACTGGTCAACAAGAAAGAGAATGGAACAACAGTGCTCAAACAAAACAGATTGCCCCGCCGGATGCGTGAAATCCAATAAATTCCGCCTCTCTGAAGGGGACCTTTGCCGTCAGCACACGATCTAGATATGACTGTCAAGACCGGGCGAGTTTGTGTGGGCGTCTGCGCACAGACCGATTCCTGCGCGGGATGGCAGAACTGCGCGAGGACACTCTGCAGTCTGCAAGTCCATATTGCCGCTGATGCACTGTTGTTGTTTTTTTTCACCTCCAATCTGTCGCCACGAATCGGCGTTCGTGCCCAAACTCTCAATCTTATTACTCAACGAGCCGAGCTAATAGTTTGTTATTTATACACCCCCATCATGAGTCTACCTGTTAAAGGAATCATCTACGAGGCGCTCAGTGGTTACCACTTTCAAACCCGAACGGGAGATGCGCGACGAACAGCATGTGCCGATTTTGAGCTCAACATGGCCGAGTGTCTCGAGGCCTATGGAGTCAGAAAGGGATACGATTTATGCTATAAGTATATTGAGGATCTTCACGAGTGCAAGTCCAAACATCTTCAGACTATGAGGAGTGTTTACATCAATCATGTTCGGACCAAGAAGTTGATCACAGGGGAGATACCTTGGGAAAAGAGGCGTTCCGAGCCAGTCCCCTATGATGCATTCATCAGTGGGGTATTTTATCCTTGATTCTCAATTAGAGAAGCATCAGCTAATTGCAGACAGATCGTTGAACAATGGACAACAAATGTGAAATCAATACAGCCGATTCAATTGGCACCAGTGTCTATGTTTTGTAGTATAGAGGTCATGTATGATAGCAATAGGCCTCTCGTGTGGAGCGTACTTTCGTCAGCGTGCGTCTGGAGTGAGAATAAAGTTCGGCTCGTGGTAGAAACGGGCTCAAATTTAGCTCTCTATCTCTCTTCTTTATCATTATCATTCATGATCATCATCAACAAGCCCCCATTTGATCTGTTTCGAATTGATTCCATAACACAGAGCAAATGTCACATAAACGATATGAGAAGATTAGTTTTATCGGCGAGGGTGCCTTCGCCACAGTTTATAAGGCCTTGGACAAACAAACAAACAAGGAGGTTGCCATCAAGAAGATAAAACTTGGCAACACTCAAGAGGCCCAAAATGGTGTACATTGGACAGCTCTTAGGGAGATCAAATTGTTGCAAGAGTTGAATCATGAAAATGTGATAGCTTTATTAGATGTTTTTGGAAAGGATTCCAGTATATCATTAGTATTCGACATTATGATAACAGATTTAGAGCAAATATTATATGAACAAAAGCTGGTCCTCAACATGGGACACATCAAAGCTTATATACTTATGACATTGCGTGGTCTAGAATATTTACACAAAAACTTCATCCTACATAGGGATATAAAGCCGAACAACTTATTGATAGACAAGAATAACATCTTGAAATTGGCCGATTTTGGTCTTGCACGTACATTCGGTACCCCATCAAGGATCTACACCCATCAGGTGGTGACAAGATGGTACAAATCGCCCGAGTTGTTGTATGGGGCGAGAATCTATGGCGCTGGAATTGACATCTGGGCTGCCGGTTGTGTCTTGGCCGAGTTGTTCAAGCGAGCCCCATTGTTTCCTGGTGACTCTGATTTGGATACCCTCGATAGGATAGTGAGATTGTTAGGTGCCCCAACTGAAAAGAACTGGCCCGGCGTAACGCAACTAAACGACTATGTGGAATTCAATGATGTTCCAGAGGGCGAGCCATTGAGCGAGCTGTTCTCGGCCGTCGACGAGGACGGTCTAGAGCTGCTGGAGAGTATGCTGAAATTGTGTCCAGCTGAAAGATGTGATGCCAGCCAGGCGCTGAAGATGTCATATTTCACAAATGCACCTTATCCTTCGGCGCCAGAGAATCTGCCCCGAGTGAAGAAGCCCAAAAAGGGCGGCGAGGAGGAGGATGAGGAGGAAACAGGGCTAGGCAGTCAGACGGAGGATAGAAAAGGAAACGAGAATGTCAAGGCCGAAAAGAGGGCAGGCATTAGTGGCGAGCACATGGGCAATGGATTGGCCCCAATTCCCAAGTTGAGCGTGAAGTTGGAGCCATTAAGTGGCGGAGCGGACGTGAAGCCAACTAAAGCAAAGCGGCTCAAGTTCGATTGAGACACCGCCAGAAAGAGTCTTCATTTTTAATCTATGTTTTACTCGAGGGTAACCACAATAGTGGGCCCAGCGATGAGTTTACGATCTCTGAGAGCGAGAGTTTATTGTTGTGATAGTTGTCCATTCGTTGGATAGTTTACTTGTCGATGGTCAGTGCACGGTGATCTTGCCATTGGATGCTGTTGGTGATCAGGATGAGGTGCCACTTCTTGTAAAAGGCGCCTGCTGAGATCATTGGCGCCCACCAGCTCATCTAGATCATCTGGAGGCAGTCTTGGCAGTGGTCGTTGTCTGATCTATGGTCTCGATCTGTTTCGGTCCGTCTTGGCCTTGTTGTTTCTTGCGATACTGCTGAACTGCCAGGCCGATGACAATGAGATCTCCAGCAGCCAAAAGTGCCCCGAACGCCACCAGCAGGGGTCCTTTAGATTATATTATTATTAGAGTAAAGATTTTAGAAGTAATTTGAAGAAATTTAAAGAAAGATTGTCACTTGTTAGCTTGGGTGCAAAGCAGGAGGAAAATTTGCTGCAATTGGAAACAATTGCAATGCTATTTTGCAGAAGATGCTCATTTAAGACAATCCTAAGAATACTCACCCACAATTCGGGGCATGCTAGAGCCCACATATCGGTGGTAGTTGCTGTCGAAGTTTGGGGGCGTTATTTCGGTGTAGTAGATGAGACAGATGACGCCGCCGGTGACCATCATGAGCAGGCCCACCACAATGAAGGCCACCGTGCAGACGAGAATGGGCTCAAAGTTGTCTGGGTGTCTGAAGGCGCGGGCGATTTCGTTTGCATCGGCGCGGTGATACGAGTACTTGGAGCTCATCTTGCTGCACTGGATCTTGGCTCTTGGCTCTTTGGCGAGAAGATGAAAATGAAATATTTCTCCTAAGCCCGCTTGATGCTTAGCTATAATGATGCTTAGCTATAACTTGGCTATAGATGGCTGGCGACTGGGCCAGATTGACGGAATGTTTGGAAAAAGTGTGGGCGTGCTTCTGTCGAGTGGAGGCCTTGTGGCGAGCTAGCGTGCAGTGGTGGCCATTGGGCGCGCCGTGAGAAGAGGCCACGAGGAGGTCCCGCAAGGTGGTGCTTGAGAGAGTGGGAGAGACAGTGGTGCTTGTTGAGAGAGAGAGCTTAGCGCTTGCAGCTAGGGAGTAGCGAGCACTGCCAAGTGAGCACTAAGTGGAACGTGCGGCAGCAATCTGTTTAATGGGCGACCATTTGTGTGCACAATTAGGAGCTTGACGAGCTTTGGGAGACTGGAGCTAGTTTAGCTCCAGCGGTTGTTCTCTGTGTGGAACAAAGGGAAGAAGAAGAGCAACAAGTTAAACGGGGGGGAGAAAGTTTTATTTGATTGCGGCGATGCGCCGGCGCCACTGGGCTCGCGCGTCACGACTGGCCCGCTGCCAAGCCAACGAGCTTGACACGCGAGCCCCAATTGTTGATTGGCGGCCAAGCTAGAGACTAGGTGGTGGTGGTGGTGGTGGAGCAGCCAATTGGATGAACGTTTGGATGAGGATGATGATGAAGGGGAGCATTGGTGGCGATGATTAGCGAGCAAGCGAGCTTGAATGGGCCAGATTGAGCCCATTTCACCATTTCACCATTTCACTTGGTGCATGGCGGCGGCCCAGTGCTGCGAGCGCGAGTGGGCGCCCACCGCACACAGTCTGCGGCCGCGCGCACGCAAATGCACGCAAATGCACACAGAGGCACACGCGCTCATTGTGCAATGGCTGCACACTGCACTCCATTGCATTGGCGACTGGCCGCCGGCTTGCCAGCTTGCCAGTTGTAAACGCCAAGCCAGTGCACTGGGCGACTAGACAGACTCGCCGAGACCGTTTTATGTTCACTGCTACATGTTTGTGTTTGTGTTGGTCGCCTGTTTGCAAGTGTGTGCACAGCGCATTGTGCGCCTTCTGCGCTCGAGTTGGGCTCGTTTTGCGCCGCCTCCAATTGGCGCCGTTTTGTTTGTGCCAGATACTCTCTCTCTCTGCTCACAGGTCATTTGCTTACTAGCTTTGCATCAACAAATTGAAGCACTCTGCTGTGGTCGCCCGCAAAGAGAGAGAGAGAGAGCTCATCAGAGAGACGGACAGATGGAGAGTGCCAATGCGAGCAAGACGGCCGAGGAGTGTGTGTCGCCCATGGCTGTCGAGCGGGGTGGCCGTCGAGCAGCTGGGCAAAACAGTTGGACTTTTACTTGTCAGTGTTCGCTGGCTTGCTCGAACAGCCCCATTGACTGTTGCTGGAAAACCACAACACTTGTTGACTCACTTTTTTACTGCACTTTTCCATTGGAAAGCCATTGGAACGCGGTGGCACTTTGCGCTCGCCAGTCTCTCGCCAGCCACTCGGCAGTCACTTGGCGGCCGTTTGGCACACACAGTCCTCGCCTCCAATTGCGTCAAATCGCGCACTCGATTGAATGGGCGGCCCGCGGGGGCGTGGCGAATGGACTGGCTGGAATGGTGGCGATCATTGTTGCTGTTGCGCGTGTGGTGCGCGTGTGGCTCGTGCGGCGGCGCCACAAAGACTGGCCGCGATCTGATTAGCGCCTCCACTCGCCACACACAATGGCCGCCCGCAGCTGCCCTTCTGGTTCCAGCCATTGTTCGCCCGCTGACCGGAAATCGGCCGCAAGCTCAGTGTCACGACGCCTAAGGGCGCCCAAGGACCGTCCGTGCTGGAGTTGACTTTTGTGAAAACTCGCGAAGAATCTTCTTGAAACGCCGCTCTTGAACCTGCCGCCAACACTCCTCCGTTCAAGAGAGGCCACAAACTACGATAAGCCTTGGGCGCTGCGCTCGCCAGCTTATCGATTCAGCTTCGGAACTTCAAGCTTGGCAGATTCAGCTTGGCGGTCGAGCAGAGGAAGCGGGCAATTGACTTGGCGGAATGCTTGGCGCGCGCAACTCAGTGTATAATGAGGGGTTGTTGTCGGCAATCAATAGAAGACAATCAATGGTAGACTCTCTTTTCTCGGCCGCCGAAGCGAAGTCAAAGTTTGGCCGCGAATGTGAAAGAAAAGCGGCCGATTTGGCCGCAAAGAGAAAAGAGAAAAGGCGATATTTTCATTCTTTCAAAATATTTTCAGATTTTCAAAATATTTTCATATTCTCAAATATTCCAATATTTTTCAAGAAGAGAATATCTCCCAAGACAAAACGAGACAAAGAGGAAGAGGCGCGCTCGTTTCTCTGATTGACTGAGTTGCCATTGCTCGTCTTTGACCAGACAAACTGGCCAGCTTAGAGTTGAAAAACTTTCGTTTGTTCTCGCTTGTTCAAGGCTCTGCTGGCCACCCATTTGCACTCATCTCCCTTTGGTGCGCCCCTTTAAAGACTAGCGAAAGTCATCTCGAACGGAATCAAGGCACCTTTTGCGCCTCCAAGAAGACAAAAGAGCTTGGTGGTGAGGCGAGGAGAAGGCGAGCGAGTTGGAGAGAAGAAAAGGCGGCGCAAAAGGGCCAAGGCCGAACGAAAGAGCGCCCACAACAATCGGCCCACAACAAGCTGGCCACCCAAATGGACGAGCCCTATGCTTTGGGAGTGCAAACTGGTGCTTAAGTGGCCGCTTTTTATCATTTGAAACTGACTAACCAACTTGGCCCACTCGATAACAAGAGCGTCTTGTTATCCTGGCTGGCGGCGTTTAGCAAATGTTTTCTCTAGATTTCTCTCTCTCTTATTCGGCCAGCTTGTTGTGCCCAAAGGAGGTGGCTTCCTTCGCGAAGGAGCTGGCGAGATTTGCAACAGTTTGCAGCCCAGCGGCGTCTGGGCGGTTCTCAGGGAGGGCCAGCCCAGACTAGGTGGGGGAGGCGCGTTTGCGAGGGGGCGCGATAATGAGTGATGGGTGATGAGAGGAGCAGGCGGCTGGCCGGGCGGTTGTTGCTCGGAGCTGGCGAGCTAGTCAGTGGAGGGCGAGCCGAGCAGGAGGGAGGACAAATGGACGTTTTAATTAAAGAGAAAGAGACTGAGAGAGAGAAAAAGAGATAGAGAATCGGATTGGTTGTTGTTGTTGTTGTGGAGCGCGTTCTCGTACGATGTTTGTGTGCGAGTGCAGTGCAGTGCTAGTCTGCGGCCGTGCCAGTGCAGTGCTGGTCTGCGGCCGCCGCACGCAACAAGCACGACAACGCACGACCGTTGCTGGGCTTGGCTCACCTGCACAGGGCCAGTCATCGATTGTAATTACTATAAATTGCAACTTGACTCGCGAGGGGAGGCGAGCGAGGCGAGGAAAGAAAGGAACAACAATAAATCATCGGCATGAGTCTGCTGGAGAGCTGGAGAGCTAGAAAGCTAGAGAGCCAGAGAGCCGGAGAGCTACAGAGCTAAAGAGAGAGACGCCCAACGAGGCCAAAGTTGTGCACGGGAAGTAGGCCTTTCGGCCAGTGGTTGGCCAAATTTTCCACCTTTTCCAACCTTTTCCGGCGCAACAAATAGCCCTGTGGCAGTGCACAAAAGAGGACCAATTTGGGCAACGGATTCTGAGCATTGTGGCGCGTCAAAGGCGATTAATTGCCCGCCCAGTGGCCCCATTTTGAGCCCCTCCGATTGCGAGACTGCGGCCACAATGGGCGCCCAATGGGTGGCTGCGTGAGGGTCGCGAGATGGCGCTTCGAGTGGCCAGAGACAGTCGCCGGGGGAGGGGAAATGGATCCGTTTGGGGAGCAGAAATGGAACCTTTTGGCCCGTTTCCTTCTCGGTGGCCTCTTTGTGCGCCGGCTGCACTTGGAGCGTCCGTTTTTGCCCCGCAGACTGGGGGCGACACAAAACGGACGCCCGAGCGAGCCGGCATCACGCGGCCAAGCTCGGGCGACACCAGTGCCTTGGCCAGGGCGCCGCAAGTGGACGAGGCAGTGGCACGCAAGTGGCCGGCCGTTGGCGGCAGAGAGCCCTTCGCAGAGACAGACGCACAGGTGGAGGCCAGTCTGTTTTCGGCGGACAGAAAGCTGGCGAGTGTGTGTGTGTGTGTGTGTGTGTGTATCTGGTTGTCGTTGTTTCCAACGAGCCATTCTGGTGGCTGTGGATTTGTTGTGAGCGTTCGAGAGTTGGACACGCAAGGCCGCAAGGAGACTCGCCGCTGGCACGCTTGGCTGGCCTGCAGGCTGCAGTCTGTCTGTGTGCGATGGTCGCGCTCTGTGTGGACTGTTGTGTGCGTTTGAGTGGCCGCAGACTGCAGTGTGCAGACTGCAGTGCGCGCAGTGGGCCGCCTCTCTGCACTGCACAACTGCACCTTGTCCATGGGCACTGACGTCTGTCTGTGCACACGAGAGCGCAACAAGTGCCAAAGCGACTCGCTGCACTGCGCAGCCGCGCTCACCTGGCCACTTCTTGCGCCTCACCTGAGCTCTGTCCGAGCTGTCCGAGTTGGACAAGCTGGACAAGCGGCAAGAAGCAAGAGGCAAGTGGCCGCCCAAGGGAGACACACAACTGGCGAGTGGACGCGCGCGCGCTCTCCACCTGAAAGCTCGGCCAGTTGCAGACACTCCTCACTGCTCGCCTCATCTCAGCCTTTTCTGAGCGCTTTTCTCCACTTGTCTCTCGCTAACTCTTCGCCCGGCCAGCCAGTCCCACTCGCTCGGGGCTCACATCAGCGGCAGGCGCGACCAAAACGACCCTCACAGACAGAGCAAAACACACTCTCTGGCTGTGGAGTTGCAGCAAAGCGCCAACATTGTGCCCACCGTCGAGGCCGAATTGAGTGTGCGCCAGAGCAGAAGACAAGTATCACAAGCTGCCCGCTTTTGTGCCAGCAGATCAACAGCAACAGTGAACAACAGTGAACAAGAAAAAAGTACACACACACACAAACACTGGCCCATGTTGCCCCAAAGCTAGTCTACAGGAACACACGGCAACTCGGACTCAGAGGCAGTCGATGGCGAACGTTCCTAAGCCATTGTGACAGTCTGGCACACAAGCTGAAAGAGGTGCTTTTCCCCCCAAAACAGTAATTCGAGTTTCCATTCTTGAACTTCAAGTTTCTGGCCAACCAACACACAAAGTGGCGCACAATTTTCCACACAACTTCGGCAGCAAAGAATCCAAAGAAGAAAGAAAACAACACTGCCAAAAGGGAGCACCAATCATTGTGTGTGCCGCCAGAGAGAGAGACAAGTGTCCAGCTCTAAGGAGTGAAAAATATCCACCAAGTTTGGCGTGAGCGAGTCAGTGACTGCCTGTCTAAGAGAGACTGTGTGTGTGTGACTGCAAGTGTGATTTGCTGATGCTGCTGCTGCATGGGCAACAAGTGAGTGAGTCGTGTGGCCGGAGTTAAGCCATTTCAGTTTCAGCTAGTTGGCTGGTCCTCCAGCGAGCATTCTCGAGCGAGCATCCTCCTTTACAGAGCTCCTTTGCAGCTCGCTGCTGTCTCGGCCGAAGAGTGGTAGTAGAGGCCGCCCAGACGGAGGCTGTTTTGCATACTAGTACTAGTCTTCTGGTGGCCGCGGGAGAGTAGTCTGTAGTCTCACCAAGTGGGCCGAACTGATAGCTTAGAGCTGGCCAGTTGTGCAGGCGACGACAAGGAATAATTGGGCGCCAATTTATTGGGGTGTGCCGGGGGGAAATAAATGGAGAGTAGAGGATAATTTGGGGCTGTTTGTTTGGCCTTAGGTGTGGATTGCGTGCCCAGAGGAAGCCTGTTGTGTGTGTGTGTGTGTTTGGTATATTGGCGCTGTTTGCAGGAATTGGAGCTTGCAGAAATTGTGTGCAGAGATTCCCGGCTACAGACAAAGGGAAACTTAAAACTTAAAACTCGGCCCCGAGCAGATTGATTGATCTCAGGCTAGGAAATCAGTGGCCAGATAGAGAGAAAGTGTGTTGCACTTGTTGCATTTCACAGTTTGCAGTTCAACTGTGGTTGTTGAGTGTTTTTGTTTCAGTTTCCATTTCAGGGCGCCAGTTTCAGTTTCAGACTTGAGTTTCTGCAAATTGAGGCTGCCAAAATCTGGCCGACTATCTGGAGAAGGCTGTGTTTTTGGGGTGGAGAATACATACAGATAGTTGAACTGAAGTTTAACATTTTGGTCGGCGGGAGGAGAAATAATTAAAAAGAAAAGAAAATAATAACAATTTTGGCGCTCACAACCAAAACAACGAAAACCGAACGAAAACAACAGTCTGAAACACACGCAAACTGGGCACGTTGTTCTCTGCACGCCGCAGGTAACAACACACAAGCCGCTCACTGTCTCTCTGTGGCGCCACTTCTCGTTCGGCTCCACTAACTCTCAGCCGCGCTTTTCGTCCCTCAACTCGCCGACTTCTGCCAAAAAGGGGCGTGTCTCCAGGGTCAGAATTCCTTTCCAGCTTGGGTTGGAAGCTGCTTGGAAGATTTCCAGTTGTTGACTTGGGCAAGCGGAGAAGCGGAGAGAATTGAAGTGTCGAATTGAAGAGCTGAAGAATTGAGGAATTGAAGAATTGGAGAATTTTCAAGCTCAAGGTTGGGCAAGAGGAAGGCTGTTTTGAAGAAGAGGCTGTCTTTTGGCCTATTGGAAGAGCGGCAAACGGTGCAAGAGGCAGCAATTGGAGGCAGAAGAGACATCAAATTGGCGAAGAGAAGCCTGGAAGCGAAGAACACTGGCTCATGATTGTTGGAAGCCCAACAAGACCAACAAGACCAACAAGCAACAGAAGAAGAGGAGCAAAAGGCACAGAGGCGAGACAGAGACAAAGAGGAGGAAGCCCAACGGGAGAGCATTCTGGAAAGTAATTATTATCTAGTTAACGAGAAAGGAGAGAAAGCAAAGAGCCATTGTGAGCGGCGTGGTGGTGGCAATCTAAAGCGTTGTGTGAGTGGGGCTGCAATGACGAGGCCGATCGTCAGGTGTCTGTGAGTCGTCGAGTGGAGTTGAGTTGAGTTTATTTATACAGAAGAGCCGGCGGACTAGCTGCAAGTGTGGCGCGCGACTGTTGCTGGTGGCCGAGTGTGTGTCAATGGCAACAGGTGGGAAGGAGTTGCGGCTTTTGTGAGGCTTTCGGGGGGGCCAAAGTGAGAGGCAAGCTGATCGAGGAGGAAGCGCAGAGCAGCAAAGGAGGAGGAGCCTTTTTCGTTCGGGCAAGCCAGAGCTTAGGTGCGGCGGCGGGGCCCATATGCTGCAGTGCGCGAGAACAGACGAAAGGTTGAAGGCGCGCAAAACAATCGATTGGCGAACCATTGGCGGCCGCCCCTCAGCAACAGTGCGCGACTGCGGCCCACTGGCGGCGGCCACAAAGGAGCCCCTCGAGTGGCGGCCAGTTTGGCGGAGAGAAAAAAGTCGAAAAGTTGAGTTATTGAAGAAGCGAGAGAGGCAGAAAAGGGACACAGAGTGCGAGCTCGCCCTTGGTTCTTGGGCGTGACGAGGCGGCATGAGTGGCGCGCCGACGCCGGCCAAGAGGCGGCACCTAGTCTGCGGCCAAGTGGCGCCGAAGAGCGACGAGCAGGCGGCCCAAGTGGCCCAAGTGGTGGCCACAAAGGCCCATAACAGTCACTGGGAGGCCGAGCGCGAAAAGAGGCGCCTCCAGATGACTTATGTGTGCGACAGGCGATCTGGGCGGAGGGCCGACGAGCGAGCAGAAGTTGAAGAAGAGGAGGAAGAGGAAAAGGAAAACATGGAAAGCATGGAAAACGTGGAAAAGGTGGAAAACATGGAAAGAAGCTTCAGGCTGAACTCGCAGGTGGGGGCCAAAATCGGCCACTTCGAGCGACTGTCTCTGGCCGAAGAGCGGCGTCTGCTGATGCTCAGCTCGCAGGCAGAAGCAGTGGCCGCCTACCCAGCTAGTCTGCAAACCAATGGTCTCAGAAACAGCCGCAACAGTCTCCAGCAAGAGTCTGCGGGCGACGACAAGTTGCCCGAAAATGGCCACCAAGCAGCCGATGACAGTCGGCGGGGCCTCCTCCACTCGCCGATTCAGCAGCCAGACGAGCAGCTCCACGATCAGCTGGACGAGGAGGACGAGCTGGAGGCTAGACTGCGCCAGCATGAGCTCGAGCAGCAGCTCGGAACGGCCACAGACGAGCTGGAGGAGCTGGAGTGCGAGTACGCGGGCCTCGACACCATTCCGGAGGAGGAGGAGGAGTGGGCGTGGTCGGCGGGCAGCGAGCAGGTGAGCGTGGCGGGCGCGCGCGGGCCTTGTGCGAGCGAGGAGGCGCGGCGGCCCGCGCGCAAAGGGTTGTGTGCGGCGGCCGAGCACAGCGTGCAGGCAGACCTCCACCTGCGCGCGCCGCAAGCGAGCGAGCCGGCCCCCCAGGCTGAGGCGAGCGGCGCGCAACAAGTGGGCCTTCTCGACGGCTCGCCACAGACCCCCAGCGGCGAGGAGGCGTTCGCGGCTGCCTCTGCTCTGGCGGCTGCCGCTCAGGCGACGACGACGGCGGCCAGTCCGCAGGATCTCGACAGCATGGAAGCGGCGAACGCGAGCTTGACAAAGGCCGCTCGGCCGCCAGAGGCCCAGCTCGAGGGGCCCGCGAGAAGAGCTTTATCGAAAGAGCAGCACTCAGGGCACTTAGAACTATCAGAACAATCACAAGCAGAGAAATCAGGGCAATTAGAGCAATCAGAACAAGCAGAAAGCTCGCAAGTAGGAAGCTCGCAAGTGGGAAGCTCTCAGCAATCACAATCAGAAGATTCAAGGCAATTTCAGCAACAACAGTCTCAATTGCAGCAACAACAGTCTCAACAGCAATCACATGGCCAGCAACAGTCTCAGTTGCAGCTCAGCAGCCAGCTGCTGCCCTCGACAAACAGGCTGATCAGCGAGCACCAAGCGCGCCAGCAGCAAGCCACTCTCTTCAGAGTTCTATGCGAGCGCCAACGTCTCCTCGACCAGCTGGGGCCCCACGAGCGCCTCGAGCAGGCGGACCTGATGTCTGGCCACTTCGGGGCCAAGCTCCCTGCTCGCGGCTGGCCGGCCGGAAACTGGCGCGGCCACAAGCTGCCCGAGGAGGAGGGGGCGCGCCGGAAGCGGCGAAGGCGGCGGCGACGGCGAGCCAAGACTGACGAGAATGGCACGAGCCGCAGACGAGGGCCGGCCGACTCGGGAGAGCAGCCGGCGAATGGCAAGGCGGCGAGGAAAAGGCCAGCGCGCAGCTCGATTCCCATTTCGGCCGTCGATTTGAGCGCCATGCCCGACCGGATGTTGGACGAGCTGCTGGGCCAGTTGGCGAGCTCGAGCTCGTCGAGCTCGCCCAGCTCCTCGGCCAGCTCCTCTGCTTCCAGCTGCTCGGAATCGTGGTCCTGCGGGTGCACGTCGGCCGACTCGCTGGCCGACGAGACGGCCGGAAGCTCGCCGGAAGCCTCGGGCCGCTCGGACGGCGGGCGCGAGGAGGCGCCGCTGGCCGCTGGGGGTCGGCGTGCGGGCGCCCCTAAGGGCTGGGAGGCGCCCCTCGCTCCTCGGCTGGTGGGCGTGCACGAGGACGAGCAGGCGAAGATGCAGCAGCGGGCGCCGCTCGCGAGCGCCAGCCAGTGCGCCGAGGCGGCTTGGGGCGCGCGGGGGCCCCACTCGCGCCACGACGACGACGACGACGACGAGCAGGACGCGGGCCGCCCTCGTCGCCAGCTCCTCGCCGTCTCGCTCGAGCAGTCGGCCGCCGGCGGCCTCAGTCTCGCGGACGCTTCCGTGCGCACCAACGACACCGGAACGGGCTCCTGCTCGCTCTCGCCGCGCCCTCCCCTCGGGGGCCCGCCCGCCTCCGTCGAACAGGTGCTGGGCCGCATGCTGGCCGCCCTGAACGAGGCCGGCGAGGCGCTGGACTGCACTTCCGGGGGCGCGAACGGCGAGGACGAGGGCGGCCCGCATGGCTCCGAGCTGGGCCCGGGGTCGCACGAGCAGCGCGAGCACCTGAACGAACTGCTGGAGCGCGGCTTCCTCCACCTCGAGCAGCTGCTCAACTGCAGTCTGGCGAGCGCCAACGCCACCGGAAGCAGCAGCCACAGTCCCAACGGCACTCTGCCCGACGGGCCGCGCGCGCCCACCGGCCCCAGTCCCGCGCACACGCCGCAACCCCAGCCGGCGGGCA
>Ga0058701_10000353_pt1 | contig 33498 bp, 10 predicted proteins | sample AgamicOrMae_FD_97039 | JGI IMG/M metagenome (GOLD analysis project Ga0058701, IMG submission 97039) | Agave microbial communities from Guanajuato, Mexico - Or.Ma.e | ecosystem: Host-associated > Plants > Phyllosphere > Phylloplane/Leaf | place: Guanajuato, Mexico | collected 2012-06-04
CTGCAGCAACCAAACGTTTTGTTGATAGAACTAAACATTTTGTTGTTGTAACAAAATATTTTTGTTATCCCTATTTTAACAAATGACTTTGTTGGTATAACAAAATCTTTTTTTCCGTGTAGGAGCTAGATATTTTGTAAAATGTAGTTCTTCAGGTGGAGGCTAAGGTTTTATCGCACATGAAATCAGTTAAGACGTCTCCTATGCTGCTTTTATAAGGTAGTGGAGGATCATAAGTCTACCCCACATCATAAATTTAACCAAACTTTGCTGGTATTTACAGGTTGCTCCATTTGTTTGGGTCTCCATGAAACCTTTGAATCTATCCATACCGCTTTAGATAATCGTCAACAAACTCCTAATGGATATTCATATGAAACCACAAATCTACGCAAATTTATTCACGTAGGTCTACATAAATTCATCGCCTAACTACAAAAATATTGTAATATTCCATACTTTGCAAACAAGCGAATGGTTGTTGAGCTTTTACAAACTGATTTCTCTCTGTGATCGACCCATCCGAATTCAACTTACATGATATTGCCAACACATGAACATGTACATTAATTTATGTGGACCAAGTTTGAGGTTAGGTTAAGTGCTTTGTGCCTAGCTTTGCGAAAAAAAAAATGCAAATAGGTGCAGAATCCAACCTTTAATTGAGTCCGAAATAGGATCGGTAAGCCTTAAGAGACTCCCAGTTGGACCTTCCAACTTCACTGCATAGAAACTATTTTCACAAAACACTAATAATACGGTAAATTAACCTACCATCACGCACGGAGGTCCAAAAAGGTGGCAGCCCATTTATTTCATGGGTCCTTCCTGTAGAAAGAAAGGAAAAAATAAGTGGGTTGGCATTTGTCTACCGCTTGTCATTTTCGCTGGGCCAGCCATAATGAGCTTCTAGTTATCACGTGATGTTACGAGACGATTTTCGTTTAATTATGGTATTTAATCAGGAACTAGTAAGGACTAAGAACTACACTTTTAATCGTGACACAATCTCCCAAAAGGAAACGTACAAGTTTTGGTTGTACGAAAACATCTCCCTTCTAATAATGAATGCGAGTAGAGTGAGGAACTGAGTTTGTTTGGAAATTAAAGTATTCGTCTTCACAGCAAAGTAAAAAAAAAAAACAGCTACACTCTAAAAAATTTAGATACTGAATGAAGTATTGCCAACCGCGAGGGTTTTCATATAATGTTTGGATGTAAAGGTAAGGCTAATTGAGGAAAGTGAGGTTAAGTTTGGTAACAATAATGGGCCAGGGTTAGGTTGGACAGTGGGTGAACTTAGGCAAGGTTGAGCCAAGGTCAGTTTAAATTAGGGTGAATCCTACTTTTAATTTAAGCTACACAAGGCTCAGTATTTTAGAGAGTTAATTAAAGGGCTGATACAGGATTGGGGTCCGACCACGCGGGAAACCTACAAAGAAATCCACCTTATTTTTCGGAAAGTTCGCATGTTTCAGAAGCAACCAAAAATTCCAAATCACAAAAATGTCCGTCAGTTTTTCCTGATGACTAAAACTCGTACTTCGTCGGTTTCGTCAGAAGAACACCGACATTCCACGCAATAAAACCTGAAATAAACAAAACAAAACTAAGAGTGGCATTTGCAGCAACAGACAACAAATAATTCACGCAAAGACGCCGCTATTTTCGATGCGAAATTTTCCGTTGCTGTTTTCTCAAAGAAAACAAAAACGAGAAAAAAAGCGACCAATAATGGTAAGGCACCCCACCCCACCGATTCGCCTAATATGATTTCCGGTTCCGGTAGACGTCGTGTTTCCGTACGTTGATGGAAAAAGTTGGTAGCTAAGCTGTGGCCCGTAAAACCTGGCCTTTCCCCTCGCTAGGTGAAGTACCGATACCTGTGGAAATAAACTATTAAGGCCCTTTGCTATTTTTGCCGCGACTTTCTTCGTCTTTCGGCACATATATAAAACGTATGAGAGGACTACCTGGTCACTTATTCAAAGGGCTTTCATCACGAAATACCTACGACAAAATCATGCCCCGTTTCGAGTATAGATCAAATTGTATACAACCGATGATGTGTTTGGTTTCGTTAGAAAGTAAACTTATCAATATCCATATCAAACTAAAGGCGTTTGGAAAGAGGGTTCGTAAGATAGTTTCAAAATTATACCTTTCTGCATGAAAAACCTTATCCATAGCCCTTAATTTTATCTTAGTCTGATGGAGTTGTAGGCTGATTTCGATAAGATAAGGGTAGGTTAACCCCTTACAGCCCGAAGTATTTGGAGTGAAATTTAGCTTAAGAGAAATTGGAGGGATTTTTTTTTCACTAAAATACGCAATTTCAAGCTTTTGAAAATGCCTAAATTATAAAATTTGAGGTTTCCAGAGGGGTGATATTTTTTAAATTGAGACAATATTGAACTGAAAAGATCCTCAAAAATATTTTTTTCTGTTGCCGAACGGCATCGCTGGGCGGTAAAGGGTTAAAAGCTATGCCCCCTTATTGGGCTAAATTTAACTAGGTATCTGTTAAAAAAGGTTAGTTTAGTCTGGGTCGTATTTGGTTAGGTTGGTTGAAAAGCAGTCATCTTGTATTTGATTGGGTTCGGCAAGGTTATACAAATAGCCCATAGTAGTTTAGGATACGATTTTAGTTCACGTTCTCAAAATTTGATCAAACGACCGTTCAGCTTGTATGCAGTAGTAGGCGTACCTATGAAACCGTGACCCCAAACAGGGGGCTGTGCATCTGGTATCTGTTCGAGTAAAAAATGACCCCACCATCTGATCGGAACCTTGAATGGGGGTCAGCTTCCCCCTCCCCCCGCTCCAGGCGCCTCCGGGGCGGCCCCCGAAAATGCTGCCGCTTCGGGGGAACTCGACTGCCTGCCGTCTGTTGCCGGTGCGGGCGGGCGGCCTGGCTGAGGACCCGGCACAGCGGCTCGCCCGACGGTTGCGGAGGGCTGCCTGCTCGGTCTGCCCGGGAATCAGCTGTTGGCCAGATGTCTGTGAAAACCTCAAAAGCTGGTCGGCACTGCACGATCATTCCTATAAATTTCTCGAAGGTTTTTAGCGACGTGGATGAAACGCCAGAAGAAATGCGCGTAGGGTTTTAAACGATTCATTCCTCGAAAATTGCTAAAATGATTCTACTGTGAAACCCGTGTAAAATGGATTCCGAGACACCGGAAATTGTCCGTTTTTAGTGGAAGTCCATTTTCAACAGTAACGCTACATGCATGCACAAAGTAAATCTGGAAACAATAAATAATCTAGGCATGCAGTTGTAGTTACGGTAAGCTCTTTAATCTGCCCATTCTCAGCACACAATTTCGCTTGATGTATTTTTGCAGGGCATGCGCTTGCCATCCCGTCCCTTTAAACTCCTTTTTTTGTCTTTCTTTTTCATAAAAAGAAATCTCTTCGTCCAACCGTTGTCTTGATATAGGTCGTAACTCAGATTCGACTTGAGTATTTTTGTTTTCTTTTTTGGGTCATTTCGAGACTGACAACCTTAGCCCGCACCATCGCTGTGCGTTCCCTATATTGCTTTATGACTGTCCACAGGAAACACAGTGAAAATATGGGACCTCGAAATTTTAACTAACGTTCCACCTTGTCACCAAGCTGACACCGCGGCGGTGATGAAACCTAACATAACCTTCTACTTCTCGGCGGCTAACACCGCCGCCAAGGAGTAAAATATTAAGCCGAGACTAAAAACTAACTCAAAGCAACCTTAACCCATACGAGCCCAGAGTATTTGGAATAAAATTTAGCTTAAGAGAAATTGGAAGGATTTTTTTACTAATTTACGCAATTTTAAGCCCTGCAAAATCCCGAAATCATTAAATGTCAGGTCTCCAGAGGGATGATATTTTTTGAAACGTGACATTACTGAACTGAAAAGGTCCTCTAAAATAAATTTTTCCGTTTCCTAACGGATCGCTGCGGGCGGTAGTGGGATAATCAAACTTTATCCAAACTCGGCAAACCTGGCACTAACAAACCACACCGAAGCTAAGTTAACCTAACCTTAACTCGCGGTAGACTGGTTTAAACTCACGTAAAATCTAAGAAAATCCACGGGCAAACATAGCGAACTAAAATAGCCTTATGTTTGAGAAGCTTCATAACACACTGGAACATTAATTAGGTTGTCTTTGAACAGCTGGTGGCTGCATGGGCCTGTTCAGATTGCCCCGTTTTTCTATCTACTTATCAAGCTCATATAGATCCCTTCATGTCATCATGAAATAGCGCGCAGATTCCGAACTGAACTTCACTGAATACAAGTGCTTTTACACTCTGCAGACTCCAATCTGTGGTAATTTAAAAGGGTGACTCACCGAGGCCTAAACACTAACCCAGAAATTTACATACATCGGTGCGGAGTTCCATTTGACACACACACACTACCGCATTTCCAACCGTGAAAATCCATCAGCAGTGAGATGGTTATGCGCAAGCTGCTGACATGAGTCACGGTGATACTTTTCTCGTTTTCTCGCGGTTAAAAACATATTTTATGGTAAGATGCGCTTTTCCAAACTTATCTAGAATTCAACTGGGAGAAAAATGCCAGTTTTGCGTGGTTATAATAACAACTCTCATATTATTATAAAGCATCATTATGTCATTCCAGCTACTCGTTTTGGGGGTGTGCGTTCAGGTGTTTAATGGATAGGTTTCATTCGTAAGAGCCTCATTGACTTTTGCTGAAAATGTTAAGTCACGTGCCAACCCCTCTTGAGTAAGGTAATTAATAATAATAAGGTAAGTGTACCTGGAAATTTCAAAGACTGTCTTCTGTACCGTTTGAGTTCCTATTTTTCACCGCAAAGCGCAGCGGAGCGATAACGAAGCGGGGAACAAGACACCTAACCTGAATTCCAGCAAACGTGTGTACTTGTACCAAGTGAGTAAACCGCCTGTGCAACCGACAGAAATCAGCGATCACTAATTAAATCAGACGATTTCGCACAAAACGCCCGTAAATTAAATTCCAAACTAATAACCACATAAACAGTATCACATTTTAAGTTCATCCCCGCAAACCAATTAAACCTGATAAACCCCGATAAAGGGAATGCTGAGACCTTTGCAATTAAACAAATAACTTTGACCAATTTTTCTCCTCTCTCCCTCCCTCTCTTTGAGGGCCTTCATTTCTTTCGCGTACTTTACGATTCTATTATCTTTAAAAAGAATTTTTGATGACTTATGCACCTTATTGTTTTGGTTGAGTCTGCTCCAAAGAGAGCAGAGCACAAAGAAGAAGAAGAAAGAGAGCTTGTGGCTGGACTGTTATTCATTAATTATACTGTTTTCTTCGTCTGCCCTCTGGGAGGTGTAGGGACTTCGCGTCTAGAATCTCACGAAAACTTGACAAGGAACCGTCCAAAATTTTCCTCTATTTCTGAGTTCAGTACGTTAATTTTATCATTTGCAAAGAGAGTTTATGTTCCTCACAACCTAAAAGTGAACTTTTTCTAAACAGTTAAGGCTTCTAGTGCTGCGGTTCCACTTTAAAGACATGAGGAGAGAGTGAAAAAAAAGAAAAGAAAAAACCATGCAAATAAATATTCGCAACACTAAAAAAATAATAACATAAGAATTGAGTATTTCTTTGCGACACGAAATATGATAGCAAAGCAGTATTTTGTAATTTACCCACTAAGATACAATCTCCTGTGATGTTCTTTCCCCTAGAAGCAACTTTCATAGTATTATTCCGATATCACCAACATCGTCCACATCCGAATAATCATCATTATTGTCTTCAAAAAAGTAAATATGGTCAAAAATGTCAGCACCGTTCTAAACAGCCACAGTTACATCGTCAGGACGATGAACGACACCAATGATGAGAACATCAACCGCAACAACAATAAGGAATATAGCAAGGTAGGCCTGTGTGGAGATTCACTTCATATCATCCAGACGATGTTTATTAGCCACATGCACCCTAAGTTTAGATACTGCGCTATGAGCCAGACGCAATAAAATGCAAATTATTAGAAAATAACCAAAAGCTGTGAAGTAACCAAAACTAATGAAGCCAACCAGAGTTTTGATGAGCTACACATGAACTTACGAGGCACACAATAGTCTACCTACCGTAAAAACGTTTTAATCCATCGCAACAAAAACACAGTTTTCTCTCTCAATTAAAAATGGTGCACCACGCGCTAAAATATCAGTGGCTTTAAACGTCCCTGACGCAAGCATTGTCATTTCCAATCGATCCGGAACAATTAAAATGGGAGCGCGATCGTTACACCTCGTGGGCGGTAAGACAAATCAGTCAATTTTGACGGAAGGTAAGCCGGTTAGTAGACTGGTACTAGTGATGAGCCCTCTCATCAAAGGTTACCACTGCCGTTGGCAATTAACAGTATCCAACTTACGAATCAATCATTCAAGACATTATTTTACGTATATATCGTCATCGAAAACATCATCAGATTCACATTGAAAACTTGCGTCGAAAGACCAACGGCAATCTTATTATGGACAAACGGTACCTGCAGGACAAATAATTTGATTCCAGGACAAAAAGTTGGAATCTAATACGGAATGGCGCGAAAGTAAAAGCGGATTACTGGAGCAAAGTCACTTCTCTGGGAGGTAAGCACCTTTGAAAAAATGCATTAGAAAGTAAACGGCAAAGCCTGTTTATAGTCTGTTAAAGTAACGCGCAGAGCATTGGGTGAAAATAAAAACAGCACTCCGAGCGGAATAAGTTATCTATGACAGAGTAGATTCTTCCTCTCCGGAAGAAAAGATTAGGGTTGGTCAGGCATTTTTGCTGTAAAATCACCGTGTTGGATGTCTTTACTAAAAACATTTCGGAGTATACGGGTCATAAGACGGGGGCTACACCTTTGACTCTAAAGACGAATAGAAATCTATTGATTTTTCAGTCAAAGTCGAACCAATGATTCACTCCAGTGGTTCGGTTTTGAATGAAAATTAGTGAAGATGTAACTGAGAATCGGTAATTTCCACTCTTTCAAGTTCAGAGTGTACTCTCATGACTTTACCTACGAAGTCTAGAATACTGAATTTACAGATCCCATGGAGCAAGTGTTTAAGTTCGAGGTACGAGTCAAAAGAGACACAAAACAAAGGACTGCCACTCGACGAAAAAGAAGTTTCGTTTTTCTGATATTTCTGATTCCCAACTAATATCGCCTCCCATTGCACCAAATATTTTATTACCAGTCTCCTTCCGTTCACTTTTGACAACGAAACCGTAAAATCGAAAATAATCATGAAAAGAGACTCGAAACAAAAGCCAGACATCAGAGAAGGTCTCTGAGATATTTTTAATAGCGACACTGGAAATCTGACAATGATCAGGAACCTAGCAATGGGTGGATGAGCTCCGCACCCTTTGTTCAAAGTACCCAGTAAAGAAAAACACTTGGCGGGTCGTCAGTCGAGACATCTTACTGGCGAAAGAGAGCACTTCGGCAGTCTCCTGTTTTTCTGTAAACATGGAGAGAATCAATCTTTTCTTGGCGAAAGGGTCGAAAACTACGTTTTCGCCGGCGGGGTCCTCATCTTTCCGGACTGAAAAAACCGCACGAGAAACTCCAAGTCTCGACAACGCCTTCAAAATACTACCCAACTTGTTACCGAATAATGGACGATGTGTCGTCGCACAGTCTAACTGTAGTGAAGACTTGGTGCGCGAATCTTTTAAAAATGGAAGACTCTTCTGAAGAAGTCACTTGGCAACAGGAAAAATGATGGCGTTCTGCATTTCTCCGGAAAGTCAATTATCGTAAAAGGATCACTACACGGCGTACTGATTACTTATAACATACTGCGTGTTAATACTTAAGTTCAGATGAGTGTTTTCAACAAATCAGTAAATGTTGCAAGCTACGTCACTGTTTTATTTCTAGATTTTTTTTATTATTATAAGGCCAGCCTCAACAAAACGAAAACTTATGGTATCCATCTTTTCAACTCACATTTGCAAGCGTGTCGGAATAGATCGAATTTATTTTGGATTAAAATTAGTACTACTAAATCCTCAATTGAAAGAATCATTTGTTAAAACTATGAGTCACTTATAATGTCTACGTACCAAGCGAGGTAATGAAGTGTCTTCCGGATTGAAATTCGAAAATGACAATTTTCTCCTTTAAGATCATAAAGATCATTTAAAATCAACAGTGAGTTTCGAGAGTTGTCCAAGATGGATACTGAGACCAATGTGCTTCATCGTACGTGTCGACGTCTTCGTTTAACGAACAATCATACGCAGACTCTTTAAGACCAGCTATAAACTTATTTCAGACTTCAAAAACGTTTCGCTTGACTCGTAAAGCTGTGACGGATGTTTATTTGGCATTAACGCTACACAAAATCGTCTCTTCGTTTTTCATCAGCTTATCCTTTTATAACACACAAACCTCGGGATGAGAAAAGTGAAGGTTGTAAAAGCGACAACTATATCGTGGCCAGCACACATCTTTCCAAGCGAAGAGCTTACAATGGTAAAGCGATGAGGGATGATCATAATGATGGTGAGGTGAGAAAAATGTACGGAAAAAGTGGAAAGGGGGATCAAAGCGTGCATTCATCCAGCCATCATCAATAACTTGTATCAACAACAGATGCAGGCCCGGCAGAAACAGCGCCTGTTACATGGATGACTGAGACCTGTCAACAACTAAAAATCGAGCGGTCGCAAATCGCCGTAATTCTCATAAGGTACTTCATCATGAACAAGTAGGATTGCATTTCAGATTCACTCGCCGGAACATTTGCCATGTTGCAAGTCACATCACTTTTGCCGAGAGGTCAACCATTCTTGCGGTGTCATTCAGTTTATGGCCCAGCTTCATATTTCGAGTTAATTACTACGCGTAAGTTTTTGTTTCGTGTTCTCGGAGGAATATTCCAACGTTCTATCACGCCACCTCGCAGTATTTTGGGCTGCTCTGGAATGAGGATCTCCACAACTTTTCTCTTGCTCCGGACATCATCCTATCGAAATTTCTGCTCGAAGGCATCGGATATTTCAAACCTAAACATTGTGAATTATTATCTCAGACTCCCAAGCTAACTCAGCTTACCTCACACACTCTAAATTTGAAATAGTCATTTTTCCACAAATTGATCTAGTCATTTTTGTTTGACTATTTAATTTAGTTATTTTTAAATTCAATGTAAAATTGTCAAAATTGACTTCGATTTAGCGGTTAAAACATTCATACCATATCTAGAGTTAATATTTTCTGGTACCAATATTAATTTAGTCCCTAATTCTAAAATGAGTCATTTTTTACACTCTAACTATTAAACGAGTTCTTTTTTCACTACTTATATAGTCATTTTTGACTAAAAAATTGTCAAAATTGACTAATTGATATATTAAAATTTCAGCTACTATTCTTTAGTCAACTTGGACAATTTCACATTTACAGTGCAATATCTTTACATACTTCAGAACTCGAACTTAACGAAAACATCGTTCGGCACCGAATGGACTCCGATAACATACGTTCTCAACAACATTTATACACCACATGCGAAATTTTAGCAAATGCAACTTCAATGTGAATCACATTTTTTTAAAAATTGCCGAATTAGGCTAGCTTATCAAAGTTCACTATTCGTAAAAGATCTCTAGCTGAGGATAAATACTCCGTCAAGATGGAATGCTTTGTAAAATGGCCATGAAGTTACAGCAAATCGTTTCTTAACTTGAACATGCAAAGCTTTCCAAAAAATGATCAAAGCTGAGTAGCGGAAATAAGGAGTGACCACGACATTTGGGAAGATCATAGTGAGGAATTCGGACTCGAGTTCGAACAGGTTAATGAACGACCACATCCTGCCGGTGGTCTTCAACCACGTGCACTATAGAAGCTGTATTTTGGTTGTATCAAGTTGCGCTCGCATCTCATACTTGTGTCTCTTCGATACGCAGGGTGGATCTGCGGGTGGATTGCCCCGTAGGAGGATCATTCACCGACTCATTAGAGAGAATCTGCAGAAATGTCTGCGGATCGGATGGGATGGGATCAGATCTCACCGGGGCGGAAGTGATTACGAATTTACTCTGGACGCTGCTTAATTGTTGATTACTGGAGGGCGAGATTTTTCTTTCGGACAGTTTGTGTACCAACTTGTAATATTCCGAGGGGTAATTATTATCAGATTAAGTATGGAACGATTTGGTGGCGTTGGCCTTACACGGGATCAGGGGATTGATAATTAGGCTTTCGCTATATTTCGGGCTCATGTAAGGATAGAGAGATGAGGAAAATTTAGTAGCTGCGGCCTGATGAGATATAACTGATTGGAGTGGAGATCTTAGGGCAAAACTTGAGATTTGAGATTGAATACTACAGATCGAAAAGTCCCGTTATGAAAAACTAAGATCAGAGAGCTACGACTGAAGAGCTACAAAGGAAGAGCCACAACTTCAGAGTTGCTGAAACAGAGTTACGATTAAATACTGCGAAATAATAATTACAGATCTAAAATTTAATATCAACGATAAAAGAACTGCAATCAAAAAAGGTAGACTAAATACAGTTGCGAATGAAGGCTTCTTACGGTAAATTGCTGTTCTAGAGTTGTCAGTCGATCTTCTAGCCTGAGGATTTTAGCTGTAAAATATATGTTTAACGTCTGAAGATTTAAGGTGTACGATTTGTTTAGAATTTTGAGATTTTAGAATTGAAAAATCACACAAGGCAGAGTTTGAATTTAAAAGCTGATTTGCAAGATCTGATATTTGAGCTGAATTCTCACATGAGACCTCGACTACTCTTTCTAAAGTCTTAAAACTCACACAAGTAACAGGTATACCCTTTTTCGCGGGGGAAGCTGTAAGAAAAACTTGTCTTGGGTTGTTCTCTACCTGCTACAGGTATTCCTCTCACCTTCCCCCTTCTTTCTTGAAAAAGAGTTCTCACTGAAAACGCTAAACGACAGGTTTCTATGGTCATGTTCATTGACGGGGCAGTCTCGAAAACTAGCCAATTTACGAGATATACCTTGATAGCCAAATTAAGAAACTACCAAAACCAGGCACTATTATTTGTACATTTATCAAGTCAGGCGTTAGGGTAGTTTCTACACAGCTGAAGTGTTATTGGATTGAAACCGTCGAACGATCCTTTTTCGATAAAATTCTAAAATGGCACTCTAACGTCTTGAAACCTGCCATTTACACGAACGATTCACCTAGGGATTCGATACATTCTACGCTTCTGCAAATCCGGTAACAGCCCATAAAAACTGATACCCGATGTAACGAGTAATGATCCATGTTGGCCTCTTATTAGTGCCACAGAGGGCAGATGCAATTACTGACAGAGCAGCTCTTTAAAATCGTCGGCTCGCGAGCCCCTGAATCAAAGAGATTGCACGCCTTCGGTTTGGGCCCACCGCCGATCCAGTCCCAGCAGCCGGCGAAAATCGACCGCTGACGTCCCATCGGATCGGTCTATGTTCGTTGGTCCAGGCAACATCTGCCTCCTGTAGGCAGTGTTGCCATGTGGCAAGAGCCATTTAAAAATCTTCTCGGTTACAGGTTACAAAAGTGTGTCGATTCAGAGGAATGTTCGGGGTCTTTTTCGATTCTTCTTTTTCGTGGGGAAGAGGGAAGTTTAAAAATGCGGTTTCGGCAAGGCGCACAGACGACCTTGGACTACCAGCAAGGTACGTTTTTACGTGATAAAGTCTAGCTGAAGTTATAACGTTCAGGTGAGCGGAGTGACCTGTTGAAAGGGTTAGGTTACATTAGATCACGCAAGGGTATGATCTGCTTTGAGTCTGGGTAGAACCAGCCTGGCTGGTCATCAGCCATTCATGCCCTCCATCGTGCGATAAGTTGAATTACCTATTGTTAGGTTAATTTTGGCCGAGTTACCTGATGTTAGGGTAGGCCTACTCTAAGATTGGTCCCTTAAACTGAATGAGCTTAGTCTGCGTTAACTTTTGCTTGGGTGTGATATCTTAGTAAACCCTGAAGAGGGAAGCGTAGAATCAATATCTGCAAAGATCTTGTATTCATCGGAGTTTGACGATCTTGAAGATGCAAAAAAATGAGCCAAAACTACGCATAGGTTTAGAACGTAAAATTTTAAAATTGAAGTATCGATCTCGAAATTCGTATTCTAAAAGGCGGTAGTTACACAAGACAGATGAAAAAAAAAATCCTACATATGCAAATTTTCACAGTTTCTGAACAAATGAGATATTTACAAATGTTCCGCACAAAAGAAAAAAAAAAGGCTGCGTTAAGGCAGGGTTAGGTAAAGCTAGGATCAATGAGGAAAGGCTACAGACGTTCCGACGGAGCCGGAAAAGAGACAAAAACTTGGAAAGTGACAAAGGGCCTGTGGCGACAAGGGGTAGTCGAGGCTCGCCGGTTTCAGTGGTCTGGACTTGATCATGTGAGGGCATGCCTGGTAGACGCCCTGCAGGATTCCTGCCTTAGATGTGCCGCGCCTGTCTATACTGTAATTGAGTTTGCCGAAGTCGCGAAGCGGTCACACGCCAAGAGTACTTCCTCAAGAGTATTCCGTACGCCAGGTAATATCGCGAGGTACACTAAGGCCCCAAGAGAGAACTCCACCAAAGTCCTCCAGCGGCATTTCCAGCAGCTGCCGGCGTTATTTAAAGATTGCACACCACCTAGCAAACCTTTATTTCTCAACAAATATGCGATACATACAATGCAAGTTGAGGTTAAATACTGCTTGTCGTATTTGCATTATTTCTGATCATATTTTACATCAAAATATCCGGCTGATTCGATTTTTAAAAAAGGAAATGGTTCCCATATCTTAGAATAATATTTCAGTCAACGGTTTTCAGAACTTTCAAAAGTAATAATTTGAACAACTTTTTAATGCATTTTTTAAGGACTTACTACTTGTATTTCCTTTCTCATTGTCTTTTTTCGATTTTGTTTTAATTTTCAACATTTTATTACTGTCTAACTTTATTTGACTCATTTATTTTTGTTCATAAATGATTTTTACAACATAAAATGAGCTTTACTTGAAGAAAAAATGCTAGTGAATGAGCACAATTTTTTTCAATAGGAGGATCATTTCATGTTGGTGATTTGAAACATATTTTTCATCTGATGGGAAGACGAGTACCTTTAAAATTTAAGGATTTATCTCCGAGATGAGACGGACATTCATTTAAAATCCGCAGAGAAAAGATCTGTTTCATAAATGTTTATGCCCTTTTTAATTTTAGCCGCGTTAAATGAAGATAAATTCCAAGAGGCTGCATGTACACCCTCAAATCACTATTCTCATCCTATTATTAAAGTTAAGAACGTTCGCGATAAAAACAGTATTAACTGCATAATTGCCCCAAAAGTTGCACCAGAATCAAAGTACTAAATATTAAACGGACATACACTCATTCTAACATGACGACCCGTAAGAAGAGGCGACGTATTGCAGTTACATGTCTTAACCTATTCAAGGAATACGTCAAACTTTTAAATTAACGGTAAGCAGGGTTTCCAAAAAGGATAACTCTTGCTTACTTGAATGATCTTTGGGAGTGTAGTTTAGCCGGTCAAAGTAACAGGTTTGAGGCAGTGCACTCGAAATCCAATCTAACTACGAAAATAGATAAAACGTCTCAATAAATGATGTAATTGGTTTCCGCCCAAAGAGATGCAATTTTCACTATTGCATAGGAAGTGCATCCCCTGTTAACTATAGCGAGGCACGTGACTTATTCGCCGTTCCTTTTACTTCAAAACATGACCGACGATTTTATGGGCATCGAGAAATCTCGAACGTGAATACTTGCCTTTATCGCGAGGAAAAGGTGACGAGCTATGCTATACCCAGTACAATTCGGTTTGTGGGCTATTTACTACAAAACTAATCATTTCTCGATCATTAAATCCACTGACCGTTTACTCGTTTTCAAAATAACACAATCGTTGCCAAATCCATATTATCGTTAAGTTCTTCTAAACAAATAATTAAACTCATTTTCCCCTTTGATGTAATTCATCAGTCGAGGGCTTCACGGTCAACATGCTATACATTTATTGCCTTAAACCTTTTACAAAAGATCGTGATATATCGATTCCACGTATGTAAAAAGCCATTCCCTGCTATTTTCGTTTAAGTATAAATGAATTAAATGAAATTTCAAAATGCCAACTATAAATGGATAGTCATGGGAGCTCCTCTTATGAATGGCCTATCAAGGTAAAAATCTACATAGCTTTAAGATGACGATTTAAAGAATATTAAATGAAAATATTACAGAAAATCTTACTTAAGAACATTTAGTTACATGTGCAGAGACGCACGTTACTTTCAGCTAGACAATCTTTAATAATTTACAGCATACCGCCGTAACGTTCTACAATAAAAGTTCACCTCCTTTTTCGCTAAAATGTAGTCATTTGCTTACACATATTTATTTTTGAGTCCAAAGAAGAATTTACCGATGTGTATGGGACTTCACTTGGACCATCCAGATTAGCTGATGATCTGCTCAAAGGCAGTGCATTATTTAGACACCGCGTGGACTCGGGTAAATACGCTGGGTACTTAAAAATAAAAGTTCCGTTTCCTAAAAAAGGAACTAGCTCGGCTTTTCCAAACGGCGAATCTTTAACACTTCATAAAATATGAACTTTCCGGGTTGAACAGCTAGAAAGAAAGGTAGATGGTACTACAACAAATACGCATTAAAAAGTTTGCAGCTGAACTATAGTCAGCTTCCTGTATTTTGGACACCTTTAGAGATGTAACGCACCAGAAAAGAGTACTTCAAGAAATTTTCTGTTGACTTCCTTTTCTCGGCATTTCAAAACTCTCATTTTTCAATCGTAATTGTACAACTACTTAGTTTGTGTTTTCTCTTTTTTTTTTCTTTTGAATTAAATACGACAAAAATTTGGCCCACGAAGCTCGATGATGATACATAATTTTACTCGTGAATTCTTATCTGCTAATAATTTCAGCCAAAATTTCGCTGTATGTTCTTCATACTGTTGGAGATTTCCATAAAAAGTCTGTGGTTTGCTTCACGAGGTCCCTTAGCGGAACATTTCAAGCATATTTCCTGCGAAACAGAAATGTTTTTGCAACGGAAAAAAACCTAGGAGTGTTATTCTCCGACGAGGTGTGAAGTGTACCTAAGTTAGGTTAGCGTGTTTTCAAACGATAGTCTCCGATCCAAACATTCAGGTGGTATCCTACACATCCATTACTCCGACAGACTTGGGTAAGGATTCCCTAACTTGGCCACTACACAAAGTCAACAACCTTTGTACTAGTGCGCCAATCGGTTAAACGAAGAATTCACTTTTTTACAGTGTCATTCTTGTTTAATCCGCTCTGTTGACTTACACAGCAAAAGTCAACGTTTGGTTTATTATATCCCTCCTAGTAAAACAGCAGCAATAAAAATATCTTCGAATCGTTTTATTTGACGTTGGCGGCAAAGAGCGCGACTTGGAGCTGTTCGTCGTAGCGTTCTCGAGCCGTGAAGTCATCTTGCAATGCACCCGTAAAATACTATCGCCTTAAAGTTTTGGGCGTCTCCGTCCTTAGCGCAGGATATCTTGCCGGTAGCAGATGGTCCGAGTTCGCGTCCCGGAAACATCCTGGACCGGAAGTGGAGTCCATACGCCCTGGCCGGACCGTGCCGAGCCGAAAAGGTGGATCGCTTGGTGGAGATCTACTCTACTCGCTTTCTACGGGGCGTTTGCGTTTACTCTGACTTGCTACTTCATAACTAGGCAGCACTCCATTAACCGCACGGACTTGTGGAAACAAGCTAGGAAAATTTCGTCTTTGGAATTTACAATGTCCTTTCGCAAATTTACTGGAAGGTCCAGTGACGTCTCGGGCCTACTGCTGGATTTGGTCGTTCCATTCGATACTAAATGGAACACTCCCATTGGTGGCCAATAGTGATATATCCTCGCACACATTCCTGGAGGGAGACTTTGCCCTTAGCGACCATCATTTTTTGGCCACTTTGAGGGCAGATCACATTTTTTCCTCTCAATGTACACTTTCCAATCTGTCGCACATTACGACATTTTTTCGGCCAAGACTGCACTTGACTTTCGCCCCAAAAATAAATCACGAAAAAAATCGACCAACAACAAACCATATCCGTCGCCTAGACCGACCTGAAATTCCAATCTTTGAACGGCTGAGTGATGCACGGTCGATCAAATCACCCGAAAAGACTTGGAGTTTAGGATATTCGACGTTATGAATATTTCTCTCTGATGGCAAAGGATGGTAAAGATCAAGATACGTAAAAGGACAAAATAACACGAAGACTTAAAGTTTTGATGAAAAATGAACCCTCATCACTCGGGATTCGTCACTGATGTATGAAGAAGGTAGGCATATAGGACGCAAACATTCATCACTGCATACTCGGTAAAATTCTGAGTTTACGCTAAAGTTAATAAACCCTTCGAAAACCTATTCCAAAGTATTCGTTTAAATTTGTTCAATCGAGATATTAAGCTTGTCGAATAATTCTTTCGCGAAAGTTAATTTGGTTTCGAGCTTTCAAGGAATGGCTTTTTGAGATGATGTTTCAAAAAAAAATTCAAACGTCATTTTTGATTTGTATATATATATATATATATATATATATATATAAAATGGTCAAAAGTATCTTAAGATGAAATAAAATTTATATCTCTTGTTAAAAGGTCATGTTTTCGTATATTCTTACTCTGACAGTTAGTCATGTGTATACACATGACTAACTGTCAGAGTAAGAATATACGAAAACATGACCTTTTAACAAGAGATATAAATTTTATTTCATCTTAAGATACTTTTGACCATTTTATATATATATATATATATATATATATATATACAAATCAAAAATGACGTTTGAATTTTTTTTTGAAACATCATCTCAAAAAGCCATTCCTTGAAAGCTCGAAACCAAATTAACTTTCGCGAAAGAATTATTCGACAAGCTTAATATCTCGATTGAACAAATTTAAACGAATACTTTGGAATAGGTTTTCGAAGGGTTTATTAACTTTAGCGTAAACTCAGAATTTTACCGAGTATGCAGTGATGAATGTTTGCGTCCTATATGCCTACCTTCTTCATACATCAGTGACGAATCCCGAGTGATGAGGGTTCATTTTTCATCAAAACTTTAAGTCTTCGTGTTATTTTGTCCTTTTACGTATCTTGATCTTTACCATCCTTTGCCATCAGAGAGAAATATTCATAACGTCGAATATCCTAAACTCCAAGTCTTTTCGGGTGATTTGATCGACCGTGCATCACTCAGCCGTTCAAAGATTGGAATTTCAGGTCGGTCTAGGCGACGGATATGGTTTGTTGTTGGTCGATTTTTTTCGTGATTTATTTTTGGGGCGAAAGTCAAGTGCAGTCTTGGCCGAAAAAATGTCGTAATGTGCGACAGATTGGAAAGTGTACATTGAGAGGAAAAAATGTGATCTGCCCTCAAAGTGGCCAAAAAATGATGGTCGCTAAGGGCAAAGTCTCCCTCCAGGAATGTGTGCGAGGATATATCACTATTGGCCACCAATGGGAGTGTTCCATTTAGTATCGAATGGAACGACCAAATCCAGCAGTAGGCCCGAGACGTCACTGGACCTTCCAGTAAATTTGCGAAAGGACATTGTAAATTCCAAAGACGAAATTTTCCTAGCTTGTTTCCACAAGTCCGTGCGGTTAATGGAGTGCTGCCTAGTTATGAAGTAGCAAGTCAGAGTAAACGCAAACGCCCCGTAGAAAGCGAGTAGAGTAGATCTCCACCAAGCGATCCACCTTTTCGGCTCGGCACGGTCCGGCCAGGGCGTATGGACTCCACTTCCGGTCCAGGATGTTTCCGGGACGCGAACTCGGACCATCTGCTACCGGCAAGATATCCTGCGCTAAGGACGGAGACGCCCAAAACTTTAAGGCGATAGTATTTTACGGGTGCATTGCAAGATGACTTCACGGCTCGAGAACGCTACGACGAACAGCTCCAAGTCGCGCTCTTTGCCGCCAACGTCAAATAAAACGATTCGAAGATATTTTTATTGCTGCTGTTTTACTAGGAGGGATATAATAAACCAAACGTTGACTTTTGCTGTGTAAGTCAACAGAGCGGATTAAACAAGAATGACACTGTAAAAAAGTGAATTCTTCGTTTAACCGATTGGCGCACTAGTACAAAGGTTGTTGACTTTGTGTAGTGGCCAAGTTAGGGAATCCTTACCCAAGTCTGTCGGAGTAATGGATGTGTAGGATACCACCTGAATGTTTGGATCGGAGACTATCGTTTGAAAACACGCTAACCTAACTTAGGTACACTTCACACCTCGTCGGAGAATAACACTCCTAGGTTTTTTTCCGTTGCAAAAACATTTCTGTTTCGCAGGAAATATGCTTGAAATGTTCCGCTAAGGGACCTCGTGAAGCAAACCACAGACTTTTTATGGAAATCTCCAACAGTATGAAGAACATACAGCGAAATTTTGGCTGAAATTATTAGCAGATAAGAATTCACGAGTAAAATTATGTATCATCATCGAGCTTCGTGGGCCAAATTTTTGTCGTATTTAATTCAAAAGAAAAAAAAAAGAGAAAACACAAACTAAGTAGTTGTACAATTACGATTGAAAAATGAGAGTTTTGAAATGCCGAGAAAAGGAAGTCAACAGAAAATTTCTTGAAGTACTCTTTTCTGGTGCGTTACATCTCTAAAGGTGTCCAAAATACAGGAAGCTGACTATAGTTCAGCTGCAAACTTTTTAATGCGTATTTGTTGTAGTACCATCTACCTTTCTTTCTAGCTGTTCAACCCGGAAAGTTCATATTTTATGAAGTGTTAAAGATTCGCCGTTTGGAAAAGCCGAGCTAGTTCCTTTTTTAGGAAACGGAACTTTTATTTTTAAGTACCCAGCGTATTTACCCGAGTCCACGCGGTGTCTAAATAATGCACTGCCTTTGAGCAGATCATCAGCTAATCTGGATGGTCCAAGTGAAGTCCCATACACATCGGTAAATTCTTCTTTGGACTCAAAAATAAATATGTGTAAGCAAATGACTACATTTTAGCGAAAAAGGAGGTGAACTTTTATTGTAGAACGTTACGGCGGTATGCTGTAAATTATTAAAGATTGTCTAGCTGAAAGTAACGTGCGTCTCTGCACATGTAACTAAATGTTCTTAAGTAAGATTTTCTGTAATATTTTCATTTAATATTCTTTAAATCGTCATCTTAAAGCTATGTAGATTTTTACCTTGATAGGCCATTCATAAGAGGAGCTCCCATGACTATCCATTTATAGTTGGCATTTTGAAATTTCATTTAATTCATTTATACTTAAACGAAAATAGCAGGGAATGGCTTTTTACATACGTGGAATCGATATATCACGATCTTTTGTAAAAGGTTTAAGGCAATAAATGTATAGCATGTTGACCGTGAAGCCCTCGACTGATGAATTACATCAAAGGGGAAAATGAGTTTAATTATTTGTTTAGAAGAACTTAACGATAATATGGATTTGGCAACGATTGTGTTATTTTGAAAACGAGTAAACGGTCAGTGGATTTAATGATCGAGAAATGATTAGTTTTGTAGTAAATAGCCCACAAACCGAATTGTACTGGGTATAGCATAGCTCGTCACCTTTTCCTCGCGATAAAGGCAAGTATTCACGTTCGAGATTTCTCGATGCCCATAAAATCGTCGGTCATGTTTTGAAGTAAAAGGAACGGCGAATAAGTCACGTGCCTCGCTATAGTTAACAGGGGATGCACTTCCTATGCAATAGTGAAAATTGCATCTCTTTGGGCGGAAACCAATTACATCATTTATTGAGACGTTTTATCTATTTTCGTAGTTAGATTGGATTTCGAGTGCACTGCCTCAAACCTGTTACTTTGACCGGCTAAACTACACTCCCAAAGATCATTCAAGTAAGCAAGAGTTATCCTTTTTGGAAACCCTGCTTACCGTTAATTTAAAAGTTTGACGTATTCCTTGAATAGGTTAAGACATGTAACTGCAATACGTCGCCTCTTCTTACGGGTCGTCATGTTAGAATGAGTGTATGTCCGTTTAATATTTAGTACTTTGATTCTGGTGCAACTTTTGGGGCAATTATGCAGTTAATACTGTTTTTATCGCGAACGTTCTTAACTTTAATAATAGGATGAGAATAGTGATTTGAGGGTGTACATGCAGCCTCTTGGAATTTATCTTCATTTAACGCGGCTAAAATTAAAAAGGGCATAAACATTTATGAAACAGATCTTTTCTCTGCGGATTTTAAATGAATGTCCGTCTCATCTCGGAGATAAATCCTTAAATTTTAAAGGTACTCGTCTTCCCATCAGATGAAAAATATGTTTCAAATCACCAACATGAAATGATCCTCCTATTGAAAAAAATTGTGCTCATTCACTAGCATTTTTTCTTCAAGTAAAGCTCATTTTATGTTGTAAAAATCATTTATGAACAAAAATAAATGAGTCAAATAAAGTTAGACAGTAATAAAATGTTGAAAATTAAAACAAAATCGAAAAAAGACAATGAGAAAGGAAATACAAGTAGTAAGTCCTTAAAAAATGCATTAAAAAGTTGTTCAAATTATTACTTTTGAAAGTTCTGAAAACCGTTGACTGAAATATTATTCTAAGATATGGGAACCATTTCCTTTTTTAAAAATCGAATCAGCCGGATATTTTGATGTAAAATATGATCAGAAATAATGCAAATACGACAAGCAGTATTTAACCTCAACTTGCATTGTATGTATCGCATATTTGTTGAGAAATAAAGGTTTGCTAGGTGGTGTGCAATCTTTAAATAACGCCGGCAGCTGCTGGAAATGCCGCTGGAGGACTTTGGTGGAGTTCTCTCTTGGGGCCTTAGTGTACCTCGCGATATTACCTGGCGTACGGAATACTCTTGAGGAAGTACTCTTGGCGTGTGACCGCTTCGCGACTTCGGCAAACTCAATTACAGTATAGACAGGCGCGGCACATCTAAGGCAGGAATCCTGCAGGGCGTCTACCAGGCATGCCCTCACATGATCAAGTCCAGACCACTGAAACCGGCGAGCCTCGACTACCCCTTGTCGCCACAGGCCCTTTGTCACTTTCCAAGTTTTTGTCTCTTTTCCGGCTCCGTCGGAACGTCTGTAGCCTTTCCTCATTGATCCTAGCTTTACCTAACCCTGCCTTAACGCAGCCTTTTTTTTTTCTTTTGTGCGGAACATTTGTAAATATCTCATTTGTTCAGAAACTGTGAAAATTTGCATATGTAGGATTTTTTTTTTCATCTGTCTTGTGTAACTACCGCCTTTTAGAATACGAATTTCGAGATCGATACTTCAATTTTAAAATTTTACGTTCTAAACCTATGCGTAGTTTTGGCTCATTTTTTTGCATCTTCAAGATCGTCAAACTCCGATGAATACAAGATCTTTGCAGATATTGATTCTACGCTTCCCTCTTCAGGGTTTACTAAGATATCACACCCAAGCAAAAGTTAACGCAGACTAAGCTCATTCAGTTTAAGGGACCAATCTTAGAGTAGGCCTACCCTAACATCAGGTAACTCGGCCAAAATTAACCTAACAATAGGTAATTCAACTTATCGCACGATGGAGGGCATGAATGGCTGATGACCAGCCAGGCTGGTTCTACCCAGACTCAAAGCAGATCATACCCTTGCGTGATCTAATGTAACCTAACCCTTTCAACAGGTCACTCCGCTCACCTGAACGTTATAACTTCAGCTAGACTTTATCACGTAAAAACGTACCTTGCTGGTAGTCCAAGGTCGTCTGTGCGCCTTGCCGAAACCGCATTTTTAAACTTCCCTCTTCCCCACGAAAAAGAAGAATCGAAAAAGACCCCGAACATTCCTCTGAATCGACACACTTTTGTAACCTGTAACCGAGAAGATTTTTAAATGGCTCTTGCCACATGGCAACACTGCCTACAGGAGGCAGATGTTGCCTGGACCAACGAACATAGACCGATCCGATGGGACGTCAGCGGTCGATTTTCGCCGGCTGCTGGGACTGGATCGGCGGTGGGCCCAAACCGAAGGCGTGCAATCTCTTTGATTCAGGGGCTCGCGAGCCGACGATTTTAAAGAGCTGCTCTGTCAGTAATTGCATCTGCCCTCTGTGGCACTAATAAGAGGCCAACATGGATCATTACTCGTTACATCGGGTATCAGTTTTTATGGGCTGTTACCGGATTTGCAGAAGCGTAGAATGTATCGAATCCCTAGGTGAATCGTTCGTGTAAATGGCAGGTTTCAAGACGTTAGAGTGCCATTTTAGAATTTTATCGAAAAAGGATCGTTCGACGGTTTCAATCCAATAACACTTCAGCTGTGTAGAAACTACCCTAACGCCTGACTTGATAAATGTACAAATAATAGTGCCTGGTTTTGGTAGTTTCTTAATTTGGCTATCAAGGTATATCTCGTAAATTGGCTAGTTTTCGAGACTGCCCCGTCAATGAACATGACCATAGAAACCTGTCGTTTAGCGTTTTCAGTGAGAACTCTTTTTCAAGAAAGAAGGGGGAAGGTGAGAGGAATACCTGTAGCAGGTAGAGAACAACCCAAGACAAGTTTTTCTTACAGCTTCCCCCGCGAAAAAGGGTATACCTGTTACTTGTGTGAGTTTTAAGACTTTAGAAAGAGTAGTCGAGGTCTCATGTGAGAATTCAGCTCAAATATCAGATCTTGCAAATCAGCTTTTAAATTCAAACTCTGCCTTGTGTGATTTTTCAATTCTAAAATCTCAAAATTCTAAACAAATCGTACACCTTAAATCTTCAGACGTTAAACATATATTTTACAGCTAAAATCCTCAGGCTAGAAGATCGACTGACAACTCTAGAACAGCAATTTACCGTAAGAAGCCTTCATTCGCAACTGTATTTAGTCTACCTTTTTTGATTGCAGTTCTTTTATCGTTGATATTAAATTTTAGATCTGTAATTATTATTTCGCAGTATTTAATCGTAACTCTGTTTCAGCAACTCTGAAGTTGTGGCTCTTCCTTTGTAGCTCTTCAGTCGTAGCTCTCTGATCTTAGTTTTTCATAACGGGACTTTTCGATCTGTAGTATTCAATCTCAAATCTCAAGTTTTGCCCTAAGATCTCCACTCCAATCAGTTATATCTCATCAGGCCGCAGCTACTAAATTTTCCTCATCTCTCTATCCTTACATGAGCCCGAAATATAGCGAAAGCCTAATTATCAATCCCCTGATCCCGTGTAAGGCCAACGCCACCAAATCGTTCCATACTTAATCTGATAATAATTACCCCTCGGAATATTACAAGTTGGTACACAAACTGTCCGAAAGAAAAATCTCGCCCTCCAGTAATCAACAATTAAGCAGCGTCCAGAGTAAATTCGTAATCACTTCCGCCCCGGTGAGATCTGATCCCATCCCATCCGATCCGCAGACATTTCTGCAGATTCTCTCTAATGAGTCGGTGAATGATCCTCCTACGGGGCAATCCACCCGCAGATCCACCCTGCGTATCGAAGAGACACAAGTATGAGATGCGAGCGCAACTTGATACAACCAAAATACAGCTTCTATAGTGCACGTGGTTGAAGACCACCGGCAGGATGTGGTCGTTCATTAACCTGTTCGAACTCGAGTCCGAATTCCTCACTATGATCTTCCCAAATGTCGTGGTCACTCCTTATTTCCGCTACTCAGCTTTGATCATTTTTTGGAAAGCTTTGCATGTTCAAGTTAAGAAACGATTTGCTGTAACTTCATGGCCATTTTACAAAGCATTCCATCTTGACGGAGTATTTATCCTCAGCTAGAGATCTTTTACGAATAGTGAACTTTGATAAGCTAGCCTAATTCGGCAATTTTTAAAAAAATGTGATTCACATTGAAGTTGCATTTGCTAAAATTTCGCATGTGGTGTATAAATGTTGTTGAGAACGTATGTTATCGGAGTCCATTCGGTGCCGAACGATGTTTTCGTTAAGTTCGAGTTCTGAAGTATGTAAAGATATTGCACTGTAAATGTGAAATTGTCCAAGTTGACTAAAGAATAGTAGCTGAAATTTTAATATATCAATTAGTCAATTTTGACAATTTTTTAGTCAAAAATGACTATATAAGTAGTGAAAAAAGAACTCGTTTAATAGTTAGAGTGTAAAAAATGACTCATTTTAGAATTAGGGACTAAATTAATATTGGTACCAGAAAATATTAACTCTAGATATGGTATGAATGTTTTAACCGCTAAATCGAAGTCAATTTTGACAATTTTACATTGAATTTAAAAATAACTAAATTAAATAGTCAAACAAAAATGACTAGATCAATTTGTGGAAAAATGACTATTTCAAATTTAGAGTGTGTGAGGTAAGCTGAGTTAGCTTGGGAGTCTGAGATAATAATTCACAATGTTTAGGTTTGAAATATCCGATGCCTTCGAGCAGAAATTTCGATAGGATGATGTCCGGAGCAAGAGAAAAGTTGTGGAGATCCTCATTCCAGAGCAGCCCAAAATACTGCGAGGTGGCGTGATAGAACGTTGGAATATTCCTCCGAGAACACGAAACAAAAACTTACGCGTAGTAATTAACTCGAAATATGAAGCTGGGCCATAAACTGAATGACACCGCAAGAATGGTTGACCTCTCGGCAAAAGTGATGTGACTTGCAACATGGCAAATGTTCCGGCGAGTGAATCTGAAATGCAATCCTACTTGTTCATGATGAAGTACCTTATGAGAATTACGGCGATTTGCGACCGCTCGATTTTTAGTTGTTGACAGGTCTCAGTCATCCATGTAACAGGCGCTGTTTCTGCCGGGCCTGCATCTGTTGTTGATACAAGTTATTGATGATGGCTGGATGAATGCACGCTTTGATCCCCCTTTCCACTTTTTCCGTACATTTTTCTCACCTCACCATCATTATGATCATCCCTCATCGCTTTACCATTGTAAGCTCTTCGCTTGGAAAGATGTGTGCTGGCCACGATATAGTTGTCGCTTTTACAACCTTCACTTTTCTCATCCCGAGGTTTGTGTGTTATAAAAGGATAAGCTGATGAAAAACGAAGAGACGATTTTGTGTAGCGTTAATGCCAAATAAACATCCGTCACAGCTTTACGAGTCAAGCGAAACGTTTTTGAAGTCTGAAATAAGTTTATAGCTGGTCTTAAAGAGTCTGCGTATGATTGTTCGTTAAACGAAGACGTCGACACGTACGATGAAGCACATTGGTCTCAGTATCCATCTTGGACAACTCTCGAAACTCACTGTTGATTTTAAATGATCTTTATGATCTTAAAGGAGAAAATTGTCATTTTCGAATTTCAATCCGGAAGACACTTCATTACCTCGCTTGGTACGTAGACATTATAAGTGACTCATAGTTTTAACAAATGATTCTTTCAATTGAGGATTTAGTAGTACTAATTTTAATCCAAAATAAATTCGATCTATTCCGACACGCTTGCAAATGTGAGTTGAAAAGATGGATACCATAAGTTTTCGTTTTGTTGAGGCTGGCCTTATAATAATAAAAAAAATCTAGAAATAAAACAGTGACGTAGCTTGCAACATTTACTGATTTGTTGAAAACACTCATCTGAACTTAAGTATTAACACGCAGTATGTTATAAGTAATCAGTACGCCGTGTAGTGATCCTTTTACGATAATTGACTTTCCGGAGAAATGCAGAACGCCATCATTTTTCCTGTTGCCAAGTGACTTCTTCAGAAGAGTCTTCCATTTTTAAAAGATTCGCGCACCAAGTCTTCACTACAGTTAGACTGTGCGACGACACATCGTCCATTATTCGGTAACAAGTTGGGTAGTATTTTGAAGGCGTTGTCGAGACTTGGAGTTTCTCGTGCGGTTTTTTCAGTCCGGAAAGATGAGGACCCCGCCGGCGAAAACGTAGTTTTCGACCCTTTCGCCAAGAAAAGATTGATTCTCTCCATGTTTACAGAAAAACAGGAGACTGCCGAAGTGCTCTCTTTCGCCAGTAAGATGTCTCGACTGACGACCCGCCAAGTGTTTTTCTTTACTGGGTACTTTGAACAAAGGGTGCGGAGCTCATCCACCCATTGCTAGGTTCCTGATCATTGTCAGATTTCCAGTGTCGCTATTAAAAATATCTCAGAGACCTTCTCTGATGTCTGGCTTTTGTTTCGAGTCTCTTTTCATGATTATTTTCGATTTTACGGTTTCGTTGTCAAAAGTGAACGGAAGGAGACTGGTAATAAAATATTTGGTGCAATGGGAGGCGATATTAGTTGGGAATCAGAAATATCAGAAAAACGAAACTTCTTTTTCGTCGAGTGGCAGTCCTTTGTTTTGTGTCTCTTTTGACTCGTACCTCGAACTTAAACACTTGCTCCATGGGATCTGTAAATTCAGTATTCTAGACTTCGTAGGTAAAGTCATGAGAGTACACTCTGAACTTGAAAGAGTGGAAATTACCGATTCTCAGTTACATCTTCACTAATTTTCATTCAAAACCGAACCACTGGAGTGAATCATTGGTTCGACTTTGACTGAAAAATCAATAGATTTCTATTCGTCTTTAGAGTCAAAGGTGTAGCCCCCGTCTTATGACCCGTATACTCCGAAATGTTTTTAGTAAAGACATCCAACACGGTGATTTTACAGCAAAAATGCCTGACCAACCCTAATCTTTTCTTCCGGAGAGGAAGAATCTACTCTGTCATAGATAACTTATTCCGCTCGGAGTGCTGTTTTTATTTTCACCCAATGCTCTGCGCGTTACTTTAACAGACTATAAACAGGCTTTGCCGTTTACTTTCTAATGCATTTTTTCAAAGGTGCTTACCTCCCAGAGAAGTGACTTTGCTCCAGTAATCCGCTTTTACTTTCGCGCCATTCCGTATTAGATTCCAACTTTTTGTCCTGGAATCAAATTATTTGTCCTGCAGGTACCGTTTGTCCATAATAAGATTGCCGTTGGTCTTTCGACGCAAGTTTTCAATGTGAATCTGATGATGTTTTCGATGACGATATATACGTAAAATAATGTCTTGAATGATTGATTCGTAAGTTGGATACTGTTAATTGCCAACGGCAGTGGTAACCTTTGATGAGAGGGCTCATCACTAGTACCAGTCTACTAACCGGCTTACCTTCCGTCAAAATTGACTGATTTGTCTTACCGCCCACGAGGTGTAACGATCGCGCTCCCATTTTAATTGTTCCGGATCGATTGGAAATGACAATGCTTGCGTCAGGGACGTTTAAAGCCACTGATATTTTAGCGCGTGGTGCACCATTTTTAATTGAGAGAGAAAACTGTGTTTTTGTTGCGATGGATTAAAACGTTTTTACGGTAGGTAGACTATTGTGTGCCTCGTAAGTTCATGTGTAGCTCATCAAAACTCTGGTTGGCTTCATTAGTTTTGGTTACTTCACAGCTTTTGGTTATTTTCTAATAATTTGCATTTTATTGCGTCTGGCTCATAGCGCAGTATCTAAACTTAGGGTGCATGTGGCTAATAAACATCGTCTGGATGATATGAAGTGAATCTCCACACAGGCCTACCTTGCTATATTCCTTATTGTTGTTGCGGTTGATGTTCTCATCATTGGTGTCGTTCATCGTCCTGACGATGTAACTGTGGCTGTTTAGAACGGTGCTGACATTTTTGACCATATTTACTTTTTTGAAGACAATAATGATGATTATTCGGATGTGGACGATGTTGGTGATATCGGAATAATACTATGAAAGTTGCTTCTAGGGGAAAGAACATCACAGGAGATTGTATCTTAGTGGGTAAATTACAAAATACTGCTTTGCTATCATATTTCGTGTCGCAAAGAAATACTCAATTCTTATGTTATTATTTTTTTAGTGTTGCGAATATTTATTTGCATGGTTTTTTCTTTTCTTTTTTTTCACTCTCTCCTCATGTCTTTAAAGTGGAACCGCAGCACTAGAAGCCTTAACTGTTTAGAAAAAGTTCACTTTTAGGTTGTGAGGAACATAAACTCTCTTTGCAAATGATAAAATTAACGTACTGAACTCAGAAATAGAGGAAAATTTTGGACGGTTCCTTGTCAAGTTTTCGTGAGATTCTAGACGCGAAGTCCCTACACCTCCCAGAGGGCAGACGAAGAAAACAGTATAATTAATGAATAACAGTCCAGCCACAAGCTCTCTTTCTTCTTCTTCTTTGTGCTCTGCTCTCTTTGGAGCAGACTCAACCAAAACAATAAGGTGCATAAGTCATCAAAAATTCTTTTTAAAGATAATAGAATCGTAAAGTACGCGAAAGAAATGAAGGCCCTCAAAGAGAGGGAGGGAGAGAGGAGAAAAATTGGTCAAAGTTATTTGTTTAATTGCAAAGGTCTCAGCATTCCCTTTATCGGGGTTTATCAGGTTTAATTGGTTTGCGGGGATGAACTTAAAATGTGATACTGTTTATGTGGTTATTAGTTTGGAATTTAATTTACGGGCGTTTTGTGCGAAATCGTCTGATTTAATTAGTGATCGCTGATTTCTGTCGGTTGCACAGGCGGTTTACTCACTTGGTACAAGTACACACGTTTGCTGGAATTCAGGTTAGGTGTCTTGTTCCCCGCTTCGTTATCGCTCCGCTGCGCTTTGCGGTGAAAAATAGGAACTCAAACGGTACAGAAGACAGTCTTTGAAATTTCCAGGTACACTTACCTTATTATTATTAATTACCTTACTCAAGAGGGGTTGGCACGTGACTTAACATTTTCAGCAAAAGTCAATGAGGCTCTTACGAATGAAACCTATCCATTAAACACCTGAACGCACACCCCCAAAACGAGTAGCTGGAATGACATAATGATGCTTTATAATAATATGAGAGTTGTTATTATAACCACGCAAAACTGGCATTTTTCTCCCAGTTGAATTCTAGATAAGTTTGGAAAAGCGCATCTTACCATAAAATATGTTTTTAACCGCGAGAAAACGAGAAAAGTATCACCGTGACTCATGTCAGCAGCTTGCGCATAACCATCTCACTGCTGATGGATTTTCACGGTTGGAAATGCGGTAGTGTGTGTGTGTCAAATGGAACTCCGCACCGATGTATGTAAATTTCTGGGTTAGTGTTTAGGCCTCGGTGAGTCACCCTTTTAAATTACCACAGATTGGAGTCTGCAGAGTGTAAAAGCACTTGTATTCAGTGAAGTTCAGTTCGGAATCTGCGCGCTATTTCATGATGACATGAAGGGATCTATATGAGCTTGATAAGTAGATAGAAAAACGGGGCAATCTGAACAGGCCCATGCAGCCACCAGCTGTTCAAAGACAACCTAATTAATGTTCCAGTGTGTTATGAAGCTTCTCAAACATAAGGCTATTTTAGTTCGCTATGTTTGCCCGTGGATTTTCTTAGATTTTACGTGAGTTTAAACCAGTCTACCGCGAGTTAAGGTTAGGTTAACTTAGCTTCGGTGTGGTTTGTTAGTGCCAGGTTTGCCGAGTTTGGATAAAGTTTGATTATCCCACTACCGCCCGCAGCGATCCGTTAGGAAACGGAAAAATTTATTTTAGAGGACCTTTTCAGTTCAGTAATGTCACGTTTCAAAAAATATCATCCCTCTGGAGACCTGACATTTAATGATTTCGGGATTTTGCAGGGCTTAAAATTGCGTAAATTAGTAAAAAAATCCTTCCAATTTCTCTTAAGCTAAATTTTATTCCAAATACTCTGGGCTCGTATGGGTTAAGGTTGCTTTGAGTTAGTTTTTAGTCTCGGCTTAATATTTTACTCCTTGGCGGCGGTGTTAGCCGCCGAGAAGTAGAAGGTTATGTTAGGTTTCATCACCGCCGCGGTGTCAGCTTGGTGACAAGGTGGAACGTTAGTTAAAATTTCGAGGTCCCATATTTTCACTGTGTTTCCTGTGGACAGTCATAAAGCAATATAGGGAACGCACAGCGATGGTGCGGGCTAAGGTTGTCAGTCTCGAAATGACCCAAAAAAGAAAACAAAAATACTCAAGTCGAATCTGAGTTACGACCTATATCAAGACAACGGTTGGACGAAGAGATTTCTTTTTATGAAAAAGAAAGACAAAAAAAGGAGTTTAAAGGGACGGGATGGCAAGCGCATGCCCTGCAAAAATACATCAAGCGAAATTGTGTGCTGAGAATGGGCAGATTAAAGAGCTTACCGTAACTACAACTGCATGCCTAGATTATTTATTGTTTCCAGATTTACTTTGTGCATGCATGTAGCGTTACTGTTGAAAATGGACTTCCACTAAAAACGGACAATTTCCGGTGTCTCGGAATCCATTTTACACGGGTTTCACAGTAGAATCATTTTAGCAATTTTCGAGGAATGAATCGTTTAAAACCCTACGCGCATTTCTTCTGGCGTTTCATCCACGTCGCTAAAAACCTTCGAGAAATTTATAGGAATGATCGTGCAGTGCCGACCAGCTTTTGAGGTTTTCACAGACATCTGGCCAACAGCTGATTCCCGGGCAGACCGAGCAGGCAGCCCTCCGCAACCGTCGGGCGAGCCGCTGTGCCGGGTCCTCAGCCAGGCCGCCCGCCCGCACCGGCAACAGACGGCAGGCAGTCGAGTTCCCCCGAAGCGGCAGCATTTTCGGGGGCCGCCCCGGAGGCGCCTGGAGCGGGGGGAGGGGGAAGCTGACCCCCATTCAAGGTTCCGATCAGATGGTGGGGTCATTTTTTACTCGAACAGATACCAGATGCACAGCCCCCTGTTTGGGGTCACGGTTTCATAGGTACGCCTACTACTGCATACAAGCTGAACGGTCGTTTGATCAAATTTTGAGAACGTGAACTAAAATCGTATCCTAAACTACTATGGGCTATTTGTATAACCTTGCCGAACCCAATCAAATACAAGATGACTGCTTTTCAACCAACCTAACCAAATACGACCCAGACTAAACTAACCTTTTTTAACAGATACCTAGTTAAATTTAGCCCAATAAGGGGGCATAGCTTTTAACCCTTTACCGCCCAGCGATGCCGTTCGGCAACAGAAAAAAATATTTTTGAGGATCTTTTCAGTTCAATATTGTCTCAATTTAAAAAATATCACCCCTCTGGAAACCTCAAATTTTATAATTTAGGCATTTTCAAAAGCTTGAAATTGCGTATTTTAGTGAAAAAAAAATCCCTCCAATTTCTCTTAAGCTAAATTTCACTCCAAATACTTCGGGCTGTAAGGGGTTAACCTACCCTTATCTTATCGAAATCAGCCTACAACTCCATCAGACTAAGATAAAATTAAGGGCTATGGATAAGGTTTTTCATGCAGAAAGGTATAATTTTGAAACTATCTTACGAACCCTCTTTCCAAACGCCTTTAGTTTGATATGGATATTGATAAGTTTACTTTCTAACGAAACCAAACACATCATCGGTTGTATACAATTTGATCTATACTCGAAACGGGGCATGATTTTGTCGTAGGTATTTCGTGATGAAAGCCCTTTGAATAAGTGACCAGGTAGTCCTCTCATACGTTTTATATATGTGCCGAAAGACGAAGAAAGTCGCGGCAAAAATAGCAAAGGGCCTTAATAGTTTATTTCCACAGGTATCGGTACTTCACCTAGCGAGGGGAAAGGCCAGGTTTTACGGGCCACAGCTTAGCTACCAACTTTTTCCATCAACGTACGGAAACACGACGTCTACCGGAACCGGAAATCATATTAGGCGAATCGGTGGGGTGGGGTGCCTTACCATTATTGGTCGCTTTTTTTCTCGTTTTTGTTTTCTTTGAGAAAACAGCAACGGAAAATTTCGCATCGAAAATAGCGGCGTCTTTGCGTGAATTATTTGTTGTCTGTTGCTGCAAATGCCACTCTTAGTTTTGTTTTGTTTATTTCAGGTTTTATTGCGTGGAATGTCGGTGTTCTTCTGACGAAACCGACGAAGTACGAGTTTTAGTCATCAGGAAAAACTGACGGACATTTTTGTGATTTGGAATTTTTGGTTGCTTCTGAAACATGCGAACTTTCCGAAAAATAAGGTGGATTTCTTTGTAGGTTTCCCGCGTGGTCGGACCCCAATCCTGTATCAGCCCTTTAATTAACTCTCTAAAATACTGAGCCTTGTGTAGCTTAAATTAAAAGTAGGATTCACCCTAATTTAAACTGACCTTGGCTCAACCTTGCCTAAGTTCACCCACTGTCCAACCTAACCCTGGCCCATTATTGTTACCAAACTTAACCTCACTTTCCTCAATTAGCCTTACCTTTACATCCAAACATTATATGAAAACCCTCGCGGTTGGCAATACTTCATTCAGTATCTAAATTTTTTAGAGTGTAGCTGTTTTTTTTTTTTACTTTGCTGTGAAGACGAATACTTTAATTTCCAAACAAACTCAGTTCCTCACTCTACTCGCATTCATTATTAGAAGGGAGATGTTTTCGTACAACCAAAACTTGTACGTTTCCTTTTGGGAGATTGTGTCACGATTAAAAGTGTAGTTCTTAGTCCTTACTAGTTCCTGATTAAATACCATAATTAAACGAAAATCGTCTCGTAACATCACGTGATAACTAGAAGCTCATTATGGCTGGCCCAGCGAAAATGACAAGCGGTAGACAAATGCCAACCCACTTATTTTTTCCTTTCTTTCTACAGGAAGGACCCATGAAATAAATGGGCTGCCACCTTTTTGGACCTCCGTGCGTGATGGTAGGTTAATTTACCGTATTATTAGTGTTTTGTGAAAATAGTTTCTATGCAGTGAAGTTGGAAGGTCCAACTGGGAGTCTCTTAAGGCTTACCGATCCTATTTCGGACTCAATTAAAGGTTGGATTCTGCACCTATTTGCATTTTTTTTTTCGCAAAGCTAGGCACAAAGCACTTAACCTAACCTCAAACTTGGTCCACATAAATTAATGTACATGTTCATGTGTTGGCAATATCATGTAAGTTGAATTCGGATGGGTCGATCACAGAGAGAAATCAGTTTGTAAAAGCTCAACAACCATTCGCTTGTTTGCAAAGTATGGAATATTACAATATTTTTGTAGTTAGGCGATGAATTTATGTAGACCTACGTGAATAAATTTGCGTAGATTTGTGGTTTCATATGAATATCCATTAGGAGTTTGTTGACGATTATCTAAAGCGGTATGGATAGATTCAAAGGTTTCATGGAGACCCAAACAAATGGAGCAACCTGTAAATACCAGCAAAGTTTGGTTAAATTTATGATGTGGGGTAGACTTATGATCCTCCACTACCTTATAAAAGCAGCATAGGAGACGTCTTAACTGATTTCATGTGCGATAAAACCTTAGCCTCCACCTGAAGAACTACATTTTACAAAATATCTAGCTCCTACACGGAAAAAAAGATTTTGTTATACCAACAAAGTCATTTGTTAAAATAGGGATAACAAAAATATTTTGTTACAACAACAAAATGTTTAGTTCTATCAACAAAACGTTTGGTTGCTGCAG
>Ga0058701_10000354_pt1 | contig 33406 bp, 12 predicted proteins | sample AgamicOrMae_FD_97039 | JGI IMG/M metagenome (GOLD analysis project Ga0058701, IMG submission 97039) | Agave microbial communities from Guanajuato, Mexico - Or.Ma.e | ecosystem: Host-associated > Plants > Phyllosphere > Phylloplane/Leaf | place: Guanajuato, Mexico | collected 2012-06-04
GTGGGGCCTCTAAGCCCCCCAGAGATGCTGGCTAGATTATAACCATTATGGGAACAGGTAAATGTTTAACTTTTAATCTCACTCCTTGAGCGACAGGCGCGTTTGTGGCGCTTTATGAGCGCGTATATGAGATATATGTTGGCCAACATCAAGAGGCCGGCCAGGGCAAGCAATAGGTAGGGCCACGAGAGGGTTAGGGCGGCCACCGTGGCCGACTGGTGCTGATGGTGTCGGACTGATGAGGCCGAGGAGGAGGAGGCGCGTGTGCTTAGGTAGTGGAAGGCTGAGGAGGGTGACTTCTGGCTCATGAAAGCTGCCGGCTGCAACGAGGGCGACGGCGAGGACACAACACTGTTAGGTCCGCCGGGGCTCTCGGCAACTAATTTGGTCCAATAGGGGGGAATGTTCTTCGTTGGGGGCACAGGCACAACGGTGATGTTTGTTTTGATGGCAAAATCAGCCTTGTTATCGTTGTCAGCCAGTTTGTCTGGAGTCACTTGGCATATGTAGACACCGCTATCGTCCAATTGGGCTGATTTGAGCTCCAGGCCATAGTCGCCGCGCTCAAGGTTTCCGATAAACTCAAATCTATCATTGAGACCGATTTGTTCCTTGTTATCCTGCCACATAACCAGGGCTTCCCAGTCCTTGTACCAGAGGGCCGTATGGAGTGGATGCTCGACTTCGCAACGTAACAACAAGGGCGAGCCCTCCTGGATGGTGATTTTGGGCTCGTGCCGGTGTTTGAAGATGGGCTTTCTGCTGCTGGTAGTTGAGGGGCCCATTGCTGGATTTGATTTGGGTTGAAGTGTGGATTTGATGTTGTGCGTGTGTTTGGGTTTCGGTTTGGGGTTGGCGTGAATTGGCGAAAAGAGTGGCATACAAATTGATGGACGATTAGTACAATGGTTGAGTGATTTTGAATGTGTGCATCATGTGTAAATCATCATTTGGGGGGCCGATTGGAGTTAATTTGTGGCCATTCGAGGGGGTTGAATATGTGTTGTTTTGTTTGGAGATTGGGAAGACCAGGAGAAAGGGTCACGTTGCGGCGGTTGAGAGTGGTGATGCCGGCTGGATGCAATGTTGTTTGGCTTGCGGTGAGCGCGCGCCACAGAAGCGAGCAAGTTCTGAGCGAACCTTAGGGCGAGTGTTTGGAATCTTACATGGCGCAAGAATCGGGCTTGTTTCTTCGTTTGTTTGTTTGTTTGCCAGTTTCAGTTTGGCTCGCCGGCCGAGAGACAGACAGTGGAGAAACGGGGCCAATCTTGAGCCGCACGTCAGCCGATGGAGCATCTTCGCACCGCAGACTGTCTCTCGCTCATACGCTTTGCACGCGCGTCGAGTGCGCGTCCAGTGCGCGCCCAACACGCAGCGCACACATCGCGCACCATTTGCCCAGCGCCGCACACAGTGGCACGTGCGCCCCAACCAGGCCCGAAATTGGCGCCGATTGGGCGCCAATTTGCAAACCCACTGACCATTGGCCGGCCAGAAGGAGGGAGCCTTCTTTTGGCAAGTGTGTGCGTGGTGGTGGTGGTGTCGAGCGGGCCACTTGGCAGCCGGCCGGCGAGTAACGAGTGGCCGGGCGCTGTGGAGCGTTAATTTGAGCCGGCCAAGGATGACAGTGGCGGCCAGCCCTTCCAGTGGCCGTCTCCAAAAGGCCTCTGGAGGGGCTGTTTCTCTTGAGCTGGTGGCCGTGAAGCGAAGTGGAAGAAGAGCGCCAGGGAATAAGAGGCCGGCCGGAGGCAAAGGAGCGGCCCAAAGAGGCAAAAGAGGCAAAAGAGAGCAGAGGAAGAAGAGGAGTGAGCAGAGGGTGGCATTAAAGTTGCTTGTTATTGCAAACTCAATTCTCGCAAAGCCAAAACTGTTAGTCGCCCAATGGTTGTTCTGCATAATCGTTGTGCAGCATTGGCAACTTCAGCTCGCCAAGCCAGCCAGCAAACAAGCAGCCACTGCTCTTGAGCCGCTTCCTCCAACGCCAAGTGATTGTCCGAGACGAGCTCGCCTGCCTTCTCCAGACTTTAGGGCGGCCAGCAAGGCGCCCAATTGTGGCAAGCCAGTGGAGAGGGCGCAGAGGCGAGCGAGGCGTTGCACGCGTTTCATCTCATTTGGTTCGAATTTGATTCTATTTGTGCGCCATTGGCTCGGCTGGGCGAGCTTGGCGAGCGCGCCAGCCACTGTGTGCAGACTGTGTGCGGGAAGCGCAAGGGAGAAGCTTGCTTGCCGCACACAGTCTGCGCTTGGAGGTTGCCAAAATGGCGACTCGCAGTGTGCAAATGGGCGCCCGCTCGGCTTTGGGCCTCCTAAGGGCCGGCAGAGAAAGCCAGAAAGGCGGTGGAAAAGCGAGAAAGAAGAGAAGAGAGAAGGGAAAAGAGAGAAAAGAGAAAAGCCCAAATGAAAGGACGCAAACGAATGCACAAAAGGCGGGCCAAACTTGAGGCTCGATTAGTTTTGATTTGATTTGCCAGCAAAGTTCCAAAAAAGTTGCGCCCAAATGCGCGCCTCTCAGACTCTCAGATTCTCTCCACTCGCCGCTGCTTCTCTTCCGGGCGGGCGTCTCTTCCGCCTTGGCTGGCGCGTCGCCCAAAGGCTCCAAAGGCGGACAGCCGAAAGCTGCAAAGCTGCGCAACTGGAAAGCCGAAAAGCCGAAGAGCCAAAGAGCCAGAGAGCCAGAGAGCCAGAGAGACAGACAGACAGAGAGACAGAGAAGCGGAGAGCCGAAGAGGCGAAAAGGCTGCAAACAATAAGCACAAGTCGGCGGCAAGGAATTTGCGCCCCTTTTTGGGCGGCTCTTCTCGGCCAGAATCCGGCTGACAGGCGCTAATTTGTCCACAAAAGTCTCCCACAGGCCCGCTGGGGCTCATTATTATTATTATTACTATCATGCTGGCCATTATTGGAGCGTGCCACTGGGTTGCTCGCAAGTCCGGCTCTTTGGGTGCTCTTTGGGCGTCCAAAAAGCGTCCCAAAAGTGCCCAGAAGGCGTCCAAAAAAGGCACAAGGTCCGGCCGAGAGTCTGACTTGCAGCTCTGCAGCTCGCCAGCTCGCCACCTACTCTGCACGCAAACCAAAACAAGACCTCCCTCGGCTCTGGTTTCTTGGCGCCACCGGAAGTGGAGGGTCGCCAGCGGGGAGCGAGCGGCAAAAGTGGGCGAGATAAGCTGCGGGCGGCGAGCAGTGAGGCGGCGCGGCGGGCGGGCGGCGCGTGGCCACGCAAAATGATACTGAGCTGGAGACTGGGGCGTGTGGGCGGCCGCTTTTGGGTTGGCGGGGTTGCAGTGGGCCCGCAGGAAACCATTGATCACCGATTGACAGTTGGCTGCGGCCGGCGGGAGACTGTGTGTTGCTGGATAGAGGCAGTGTGTTGCTGCATAGAGGCAGTGTGGTGCTGCACGAGAGACAGTCTGCGGGACGAGTGCGCGCAAGCAGTGCAGCGCCGCAGAGATGCAGCGCCAGAGGAAGACGCACACAGTGCGGCCCTATGGAACACGCAGTGCTCATTGTGCGCGGGGCGCAAATAATGATCTTGTCACTCGCAAGACCGTCTCGGCGGCGCTCACGGCCGCAGAAAAGGCGCCCCTTTTGGGGTGGCCGCACTCGCACGTCCGAGGCGAGCCAGGAGGCGCCCAAACGGGCCCAATATGGCACGCGCCCAGCCCAATTTGGGGCCCACCGGCGCGAGAAGTGCCTCCTTGTGTGTGCGGCCGATCAATCATGATCATCCACTTGGCCGCGGCCTGTTGGCGAGCCGCCCGCCTGCCTCTGTCTCTGGCCACCGCAAGCGACCACCTGCGCAAACTAATGAGCGCCCGCCGAGCCCAAAGACGTCTTGACATTCTTCTTGGGGGCGCAATGGAGCATTTTCGTCCCCGAAAGGCGCCAATTGTGCTCGCATGTTCGCCGCGATTATCGCGCCTCCTCTCTGGCCAGCTCGCCGCCGGCCGCCCATGAGAACCTTCCCATGACCTCGCCAGCAACTCAGCCAAGTCTGCCTAGCTCTCTGCTCTACACCACACACTAGACACAGTGACACAGACCAGAGAGTGGCCAGAGCTCAGCTCTGGCCACTCGCTGGCTGCCTGGCGAGCTGGCAAATCTAATGAATCGGAACCCACGAGCGAATGGGCCGCAAAAGAGTGGGAAAACAAGAGGCGGTCGTGTAATTTGCATGCTAATTGGGCGCCGGCTGGCCAGCCAGATGGAAGGAGCGGCATCAGCGTGTCTCTCTGTGTGTTGTGAGCCACTTGGCGCGCTCGCTCTGCTCTGCTTTGCTGTGCGCCGCCCGTGCACTGCAGTGTCAGGCAGTGCGACGCAGTGTGAGACAGTCTCTGTCTGCGGGCGCGCGTCTGTGCGTGGCGGCCAGTCTGCGCCTGAGACAAGTGTCGGCCGCCCTCGAGCGCCTCCTCTTGTGTCTTGTGTCTTGGCCCAAGACTCTTGGGCCGAGAGTCTTGGCAGAAGCAGCTCCTCTGCCCAAGACGGAGGGTGCACCCTGCAAAGCCCTGCAAAGGGCGCCACATCGCGCCCGGCAAACACCTATAAGCCGCCGCAGACTGTCCCCGGCGGCCCGTCACCGGCGGGCTCCCAAATCAAAACATGGCCGCCGATCAATCAAGCGAGCCACTTTTTTCCCCAAATTCCACCAGCGCCAGCCGGAAGGGCGGCCGGAAGTGGCGCATGGCCGACCTTTTGTCTCGAGCAATCGTCTGCTCGCTGGCTTGGCGGCCGAGCTGATGCGGCCAAGTGGAGGCGGCCGATGGACAGTCTGTGGCGGCGGATGAATGGCGGCGAGTCGAGGGGAGGAATTAGATCCAATTGGACCGAATTGGTTGGATCTAATCGAGTCGAAGCGAGTTTGAGTTCGAGCAAAAAGTTCTCCAATTGAATCGAATTGGATCCAACTTTTCGATGGAGAAAAGTTGGTTTCAATTGAGAAGCGCCAATTGGTCGCAAAATGGCGAAAAATGATCATCATCAAGTGGGCGCTCTGGATGAGTGGGCGAGATTGATCCGGCCGATTGGCGGCGAAAAGAGGGGGCGCATTTGGGGTTATTTGGAGGGACTTCAAACAGTCCTTAGCTCCGAGGGAGGTCCCTTTGGAGTGGCGCCAAGTGGGCAGGAGAAGAGGAGGAGAAACGGTGGCTGAATGAGAAGAGCAGCCGATTGGGAGCAGCCGCGCTGCCCAATGGGCCGGACACAGTGATCAGCGTGATGTCGTTTGTCTTGCTCTGGTCGCTCTGCTTTGGCTGCTTTCGCCGCCGAGAACGAGCTTTGAAGAGCACGAGAGACTGTCCATCGGTGTTGCTGGTGGCTCACTGCTTTTGCTTTTGGGCTGGAAATTGCTTGCGAGCTTGAAATTTAAAACCCACCCTCATCATCCTTTTCTTCCTCATCGTTTTCCTGCGGGCCAAAAAGCCAAAAAGCCGGCCAAAAGCAGTGCACTTTTCATGCGAAATTTCCTCCTCTTTCGGCTTCTGCAAATCTTTCACTTCTTTGGGCCCTTTTTTCTTTCTCTGCCTCTTTGGGCTCGTTTAGATGTTTAGATGTTGTCTGAAAAGCAACATTAAAAACAACAAGCGACGCCCAATTCAGTCTTGCTGCAACCACACACTTGCTGTTTCCATTACTCTTTGTTCTTCGTCGCTTCCAAGTCTAAGTGTGCCCTTCTCTCAATTTCGACTTTATTTCGACTGTATTTCGACGTTTATTCCAACTGGATTTCCACTCACATCACACAGCAGTCTACACAGTAGTCTGTAGTACAGTCTACAGACTGTAGACTGCGCTCGCAAGGGAAAAATGGGAGAAAAAAGAAGGGAAGAAAAATAAAACTAACTCAATGAGGAACATCCAAAAAGGGCCATTGCTTGTCTCTGATTCGGCTGCAAATTACCACAATCATTAGGAGGCCGCAAATATGAAACCAGAGGGACGAAAGAATGCCAGATAAGGATGGACAAGAGTCGCTCGTTTGGCTGCAATTGGATTGGAATTGGAGCTGGAGTTGCAATGAGTAGGAGAAGCAGAATTGGATTTGGAATCGGAATTGGATTTGGACTTGGCTTTTTCCAACTGCTGAAGCTTCTAGCTTGGAGCTTTGGGCTTTGGGCTTGGGTTTGAGCTTAGCAGTGGCGCCCAATTGTGCACGGGCGGTCACCAGAGAGTGTCTGTGTTGGGCGAGCGCAGTTCCCTTTGGACTCCAGTGGCTTGGAGCAGTGGCCATTTAGTGGCCAGTTGGTCGCTTGTTGGCGGCCAAAAAGCGCGGAGCAATATCATTTCGGGCCAGCTAAGGTTGGTTAAGGCTCAAAGAAGTGGCTGCAACAAGGCCCAACTGGATGGGCTAAGCTGCGGGAGAAAAACAAAGGAGAACAACAATGGACCAGCTCAAAAGTGAACAAACCTGAGCTCTAATTCCTGGCCGCTCTCGTGCACTCAGTTGGCCCAGTTGTGAGCGAGATCATTGAGCCAGAGACTGTGTGTCGCAATGGGAACATTCAATTGAACGCCGGCGAGAAACTGCACTAGAGACTAGGGAGACAAAGCGCAGCTAAGGGCCACAAAGGCCAATCGATTAGCCCAATTGATTGGCCTTTTTTGCCAAACACTTGCCCATTTGTGAGCCCCTTTTGGCGCCTCCACAAAGACGAGCAGAGTGCCCAAGTTTGAGTTTAGGCTTGAGCTTGAGCTTGGCTTTGCGCTTGTCTCTGAAGACTGGGATTGGAATTGAGCTGTTGGCGAGGGAGAAAAAGTGGACAAAGAGGCCACTTTTTGCGCCTTCTATTGAGCAAGCCAAGTTTGTCAACACACTTCAACAAACTTCTACACACTGCCTCCGATGGGCGCCGATCTGCCATCTCTCAACTTCCGTCTTGGGGGCCCATTTTTGGGCAAAAAACGATAATAACACCGGCCCTTAGGAGTGGGCGGAAGAGGCGCCAATGCGGCGGCAAGTCTGTGCCTAATGTTGGCTGGGTCTTGGCAACCATTTGGGGGCGACTAGGAGTTGCCGGCGAGCTAGTGAGTGAGCTAGTGAGTGAGTGAGTGACTGGAAGGGCAGACGACTGGCAAGGCCGATTTGGGGCCCTCATGTTGCGGGTCGAGCAAGTTGGGGGCGCCCCCAAGTTGCTCGAGCGAGAAAGAGCAGAAGTAAGAGAGAGAGCAGAAAGAGCAGGCCGGAAGCGGAGCAGAAGAAGGAGCACAGGGAGGCCATAAATCAAAGCTCTAAGCCTGTTTTTTCCTTGCAAACTGGCGCCCGCTTATCTGGGCGCCCATTTCGCCACTCACGCGAGCTCCACTGCTGCCCAAAAGAGCAGCACCTAAGGTCGCCCAGTTAGCAGTTAGCAGCATTCGGACCTGCTCGGCTTGCTTTGGGCCAGACTTGCTCTTTGGCTAGGCGGCCCAAAAGAGCAACAACAGAGCAACAACAACAACAACAAAGAGCCAGAAGGGCGGAAAAAGTGAAAAAGTGAAAAAGACAAAAAGTAGAAGAAGAGTTTCGAACCAGGAATTTCACGCCATTGTTTTCCCTCAGCTTTGGGGCCGCACCAAAGTCGCACCAAAACCGGCCCAAAGCTAAGCGAGAACGTCTAAAAGCCGCCCTCTTGACCACTGGGCAGGAGTGGCCGCCCAAAGTGGAGGCTCTGCTCCAATTTTCGTCTCGCTCGAGACTGGATAAAAATTAATCCAAACCCGCGCGGAGCCAAAGGGCAGCCGCCGAAGACTAACTCTGAGGGGCAGCCCAAGCGGCGAACTGGCCGATTTGGCGCCGACAAAACTGACCAGCGGCCAGTTGGCGCCACTGGTCAGCCGCCAATCCTTAGCTCTGCCTCTAAACACAAGCACAGAAGCACGTCCGAAGGGCAACACAGGACAGAATAGAACAGAATGGGACACAGACTGGCCCACAACTGGCGCACAAACTGCGGCCGGAAACTGGCGAAACAAATCCAACGCAAGCCACTTGCATCGCAAACGTTTTGGCTAAACGAGCACTTCCGGGCCCGCTCGAGCTCTTCCGGCTTTGGAGTGAGCGTTGAGGTGGCGCATTGTTTGTGGCGTCTGCCTTTTCTCTGCTACAGTCTCTCTCTCGCTCAGTTTCCGACGCTTAGGGCTGCTGGCTGGTGAACGTTAGACTAGAGAAATCGGTCCCACTCGCAAATGGCCGCCAGCAGAGACAAGGACTGGCCCAGTTGCGCCCACTTGTCCAACTGCTCGTTTCTCTTCTTCGGCGGCCAAACTTTGGGCCCCAACTTGCGCCTCTTTGTCGAGGGGGCGCAAGTTGGCCCCAAAGCCAAGCCCAAACAAGTGCAAGTCCGGCAAACCCAAAGCTCGACTTTGGGCCAACCAAAGACAAGGCCCAAGAGAAATGGCCGAACGCTTCTAACTGGATTAATTCCTCAAATGGGAGGCGCTAATCAGCTGGCCGGAAGCGCAAAACTCAGTCTGAGCGTCCAGTTCGATTGCAGCCTCTCTTTTCGGCACTTGGACGCTCATTTGGCCATTTGGACCTTCTGGCTGGAAGACCATCTCGCGCGCGCAACTCGCTTCGGATGCGCCCATTTGTTTGGTCTTCATCGGCCCATCTCAGTCTCTGTTTGCTCGATCGTTTGCCCAAAGGCGCCCCAAAGGCACCCCAAAGGCGCTCTGAAGGCGCCACACACAACTTTGGGCTCTTCCGCCGGCGAAAAGTTGGAGAGCAAAGCAGTTGGTCGCTTCCGGTCAGGGGAAAATAAGCGTTGGAAGTGCGGCGTTAGAGAGTAGGTGTGCTGAGAGGGTGCGAGTTGGCCGCTTTTGGCGAGCGGAAAATCGACAAATTGAGAAATTGGGAAATTGAGAGATTGAGAGATTGAAATTGAGTCAAGAGAAAACGGGAGCCGGCGAGTGGCCCTTAGAAGCAGTCCATTGTTTTGCCTCTGTCTTGTCAATCTCGCCTCTGAGTCGAGCAGAGTAACCAGCTCGAGGAAAGTCTAGACAGAAGGTGGCTGAATTTGGAGTTTAGAAGTTAAGAAACTCTGAAGTTTAGACTTTGGAGTTTGCGGAAAGTTTCAGAGGAGCTGCTCGAGCTTAGGTGGCGGAGGAGGAAGACAGATTAAACCATCAGCGAGCGGCCAGAGCAAACAAACTGCGGCCGAGAACAATGTTTTCGTTTCCGCCCCACTTTTTGCCTTCCCGCTTTCTCGAGACTGTCTCTGGACGGTCGAGAAGAAGCGTCTATGTGAAGACGCTCTTCTGGCAGGTTTTCTTTTCCTGCCAGAAGACTGTCTTTCCTTCCTTTCCACTCGCCACTCGTCACTAACCGCCGACCACTGTCCAGCGTCCAGCTTTTGGGGCAGAAGATGAGAAAAGTGAGGGAGTCATTGTGTTTGGCGGCTTTCCGGCCTGCACGTCAAACAAACAGATCGCTGGCCGCAACTTGGGCGACACAACTTTGACAGGTGAGCGCGCGAGATTGAAAACAATTAGCCCTTAGCTTGGGCGGTTTGTCCACTTTGTCTCGCTGGCTGGAAGATGGAATTTTTTTCCTTCTTGCGTCCGGCCAGTTTGGCCAACTTTCTCAACTCTGCCGCTTCTTTGAATCTGCTTCTCGGCTGCTCCTTCTCGACTGCTTCTTCTCGGACGCCTGCTGATGGTTAGTGTGAAAAAGGTGGCCCAGAGGAGAAGGGAAAGAGCAGAAGGTGGACAAAAGTGGGGGAGAAAAAAGAGGAGAAAAGTGGAAGAAGAGAAAAAGGGAAAAAGTAGCCCAGACAGACAGAGTGTAATGGAGACAGAATGTAATAAAGCTGCCCCTTTGTTTTGCTGGCCGGCCACTCCAATTAGGCGCCCGCACGAGAAAGCCTCCCCTAAGGTCTCGCTCTTAAGGTCTCGCTCCTAAGGTTCGGCCCCACGAGAGCGCTTATTTGCGCCAATTTGCCGCCCGGCCGCAACGGCTGCCCACTGGCTCGTGTTTCACTGTGGCCACTTTTCCAGCTCCTTGTGGCTCCCCTTTGGCAGCCACAGAGACACTCACTGGCCGCAATCTCAACTCTAGTCTGTGTCTCTCTTTCAACTGAAGACAGTCTGTTGCGAGCGGAAGCAAGCCTCTTCCACCATTTTGGCTCCAGTTTGCAGTGCGCAGTTTTCAGCAAAATTGCAAAAGGCCACGAAATTGCAAAGGAGCACAAGTCGAACTTCCTCCCCCAGACAGTCTCTTCTGCCTCTCCTCATCTCTCCAAACTCGAAGCTGCTCGCCCAAAGCCCCACAGACACTCTCTGGCCCGTTTTGGCGCCATTGGAACTTCCAAACTGGCGCACATTTGGCCCAAAATGTCTCCCTCTTGGCCCACAGGAAGTGGCGCCAAAATTGCATCTTGCAATTCTGACTCTCAACTCTTGCAGGAAGGGAAACACTTGCCAGCGGGCGGAAGTGCTTGTTTCAACTCGCTCCACTCCCCCAGAGACACTCTCTGGATCAAGGCCGCAACCTCGCGCGGCTTGTCCCATCGGTCTGGCCAAAGCAGAGGCCAAAAGCAGAGGCCAAAGGCAGACTTGAAAGCAGAGCCAGAAGGCCCCTTTTGACTTTGCCTCTGGCCTCTAAACTCTGTGCTTAGCTCGTGCCAAGTTGTCTCGCCAAACTGGCAAGACTCTACATTCTGCGACATTGTTTGAGTGAATAAGAAGGCCCTCAAACTCGAAACAAACCTCCTGCGGTACTCACCTTTGGCCTGGGCAAACGTGACCATTTTGCGCCCCTTCGAGTCCCCAAAGTGGAGCCCAAATGGGAGCATCTTATCGAGCAGCCAGAGCGGCGGACTGGCGGCCAGCAGCAGGGCGGAGCTTAGGGCGAGTGGCGCCTCGCTGAGTGAGCCAAACGGCCCCTTGTCTGTCTGGGCGAGCTGGTGCCTTTGGGGCGTTGTTTCCCATTCGCCGAGAATATCACAAATCAATTGCACACAAACGAGCGCAAAGGCGAGCCAAACTCTGCTCCTCGCGCGCTGCAGACTGTCTCTCGGCCGCTGGCGCCCCAGACTGCTCGCCGCCATGGCCGCCTCCACTTCCGGCCGGGCGCCAAGCTCGCGACGTGCAATGCTCGCCCTTAGCTCTGGGCCGTCTTGGTGAGGCCCCAAGTGGAGCGTCTGGGCGAGACGCTTGTCGTGCACTACTGACTGTTGCTGTTCGTCTTCGGGCTTGACGCTGGCTTGTTGGCCTGAGGAAAACTGGCCCAATTTGTCCGATTGTTTCTCAACTGTCTCAACTGTCTTAACCTTGTCCAATTCGTCTAATCTTTCGTCTAATTTCTCTGCTTTGTCTGGTTTGTTAAATTTCTCAACTTTCTTGAATTTCTCCGATTTCTCGCCAACTTTTGGCCCGATTTCCGCTCTCTGTGGCTCACGAAGCTGTGCACTTGGTGCAGGTTGCGAAAATTGGCAAGATGGGCAATTAGACAGTGGTGCAAACTGGCGGCCCACGCTTAGCTGTGGCGCCTCCTGCGCAGTTGAAGCTGTGTGGCCAACGGGCGACAAGAAGCGCCGCTTGTTCCACTCGCGCGTGTGGCCAGCCCTCGTCTTCAGCTCCCAACTGGCCGCCAAAGGAGCAGCAAAAGTCGCCTCCATCATGCACACTAACTAGTCACTCAACTCAACCTACTCTCACCTTTCTGCTACAGACTGTCTCTTTCTCTTTAAAGTGGCCAACTTTGCAACAGTTTGCAGCAATGAAATAGTTCAATCCAAAATGGCTTATCTGAAATGATTTCTCTGCAATAGTTTCTGTCTCTGAAATGGTTTACTTGAACCAGCTTGCGGCCCAATTGCGAGCTTGCGGCCAGCTCTGCTTCACTTGCGGCCCACAGACTGTCTTCGGTGTTTGTGTGGCCCTTTTGTGCAGTGTTTTTATTGTCGGCCAACAAAGGCGATCATCTGGCTGATTGTGGCTCGAAGCTGTCCTCTTGTTTCTCTCTATCGTTTGTCTTCTCGGCTTGCTTGTTGCTCGTCGGTTGCTCTTGTGTGGCTTGAGATGGTCGCTCGCTCGTTGCTCTTTGCTCGTCTCGGCGCCGATTGGGCTCTTGTCAGCGCTCGTTCGGCCGGGCCTGGAAGAGTTGGCACCAGAGCTGAGGGGCGGCGCTTTTTGCTGATCTTGGGGGTTAAGTTTTGGGCGATTTTTGGCGATTTTTGGCGATTTTTTGAACGGTAGCCCAGAATCGGCGGGCCAGAAGTGGAGAAAGAAATGAAGAGGCGCACAGGCAAAGTGCAGAGGCGCGGCCAAAGTCTGGCGCTTTGTGCGTCTCTCGTGCGTCTGTTGTGCGGCTGCGTGCGCGCAAGAAGCGCCGCTCGTGCGTGGGTGCAGCTCCACACAGTCTCTGTTTCGTGCACTTCTCGTGCTTTCGTGCGCCTTTTGGGAGCCTTTTGAGCGCCTTTTGGGCCATTTTTTTTTGACTCAAACGCCCAACTGCGCATGCCCACGACAAGCGTCGCCCACCTTTTTCCGCCCAACGACCAGCAACGCCGCCCCGTGTCCACTTTATCAGATGCCTTTGTCTCCAAACTGGTCGCCCAGCAGAAAACAAACACTCCTCCTCGCCGCAATCTCCCCTCCATCTTGGCGGCCGCCCGCCCAGCCTGGCCCTAATCTGGCCCGCTCGTCGCCCCCAGATTAGCCGCAAAGGTCTGCCCGCGAGCTCCAAGTGTGACTGTGTGCCGGCGGCCTTTGTTGCGCCAGCGAGTATCAGCTGGAAAGAGTATCCAAAGCGAGCGAGACAGTCCAAACTTTGCGCTCCAAAGTATCAAGCGCGAGCCTCAAACGAGGCTGCCCTCTCGCTCAGGGCGACAAGGCGACGAAACGACGAAAAGACAAGCCAGAAGGCGCAACCCGAGCCGGCCGCGCGAGTTGCAGTCAGCAGATTGCGGACAACAGTCTGTCGGCCCACTCGTCTGGCCAGCAGAGAAGTGGCGCATCTGGCTGATGTATAATTAATTGTGCGCCGCACTTCGCCGATCGGCTTTCCGCCCGCGCCAGACACACAATCTGCGAGCCAATCTGAAGCTCAATCTGAAGCTCAGATCGAGCTTCCAATCGGCGAGCTCCAAGTGGCGAGCTCAAGGCGGCGAGCTCGAAGTGGCGAGACTCGCTGACGCATCCCAGTGAGTGGCTGCAAGTGGCAACAGGCGCAACAGTGGCCAAACAAGAGCTGCTTCTTCCATCCAGTCTTGCAGCAGACTGCTTGCAACACTTGCTCCTCGAGGCTTGTTTGTTCAAAAACAAAACGCCACTCACGTAGCCAAACGGGCAGGAAGAAGAAGAAGCGCAAATCGAACGGGCTCACTTCTGCTTCGGCCAGTCCTTAGCTCTTAGCATGAGTCACTCGCGGGGGCTGAGCAGCGGCGACCAAGTGTTAAGTGAGCACAAGTTTGCACTTTTCAATCCGCACTTTGCACTCTTCACTTTGCATCTTTTATTTTTCAGTTTACATTTTTCCATCTTGCCAGTTTTCAGCTCGCCAGTTTTCGGCTTGCCAGTTTTTTTCCATTTCGCCGGCCAAAATGCACTCAGCGCCTTGCTAGACCTAAGCTGGACCTAAGCGCGCCCACGTGTTTGGCGCGCCCTTAATGTTGACGCTTCGTGCAGAGGCCACAACTCGCCACCTGCAAAGTGGGCTGCAAAGTTGCGCCCGGCGGAAGTTCGCCGCTTCTCTGGCCGCAGAACTTCCGCTGAAGTTCTAACTTAAATGAAGCAGCAGAGACGAAAAGTGAGCAGTGTAAGCAAGCCGCCAGATACGGTCTCTCGCAGCCCCAAGGGTGCCGAATGAATATCTCTTCAAAGAGCTTCAACCTTCGCCCGACCTTGTGCCCTAGACGGTCTCATTTGCACTTCTCGGCCGCCTCATTTGCCCAATTCGCCTCCAATTCGTTTATTGAGCCACTTCCGGCGGGCGAAAGTGGCCGCCCATTGTTCTCTCGGCCGGCGGCTCTTTGGACTGTCTTGGTTTGTTTGCTGCAAGTTTGGAGGCCAAAGTTTGGAGGCCAAAGTTTGGAGGCCGAGACAGTGTTTGGAGAAGAAGGCGAAATTCCGCTCGAGAATTGGCTGGCCGAGAAGTGAAGTTCTTCTCTTCTCGAACTTTACGACGTTTCGATTGTTGAAGCAGGTTCCTTCTCAGACTGTTATTGTTGTTCTTCTGGCACGAAGGAAGCGATGAATATGAACGCCAGTCTGTGTCTGGCGCGCTTGAGTCTGGCGCTTCTGTGGGCCTTTGGTGGCAGTGCATTGTTGCCAGCAGCACACCTAAGCTCAGGCGCGCTCTGAGCAGCCCACTCGCAATGCGGCCCGTGCAAAATCGTCCGATCGGCGCCATGCAAATGCCCAGCCGGAAACAGCTCGCCGGCCTCGAATCATTAGCGCCACAAAGAGACTGGCGCCGGCAAGACGAGGGGCGCGCTTAGCGCGTAAGAGAAGCAGTGGCCGGTGAGAAGCAGTGGCTGCTTGTGGCTGCCAGTGATTGCCCTAAGCGCAGACTAGAAGAAGAGAGGCTGCAAGAGTCTCGGAAGCTAAAGTGTGTTGCAAAAGTGAGCTCCTGTTTTGCGCGAGAAAAATGCTCAAGCCAAAACATTGGCCAGAGAGCGGCCAATGCTTAGAGGCGGCCAATTTTTCTCGCTCCAAGTTGGCCGCATTCTTATTTAAAGGCTCAATTAATCAACAGGCAAACTGGGGAGAGAAAGCGAGCATAAAGTGGCCACCAAATTTGGCCAACCCTCAATTCTCAGCTCTCAACTCTCAGCTCTCAACTCTCAACTCTGCAACCTCAACGGCAACCATCAAAACTCAATAACAATTCCTCGCTCGCTTTTGCCTGGCCAAACTTTCAACTTTTGGCCTCCAGCCTCAAACTTGCTACTTCTGCTCGCCCGCAAACAGCCCAAAGTCCAGCATTGGCAGTCGAACAGTGCAAACAGTGGCCAGACAAGAGCAACAAGACAAGTGCCGCAAGGCCACAGAATTGGACTCGAGTTGCAATTCGTTCGCCCATTTCCTTGCAGCCTTTTGCACTCTTTTACTCAGTCTCTCTCAATCTGGCCCACTCGAACGCGCGTCCAATGAGCTCGTGTTGCCGGCCAAACCAAAGCCCAAGCTAGTCTCTGGCCCGTGTTTGCATTTTACTCTCGCAAAGAGATTTCTCATCTTTGCCAAAACTCTGCTTCCTTTGCAAGAATTGAGAATAAAAAACCATTCTTCGCCCTAAGGAGCGCCAATAATGCGCAGATCGCTCTTTTGGGAAGCGCTTCTCTCGAGAGAAATGACTCCCAAACGGAAGGAAAGAAGCATTAATTCGCAAAACAATTAGCCGGAAATTCGACTGAGAGAAGTTTTTGCCCGAGAGAGCAAAAAGCTCTTCTTCGAGCAGCCTTAGGCTCCACCACTGCCCCCAAGTGTCGCTCGGCTGGGGCGCTGATTGATGGGCGCCCACGACGACCTGTTGCGTGGCCGCTCGTTTGCGTCAGTTTCAATATTCGCCGCCGCTTCGATCTGAGGCAGTTTGCGGCCAAGCATTGCAGCTGAGCGCTCGATTGGGCCAGCGAGCGTCCAGCTGGAGGGTGAAAAAGCGGGCAAAAGAGCGAAAAAAGGTCCGAAAAATGCTGAAAAATGGCGAAAAGTACGGAAAAATTTGGAGGAAAAGTCGGAAAAGTCAGAAAAGTCGGAAGAAGCGTCCAAAAGCTTCCAATCGAGAGCCCTTAGGATGCGCCCACTCGCTTCTGGCAGGCTGGACGTGTTAAGTGAGCGCGCGAGTGTGTTATTTGTATCATCTGGACGCGAGTAGAGTGCAAACTAAGGCAAAATGCAGAGCCACAGGCGAGCGCCGCAGCTGGAGACTGGCCGACTTGCCGTCGGACCTTTTGGCTTTGGGCCTTTTGGGCGCTCTTTGTGCATTCTCCGTCTCAGTGCAGCCACACTTGAGCGGTGCCCGAGAGGGAGTCTCAAACGCCCAAGGGAGCCAATTGCAAGTTTTGGTTCCCTGCTCGTCTGGCCAAATAACGCGAAAACTTGGCCGAAATTTGCCACTTTTTGGCCACAGTTCCCAACTGCACAAGTGCACAACTGGCCAACTTCGCAACAGGCCACCGGCGCGTCTGTCTGTGCGTGTGTCTGCGACTGTCTCGGTGGGGCTCCTTTGTGAGGTGAGCCGAGTGGCCAGAAGATCAGAAGGCCAGAGGGCCAGAGGGCAGTCCAGTGGAGACTGTGTGCGGCAGTGGAGAAGAATGGGCGCACGTAATGCAAGCAGAGTGCCCTTAGTGCTCGCGCGCACTACAGTCTCAGGCAATATTGCATACTGTCTGCACTGCATACTGTCTTCAATGCAAGGAGTGCGCTTCCTCTATGGCGCAGACTGCCTGTTGGACTGCGTTCCACAGGCAAGTGGCCACAAGCATTTGGAGGCGCAAAAGATGATCCATTTCTCCGGCAAAACACTGGCCAATTGTTCGCCGCTCCTTGTCGCTTATTGCTTATTGCCGTTTGTTCGCCTTTGGACCTTCGGCTGCCACGCAATGCCAGCTCGCCAAAATGCACTGCCAAACCGCATCCATTTTGCACCACTTTGCACTGGCATCAGTCTCGAGCGGCCAAATAGCCCGAATTGCGAATTGCGTCCACTCGCGGCCGCCAACCTGCTGCTCTAGCGTGAAAACCAACACTATCATCAAACTTCCAAGCGCCAAACAGGCGCTCATTTCCACCAGCTGGTGGAAATGAGCGCCTGTTTGGCGCTTGGAAGTTTGATGATAGTGTTGGTTTTCACGCTAGAGCAGCAGGTTGGCGGCCGCGAGTGGACGCAATTCGCAATTCGGGCTATTTGGCCGCTCGAGACTGATGCCAGTGCAAAGTGGTGCAAAATGGATGCGGTTTGGCAGTGCATTTTGGCGAGCTGGCATTGCGTGGCAGCCGAAGGTCCAAAGGCGAACAAACGGCAATAAGCAATAAGCGACAAGGAGCGGCGAACAATTGGCCAGTGTTTTGCCGGAGAAATGGATCATCTTTTGCGCCTCCAAATGCTTGTGGCCACTTGCCTGTGGAACGCAGTCCAACAGGCAGTCTGCGCCATAGAGGAAGCGCACTCCTTGCATTGAAGACAGTATGCAGTGCAGACAGTATGCAATATTGCCTGAGACTGTAGTGCGCGCGAGCACTAAGGGCACTCTGCTTGCATTACGTGCGCCCATTCTTCTCCACTGCCGCACACAGTCTCCACTGGACTGCCCTCTGGCCCTCTGGCCTTCTGATCTTCTGGCCACTCGGCTCACCTCACAAAGGAGCCCCACCGAGACAGTCGCAGACACACGCACAGACAGACGCGCCGGTGGCCTGTTGCGAAGTTGGCCAGTTGTGCACTTGTGCAGTTGGGAACTGTGGCCAAAAAGTGGCAAATTTCGGCCAAGTTTTCGCGTTATTTGGCCAGACGAGCAGGGAACCAAAACTTGCAATTGGCTCCCTTGGGCGTTTGAGACTCCCTCTCGGGCACCGCTCAAGTGTGGCTGCACTGAGACGGAGAATGCACAAAGAGCGCCCAAAAGGCCCAAAGCCAAAAGGTCCGACGGCAAGTCGGCCAGTCTCCAGCTGCGGCGCTCGCCTGTGGCTCTGCATTTTGCCTTAGTTTGCACTCTACTCGCGTCCAGATGATACAAATAACACACTCGCGCGCTCACTTAACACGTCCAGCCTGCCAGAAGCGAGTGGGCGCATCCTAAGGGCTCTCGATTGGAAGCTTTTGGACGCTTCTTCCGACTTTTCTGACTTTTCCGACTTTTCCTCCAAATTTTTCCGTACTTTTCGCCATTTTTCAGCATTTTTCGGACCTTTTTTCGCTCTTTTGCCCGCTTTTTCACCCTCCAGCTGGACGCTCGCTGGCCCAATCGAGCGCTCAGCTGCAATGCTTGGCCGCAAACTGCCTCAGATCGAAGCGGCGGCGAATATTGAAACTGACGCAAACGAGCGGCCACGCAACAGGTCGTCGTGGGCGCCCATCAATCAGCGCCCCAGCCGAGCGACACTTGGGGGCAGTGGTGGAGCCTAAGGCTGCTCGAAGAAGAGCTTTTTGCTCTCTCGGGCAAAAACTTCTCTCAGTCGAATTTCCGGCTAATTGTTTTGCGAATTAATGCTTCTTTCCTTCCGTTTGGGAGTCATTTCTCTCGAGAGAAGCGCTTCCCAAAAGAGCGATCTGCGCATTATTGGCGCTCCTTAGGGCGAAGAATGGTTTTTTATTCTCAATTCTTGCAAAGGAAGCAGAGTTTTGGCAAAGATGAGAAATCTCTTTGCGAGAGTAAAATGCAAACACGGGCCAGAGACTAGCTTGGGCTTTGGTTTGGCCGGCAACACGAGCTCATTGGACGCGCGTTCGAGTGGGCCAGATTGAGAGAGACTGAGTAAAAGAGTGCAAAAGGCTGCAAGGAAATGGGCGAACGAATTGCAACTCGAGTCCAATTCTGTGGCCTTGCGGCACTTGTCTTGTTGCTCTTGTCTGGCCACTGTTTGCACTGTTCGACTGCCAATGCTGGACTTTGGGCTGTTTGCGGGCGAGCAGAAGTAGCAAGTTTGAGGCTGGAGGCCAAAAGTTGAAAGTTTGGCCAGGCAAAAGCGAGCGAGGAATTGTTATTGAGTTTTGATGGTTGCCGTTGAGGTTGCAGAGTTGAGAGTTGAGAGCTGAGAGTTGAGAGCTGAGAATTGAGGGTTGGCCAAATTTGGTGGCCACTTTATGCTCGCTTTCTCTCCCCAGTTTGCCTGTTGATTAATTGAGCCTTTAAATAAGAATGCGGCCAACTTGGAGCGAGAAAAATTGGCCGCCTCTAAGCATTGGCCGCTCTCTGGCCAATGTTTTGGCTTGAGCATTTTTCTCGCGCAAAACAGGAGCTCACTTTTGCAACACACTTTAGCTTCCGAGACTCTTGCAGCCTCTCTTCTTCTAGTCTGCGCTTAGGGCAATCACTGGCAGCCACAAGCAGCCACTGCTTCTCACCGGCCACTGCTTCTCTTACGCGCTAAGCGCGCCCCTCGTCTTGCCGGCGCCAGTCTCTTTGTGGCGCTAATGATTCGAGGCCGGCGAGCTGTTTCCGGCTGGGCATTTGCATGGCGCCGATCGGACGATTTTGCACGGGCCGCATTGCGAGTGGGCTGCTCAGAGCGCGCCTGAGCTTAGGTGTGCTGCTGGCAACAATGCACTGCCACCAAAGGCCCACAGAAGCGCCAGACTCAAGCGCGCCAGACACAGACTGGCGTTCATATTCATCGCTTCCTTCGTGCCAGAAGAACAACAATAACAGTCTGAGAAGGAACCTGCTTCAACAATCGAAACGTCGTAAAGTTCGAGAAGAGAAGAACTTCACTTCTCGGCCAGCCAATTCTCGAGCGGAATTTCGCCTTCTTCTCCAAACACTGTCTCGGCCTCCAAACTTTGGCCTCCAAACTTTGGCCTCCAAACTTGCAGCAAACAAACCAAGACAGTCCAAAGAGCCGCCGGCCGAGAGAACAATGGGCGGCCACTTTCGCCCGCCGGAAGTGGCTCAATAAACGAATTGGAGGCGAATTGGGCAAATGAGGCGGCCGAGAAGTGCAAATGAGACCGTCTAGGGCACAAGGTCGGGCGAAGGTTGAAGCTCTTTGAAGAGATATTCATTCGGCACCCTTGGGGCTGCGAGAGACCGTATCTGGCGGCTTGCTTACACTGCTCACTTTTCGTCTCTGCTGCTTCATTTAAGTTAGAACTTCAGCGGAAGTTCTGCGGCCAGAGAAGCGGCGAACTTCCGCCGGGCGCAACTTTGCAGCCCACTTTGCAGGTGGCGAGTTGTGGCCTCTGCACGAAGCGTCAACATTAAGGGCGCGCCAAACACGTGGGCGCGCTTAGGTCCAGCTTAGGTCTAGCAAGGCGCTGAGTGCATTTTGGCCGGCGAAATGGAAAAAAACTGGCAAGCCGAAAACTGGCGAGCTGAAAACTGGCAAGATGGAAAAATGTAAACTGAAAAATAAAAGATGCAAAGTGAAGAGTGCAAAGTGCGGATTGAAAAGTGCAAACTTGTGCTCACTTAACACTTGGTCGCCGCTGCTCAGCCCCCGCGAGTGACTCATGCTAAGAGCTAAGGACTGGCCGAAGCAGAAGTGAGCCCGTTCGATTTGCGCTTCTTCTTCTTCCTGCCCGTTTGGCTACGTGAGTGGCGTTTTGTTTTTGAACAAACAAGCCTCGAGGAGCAAGTGTTGCAAGCAGTCTGCTGCAAGACTGGATGGAAGAAGCAGCTCTTGTTTGGCCACTGTTGCGCCTGTTGCCACTTGCAGCCACTCACTGGGATGCGTCAGCGAGTCTCGCCACTTCGAGCTCGCCGCCTTGAGCTCGCCACTTGGAGCTCGCCGATTGGAAGCTCGATCTGAGCTTCAGATTGAGCTTCAGATTGGCTCGCAGATTGTGTGTCTGGCGCGGGCGGAAAGCCGATCGGCGAAGTGCGGCGCACAATTAATTATACATCAGCCAGATGCGCCACTTCTCTGCTGGCCAGACGAGTGGGCCGACAGACTGTTGTCCGCAATCTGCTGACTGCAACTCGCGCGGCCGGCTCGGGTTGCGCCTTCTGGCTTGTCTTTTCGTCGTTTCGTCGCCTTGTCGCCCTGAGCGAGAGGGCAGCCTCGTTTGAGGCTCGCGCTTGATACTTTGGAGCGCAAAGTTTGGACTGTCTCGCTCGCTTTGGATACTCTTTCCAGCTGATACTCGCTGGCGCAACAAAGGCCGCCGGCACACAGTCACACTTGGAGCTCGCGGGCAGACCTTTGCGGCTAATCTGGGGGCGACGAGCGGGCCAGATTAGGGCCAGGCTGGGCGGGCGGCCGCCAAGATGGAGGGGAGATTGCGGCGAGGAGGAGTGTTTGTTTTCTGCTGGGCGACCAGTTTGGAGACAAAGGCATCTGATAAAGTGGACACGGGGCGGCGTTGCTGGTCGTTGGGCGGAAAAAGGTGGGCGACGCTTGTCGTGGGCATGCGCAGTTGGGCGTTTGAGTCAAAAAAAAATGGCCCAAAAGGCGCTCAAAAGGCTCCCAAAAGGCGCACGAAAGCACGAGAAGTGCACGAAACAGAGACTGTGTGGAGCTGCACCCACGCACGAGCGGCGCTTCTTGCGCGCACGCAGCCGCACAACAGACGCACGAGAGACGCACAAAGCGCCAGACTTTGGCCGCGCCTCTGCACTTTGCCTGTGCGCCTCTTCATTTCTTTCTCCACTTCTGGCCCGCCGATTCTGGGCTACCGTTCAAAAAATCGCCAAAAATCGCCAAAAATCGCCCAAAACTTAACCCCCAAGATCAGCAAAAAGCGCCGCCCCTCAGCTCTGGTGCCAACTCTTCCAGGCCCGGCCGAACGAGCGCTGACAAGAGCCCAATCGGCGCCGAGACGAGCAAAGAGCAACGAGCGAGCGACCATCTCAAGCCACACAAGAGCAACCGACGAGCAACAAGCAAGCCGAGAAGACAAACGATAGAGAGAAACAAGAGGACAGCTTCGAGCCACAATCAGCCAGATGATCGCCTTTGTTGGCCGACAATAAAAACACTGCACAAAAGGGCCACACAAACACCGAAGACAGTCTGTGGGCCGCAAGTGAAGCAGAGCTGGCCGCAAGCTCGCAATTGGGCCGCAAGCTGGTTCAAGTAAACCATTTCAGAGACAGAAACTATTGCAGAGAAATCATTTCAGATAAGCCATTTTGGATTGAACTATTTCATTGCTGCAAACTGTTGCAAAGTTGGCCACTTTAAAGAGAAAGAGACAGTCTGTAGCAGAAAGGTGAGAGTAGGTTGAGTTGAGTGACTAGTTAGTGTGCATGATGGAGGCGACTTTTGCTGCTCCTTTGGCGGCCAGTTGGGAGCTGAAGACGAGGGCTGGCCACACGCGCGAGTGGAACAAGCGGCGCTTCTTGTCGCCCGTTGGCCACACAGCTTCAACTGCGCAGGAGGCGCCACAGCTAAGCGTGGGCCGCCAGTTTGCACCACTGTCTAATTGCCCATCTTGCCAATTTTCGCAACCTGCACCAAGTGCACAGCTTCGTGAGCCACAGAGAGCGGAAATCGGGCCAAAAGTTGGCGAGAAATCGGAGAAATTCAAGAAAGTTGAGAAATTTAACAAACCAGACAAAGCAGAGAAATTAGACGAAAGATTAGACGAATTGGACAAGGTTAAGACAGTTGAGACAGTTGAGAAACAATCGGACAAATTGGGCCAGTTTTCCTCAGGCCAACAAGCCAGCGTCAAGCCCGAAGACGAACAGCAACAGTCAGTAGTGCACGACAAGCGTCTCGCCCAGACGCTCCACTTGGGGCCTCACCAAGACGGCCCAGAGCTAAGGGCGAGCATTGCACGTCGCGAGCTTGGCGCCCGGCCGGAAGTGGAGGCGGCCATGGCGGCGAGCAGTCTGGGGCGCCAGCGGCCGAGAGACAGTCTGCAGCGCGCGAGGAGCAGAGTTTGGCTCGCCTTTGCGCTCGTTTGTGTGCAATTGATTTGTGATATTCTCGGCGAATGGGAAACAACGCCCCAAAGGCACCAGCTCGCCCAGACAGACAAGGGGCCGTTTGGCTCACTCAGCGAGGCGCCACTCGCCCTAAGCTCCGCCCTGCTGCTGGCCGCCAGTCCGCCGCTCTGGCTGCTCGATAAGATGCTCCCATTTGGGCTCCACTTTGGGGACTCGAAGGGGCGCAAAATGGTCACGTTTGCCCAGGCCAAAGGTGAGTACCGCAGGAGGTTTGTTTCGAGTTTGAGGGCCTTCTTATTCACTCAAACAATGTCGCAGAATGTAGAGTCTTGCCAGTTTGGCGAGACAACTTGGCACGAGCTAAGCACAGAGTTTAGAGGCCAGAGGCAAAGTCAAAAGGGGCCTTCTGGCTCTGCTTTCAAGTCTGCCTTTGGCCTCTGCTTTTGGCCTCTGCTTTGGCCAGACCGATGGGACAAGCCGCGCGAGGTTGCGGCCTTGATCCAGAGAGTGTCTCTGGGGGAGTGGAGCGAGTTGAAACAAGCACTTCCGCCCGCTGGCAAGTGTTTCCCTTCCTGCAAGAGTTGAGAGTCAGAATTGCAAGATGCAATTTTGGCGCCACTTCCTGTGGGCCAAGAGGGAGACATTTTGGGCCAAATGTGCGCCAGTTTGGAAGTTCCAATGGCGCCAAAACGGGCCAGAGAGTGTCTGTGGGGCTTTGGGCGAGCAGCTTCGAGTTTGGAGAGATGAGGAGAGGCAGAAGAGACTGTCTGGGGGAGGAAGTTCGACTTGTGCTCCTTTGCAATTTCGTGGCCTTTTGCAATTTTGCTGAAAACTGCGCACTGCAAACTGGAGCCAAAATGGTGGAAGAGGCTTGCTTCCGCTCGCAACAGACTGTCTTCAGTTGAAAGAGAGACACAGACTAGAGTTGAGATTGCGGCCAGTGAGTGTCTCTGTGGCTGCCAAAGGGGAGCCACAAGGAGCTGGAAAAGTGGCCACAGTGAAACACGAGCCAGTGGGCAGCCGTTGCGGCCGGGCGGCAAATTGGCGCAAATAAGCGCTCTCGTGGGGCCGAACCTTAGGAGCGAGACCTTAAGAGCGAGACCTTAGGGGAGGCTTTCTCGTGCGGGCGCCTAATTGGAGTGGCCGGCCAGCAAAACAAAGGGGCAGCTTTATTACATTCTGTCTCCATTACACTCTGTCTGTCTGGGCTACTTTTTCCCTTTTTCTCTTCTTCCACTTTTCTCCTCTTTTTTCTCCCCCACTTTTGTCCACCTTCTGCTCTTTCCCTTCTCCTCTGGGCCACCTTTTTCACACTAACCATCAGCAGGCGTCCGAGAAGAAGCAGTCGAGAAGGAGCAGCCGAGAAGCAGATTCAAAGAAGCGGCAGAGTTGAGAAAGTTGGCCAAACTGGCCGGACGCAAGAAGGAAAAAAATTCCATCTTCCAGCCAGCGAGACAAAGTGGACAAACCGCCCAAGCTAAGGGCTAATTGTTTTCAATCTCGCGCGCTCACCTGTCAAAGTTGTGTCGCCCAAGTTGCGGCCAGCGATCTGTTTGTTTGACGTGCAGGCCGGAAAGCCGCCAAACACAATGACTCCCTCACTTTTCTCATCTTCTGCCCCAAAAGCTGGACGCTGGACAGTGGTCGGCGGTTAGTGACGAGTGGCGAGTGGAAAGGAAGGAAAGACAGTCTTCTGGCAGGAAAAGAAAACCTGCCAGAAGAGCGTCTTCACATAGACGCTTCTTCTCGACCGTCCAGAGACAGTCTCGAGAAAGCGGGAAGGCAAAAAGTGGGGCGGAAACGAAAACATTGTTCTCGGCCGCAGTTTGTTTGCTCTGGCCGCTCGCTGATGGTTTAATCTGTCTTCCTCCTCCGCCACCTAAGCTCGAGCAGCTCCTCTGAAACTTTCCGCAAACTCCAAAGTCTAAACTTCAGAGTTTCTTAACTTCTAAACTCCAAATTCAGCCACCTTCTGTCTAGACTTTCCTCGAGCTGGTTACTCTGCTCGACTCAGAGGCGAGATTGACAAGACAGAGGCAAAACAATGGACTGCTTCTAAGGGCCACTCGCCGGCTCCCGTTTTCTCTTGACTCAATTTCAATCTCTCAATCTCTCAATTTCCCAATTTCTCAATTTGTCGATTTTCCGCTCGCCAAAAGCGGCCAACTCGCACCCTCTCAGCACACCTACTCTCTAACGCCGCACTTCCAACGCTTATTTTCCCCTGACCGGAAGCGACCAACTGCTTTGCTCTCCAACTTTTCGCCGGCGGAAGAGCCCAAAGTTGTGTGTGGCGCCTTCAGAGCGCCTTTGGGGTGCCTTTGGGGCGCCTTTGGGCAAACGATCGAGCAAACAGAGACTGAGATGGGCCGATGAAGACCAAACAAATGGGCGCATCCGAAGCGAGTTGCGCGCGCGAGATGGTCTTCCAGCCAGAAGGTCCAAATGGCCAAATGAGCGTCCAAGTGCCGAAAAGAGAGGCTGCAATCGAACTGGACGCTCAGACTGAGTTTTGCGCTTCCGGCCAGCTGATTAGCGCCTCCCATTTGAGGAATTAATCCAGTTAGAAGCGTTCGGCCATTTCTCTTGGGCCTTGTCTTTGGTTGGCCCAAAGTCGAGCTTTGGGTTTGCCGGACTTGCACTTGTTTGGGCTTGGCTTTGGGGCCAACTTGCGCCCCCTCGACAAAGAGGCGCAAGTTGGGGCCCAAAGTTTGGCCGCCGAAGAAGAGAAACGAGCAGTTGGACAAGTGGGCGCAACTGGGCCAGTCCTTGTCTCTGCTGGCGGCCATTTGCGAGTGGGACCGATTTCTCTAGTCTAACGTTCACCAGCCAGCAGCCCTAAGCGTCGGAAACTGAGCGAGAGAGAGACTGTAGCAGAGAAAAGGCAGACGCCACAAACAATGCGCCACCTCAACGCTCACTCCAAAGCCGGAAGAGCTCGAGCGGGCCCGGAAGTGCTCGTTTAGCCAAAACGTTTGCGATGCAAGTGGCTTGCGTTGGATTTGTTTCGCCAGTTTCCGGCCGCAGTTTGTGCGCCAGTTGTGGGCCAGTCTGTGTCCCATTCTGTTCTATTCTGTCCTGTGTTGCCCTTCGGACGTGCTTCTGTGCTTGTGTTTAGAGGCAGAGCTAAGGATTGGCGGCTGACCAGTGGCGCCAACTGGCCGCTGGTCAGTTTTGTCGGCGCCAAATCGGCCAGTTCGCCGCTTGGGCTGCCCCTCAGAGTTAGTCTTCGGCGGCTGCCCTTTGGCTCCGCGCGGGTTTGGATTAATTTTTATCCAGTCTCGAGCGAGACGAAAATTGGAGCAGAGCCTCCACTTTGGGCGGCCACTCCTGCCCAGTGGTCAAGAGGGCGGCTTTTAGACGTTCTCGCTTAGCTTTGGGCCGGTTTTGGTGCGACTTTGGTGCGGCCCCAAAGCTGAGGGAAAACAATGGCGTGAAATTCCTGGTTCGAAACTCTTCTTCTACTTTTTGTCTTTTTCACTTTTTCACTTTTTCCGCCCTTCTGGCTCTTTGTTGTTGTTGTTGTTGCTCTGTTGTTGCTCTTTTGGGCCGCCTAGCCAAAGAGCAAGTCTGGCCCAAAGCAAGCCGAGCAGGTCCGAATGCTGCTAACTGCTAACTGGGCGACCTTAGGTGCTGCTCTTTTGGGCAGCAGTGGAGCTCGCGTGAGTGGCGAAATGGGCGCCCAGATAAGCGGGCGCCAGTTTGCAAGGAAAAAACAGGCTTAGAGCTTTGATTTATGGCCTCCCTGTGCTCCTTCTTCTGCTCCGCTTCCGGCCTGCTCTTTCTGCTCTCTCTCTTACTTCTGCTCTTTCTCGCTCGAGCAACTTGGGGGCGCCCCCAACTTGCTCGACCCGCAACATGAGGGCCCCAAATCGGCCTTGCCAGTCGTCTGCCCTTCCAGTCACTCACTCACTCACTAGCTCACTCACTAGCTCGCCGGCAACTCCTAGTCGCCCCCAAATGGTTGCCAAGACCCAGCCAACATTAGGCACAGACTTGCCGCCGCATTGGCGCCTCTTCCGCCCACTCCTAAGGGCCGGTGTTATTATCGTTTTTTGCCCAAAAATGGGCCCCCAAGACGGAAGTTGAGAGATGGCAGATCGGCGCCCATCGGAGGCAGTGTGTAGAAGTTTGTTGAAGTGTGTTGACAAACTTGGCTTGCTCAATAGAAGGCGCAAAAAGTGGCCTCTTTGTCCACTTTTTCTCCCTCGCCAACAGCTCAATTCCAATCCCAGTCTTCAGAGACAAGCGCAAAGCCAAGCTCAAGCTCAAGCCTAAACTCAAACTTGGGCACTCTGCTCGTCTTTGTGGAGGCGCCAAAAGGGGCTCACAAATGGGCAAGTGTTTGGCAAAAAAGGCCAATCAATTGGGCTAATCGATTGGCCTTTGTGGCCCTTAGCTGCGCTTTGTCTCCCTAGTCTCTAGTGCAGTTTCTCGCCGGCGTTCAATTGAATGTTCCCATTGCGACACACAGTCTCTGGCTCAATGATCTCGCTCACAACTGGGCCAACTGAGTGCACGAGAGCGGCCAGGAATTAGAGCTCAGGTTTGTTCACTTTTGAGCTGGTCCATTGTTGTTCTCCTTTGTTTTTCTCCCGCAGCTTAGCCCATCCAGTTGGGCCTTGTTGCAGCCACTTCTTTGAGCCTTAACCAACCTTAGCTGGCCCGAAATGATATTGCTCCGCGCTTTTTGGCCGCCAACAAGCGACCAACTGGCCACTAAATGGCCACTGCTCCAAGCCACTGGAGTCCAAAGGGAACTGCGCTCGCCCAACACAGACACTCTCTGGTGACCGCCCGTGCACAATTGGGCGCCACTGCTAAGCTCAAACCCAAGCCCAAAGCCCAAAGCTCCAAGCTAGAAGCTTCAGCAGTTGGAAAAAGCCAAGTCCAAATCCAATTCCGATTCCAAATCCAATTCTGCTTCTCCTACTCATTGCAACTCCAGCTCCAATTCCAATCCAATTGCAGCCAAACGAGCGACTCTTGTCCATCCTTATCTGGCATTCTTTCGTCCCTCTGGTTTCATATTTGCGGCCTCCTAATGATTGTGGTAATTTGCAGCCGAATCAGAGACAAGCAATGGCCCTTTTTGGATGTTCCTCATTGAGTTAGTTTTATTTTTCTTCCCTTCTTTTTTCTCCCATTTTTCCCTTGCGAGCGCAGTCTACAGTCTGTAGACTGTACTACAGACTACTGTGTAGACTGCTGTGTGATGTGAGTGGAAATCCAGTTGGAATAAACGTCGAAATACAGTCGAAATAAAGTCGAAATTGAGAGAAGGGCACACTTAGACTTGGAAGCGACGAAGAACAAAGAGTAATGGAAACAGCAAGTGTGTGGTTGCAGCAAGACTGAATTGGGCGTCGCTTGTTGTTTTTAATGTTGCTTTTCAGACAACATCTAAACATCTAAACGAGCCCAAAGAGGCAGAGAAAGAAAAAAGGGCCCAAAGAAGTGAAAGATTTGCAGAAGCCGAAAGAGGAGGAAATTTCGCATGAAAAGTGCACTGCTTTTGGCCGGCTTTTTGGCTTTTTGGCCCGCAGGAAAACGATGAGGAAGAAAAGGATGATGAGGGTGGGTTTTAAATTTCAAGCTCGCAAGCAATTTCCAGCCCAAAAGCAAAAGCAGTGAGCCACCAGCAACACCGATGGACAGTCTCTCGTGCTCTTCAAAGCTCGTTCTCGGCGGCGAAAGCAGCCAAAGCAGAGCGACCAGAGCAAGACAAACGACATCACGCTGATCACTGTGTCCGGCCCATTGGGCAGCGCGGCTGCTCCCAATCGGCTGCTCTTCTCATTCAGCCACCGTTTCTCCTCCTCTTCTCCTGCCCACTTGGCGCCACTCCAAAGGGACCTCCCTCGGAGCTAAGGACTGTTTGAAGTCCCTCCAAATAACCCCAAATGCGCCCCCTCTTTTCGCCGCCAATCGGCCGGATCAATCTCGCCCACTCATCCAGAGCGCCCACTTGATGATGATCATTTTTCGCCATTTTGCGACCAATTGGCGCTTCTCAATTGAAACCAACTTTTCTCCATCGAAAAGTTGGATCCAATTCGATTCAATTGGAGAACTTTTTGCTCGAACTCAAACTCGCTTCGACTCGATTAGATCCAACCAATTCGGTCCAATTGGATCTAATTCCTCCCCTCGACTCGCCGCCATTCATCCGCCGCCACAGACTGTCCATCGGCCGCCTCCACTTGGCCGCATCAGCTCGGCCGCCAAGCCAGCGAGCAGACGATTGCTCGAGACAAAAGGTCGGCCATGCGCCACTTCCGGCCGCCCTTCCGGCTGGCGCTGGTGGAATTTGGGGAAAAAAGTGGCTCGCTTGATTGATCGGCGGCCATGTTTTGATTTGGGAGCCCGCCGGTGACGGGCCGCCGGGGACAGTCTGCGGCGGCTTATAGGTGTTTGCCGGGCGCGATGTGGCGCCCTTTGCAGGGCTTTGCAGGGTGCACCCTCCGTCTTGGGCAGAGGAGCTGCTTCTGCCAAGACTCTCGGCCCAAGAGTCTTGGGCCAAGACACAAGACACAAGAGGAGGCGCTCGAGGGCGGCCGACACTTGTCTCAGGCGCAGACTGGCCGCCACGCACAGACGCGCGCCCGCAGACAGAGACTGTCTCACACTGCGTCGCACTGCCTGACACTGCAGTGCACGGGCGGCGCACAGCAAAGCAGAGCAGAGCGAGCGCGCCAAGTGGCTCACAACACACAGAGAGACACGCTGATGCCGCTCCTTCCATCTGGCTGGCCAGCCGGCGCCCAATTAGCATGCAAATTACACGACCGCCTCTTGTTTTCCCACTCTTTTGCGGCCCATTCGCTCGTGGGTTCCGATTCATTAGATTTGCCAGCTCGCCAGGCAGCCAGCGAGTGGCCAGAGCTGAGCTCTGGCCACTCTCTGGTCTGTGTCACTGTGTCTAGTGTGTGGTGTAGAGCAGAGAGCTAGGCAGACTTGGCTGAGTTGCTGGCGAGGTCATGGGAAGGTTCTCATGGGCGGCCGGCGGCGAGCTGGCCAGAGAGGAGGCGCGATAATCGCGGCGAACATGCGAGCACAATTGGCGCCTTTCGGGGACGAAAATGCTCCATTGCGCCCCCAAGAAGAATGTCAAGACGTCTTTGGGCTCGGCGGGCGCTCATTAGTTTGCGCAGGTGGTCGCTTGCGGTGGCCAGAGACAGAGGCAGGCGGGCGGCTCGCCAACAGGCCGCGGCCAAGTGGATGATCATGATTGATCGGCCGCACACACAAGGAGGCACTTCTCGCGCCGGTGGGCCCCAAATTGGGCTGGGCGCGTGCCATATTGGGCCCGTTTGGGCGCCTCCTGGCTCGCCTCGGACGTGCGAGTGCGGCCACCCCAAAAGGGGCGCCTTTTCTGCGGCCGTGAGCGCCGCCGAGACGGTCTTGCGAGTGACAAGATCATTATTTGCGCCCCGCGCACAATGAGCACTGCGTGTTCCATAGGGCCGCACTGTGTGCGTCTTCCTCTGGCGCTGCATCTCTGCGGCGCTGCACTGCTTGCGCGCACTCGTCCCGCAGACTGTCTCTCGTGCAGCACCACACTGCCTCTATGCAGCAACACACTGCCTCTATCCAGCAACACACAGTCTCCCGCCGGCCGCAGCCAACTGTCAATCGGTGATCAATGGTTTCCTGCGGGCCCACTGCAACCCCGCCAACCCAAAAGCGGCCGCCCACACGCCCCAGTCTCCAGCTCAGTATCATTTTGCGTGGCCACGCGCCGCCCGCCCGCCGCGCCGCCTCACTGCTCGCCGCCCGCAGCTTATCTCGCCCACTTTTGCCGCTCGCTCCCCGCTGGCGACCCTCCACTTCCGGTGGCGCCAAGAAACCAGAGCCGAGGGAGGTCTTGTTTTGGTTTGCGTGCAGAGTAGGTGGCGAGCTGGCGAGCTGCAGAGCTGCAAGTCAGACTCTCGGCCGGACCTTGTGCCTTTTTTGGACGCCTTCTGGGCACTTTTGGGACGCTTTTTGGACGCCCAAAGAGCACCCAAAGAGCCGGACTTGCGAGCAACCCAGTGGCACGCTCCAATAATGGCCAGCATGATAGTAATAATAATAATAATGAGCCCCAGCGGGCCTGTGGGAGACTTTTGTGGACAAATTAGCGCCTGTCAGCCGGATTCTGGCCGAGAAGAGCCGCCCAAAAAGGGGCGCAAATTCCTTGCCGCCGACTTGTGCTTATTGTTTGCAGCCTTTTCGCCTCTTCGGCTCTCCGCTTCTCTGTCTCTCTGTCTGTCTGTCTCTCTGGCTCTCTGGCTCTCTGGCTCTTTGGCTCTTCGGCTTTTCGGCTTTCCAGTTGCGCAGCTTTGCAGCTTTCGGCTGTCCGCCTTTGGAGCCTTTGGGCGACGCGCCAGCCAAGGCGGAAGAGACGCCCGCCCGGAAGAGAAGCAGCGGCGAGTGGAGAGAATCTGAGAGTCTGAGAGGCGCGCATTTGGGCGCAACTTTTTTGGAACTTTGCTGGCAAATCAAATCAAAACTAATCGAGCCTCAAGTTTGGCCCGCCTTTTGTGCATTCGTTTGCGTCCTTTCATTTGGGCTTTTCTCTTTTCTCTCTTTTCCCTTCTCTCTTCTCTTCTTTCTCGCTTTTCCACCGCCTTTCTGGCTTTCTCTGCCGGCCCTTAGGAGGCCCAAAGCCGAGCGGGCGCCCATTTGCACACTGCGAGTCGCCATTTTGGCAACCTCCAAGCGCAGACTGTGTGCGGCAAGCAAGCTTCTCCCTTGCGCTTCCCGCACACAGTCTGCACACAGTGGCTGGCGCGCTCGCCAAGCTCGCCCAGCCGAGCCAATGGCGCACAAATAGAATCAAATTCGAACCAAATGAGATGAAACGCGTGCAACGCCTCGCTCGCCTCTGCGCCCTCTCCACTGGCTTGCCACAATTGGGCGCCTTGCTGGCCGCCCTAAAGTCTGGAGAAGGCAGGCGAGCTCGTCTCGGACAATCACTTGGCGTTGGAGGAAGCGGCTCAAGAGCAGTGGCTGCTTGTTTGCTGGCTGGCTTGGCGAGCTGAAGTTGCCAATGCTGCACAACGATTATGCAGAACAACCATTGGGCGACTAACAGTTTTGGCTTTGCGAGAATTGAGTTTGCAATAACAAGCAACTTTAATGCCACCCTCTGCTCACTCCTCTTCTTCCTCTGCTCTCTTTTGCCTCTTTTGCCTCTTTGGGCCGCTCCTTTGCCTCCGGCCGGCCTCTTATTCCCTGGCGCTCTTCTTCCACTTCGCTTCACGGCCACCAGCTCAAGAGAAACAGCCCCTCCAGAGGCCTTTTGGAGACGGCCACTGGAAGGGCTGGCCGCCACTGTCATCCTTGGCCGGCTCAAATTAACGCTCCACAGCGCCCGGCCACTCGTTACTCGCCGGCCGGCTGCCAAGTGGCCCGCTCGACACCACCACCACCACGCACACACTTGCCAAAAGAAGGCTCCCTCCTTCTGGCCGGCCAATGGTCAGTGGGTTTGCAAATTGGCGCCCAATCGGCGCCAATTTCGGGCCTGGTTGGGGCGCACGTGCCACTGTGTGCGGCGCTGGGCAAATGGTGCGCGATGTGTGCGCTGCGTGTTGGGCGCGCACTGGACGCGCACTCGACGCGCGTGCAAAGCGTATGAGCGAGAGACAGTCTGCGGTGCGAAGATGCTCCATCGGCTGACGTGCGGCTCAAGATTGGCCCCGTTTCTCCACTGTCTGTCTCTCGGCCGGCGAGCCAAACTGAAACTGGCAAACAAACAAACAAACGAAGAAACAAGCCCGATTCTTGCGCCATGTAAGATTCCAAACACTCGCCCTAAGGTTCGCTCAGAACTTGCTCGCTTCTGTGGCGCGCGCTCACCGCAAGCCAAACAACATTGCATCCAGCCGGCATCACCACTCTCAACCGCCGCAACGTGACCCTTTCTCCTGGTCTTCCCAATCTCCAAACAAAACAACACATATTCAACCCCCTCGAATGGCCACAAATTAACTCCAATCGGCCCCCCAAATGATGATTTACACATGATGCACACATTCAAAATCACTCAACCATTGTACTAATCGTCCATCAATTTGTATGCCACTCTTTTCGCCAATTCACGCCAACCCCAAACCGAAACCCAAACACACGCACAACATCAAATCCACACTTCAACCCAAATCAAATCCAGCAATGGGCCCCTCAACTACCAGCAGCAGAAAGCCCATCTTCAAACACCGGCACGAGCCCAAAATCACCATCCAGGAGGGCTCGCCCTTGTTGTTACGTTGCGAAGTCGAGCATCCACTCCATACGGCCCTCTGGTACAAGGACTGGGAAGCCCTGGTTATGTGGCAGGATAACAAGGAACAAATCGGTCTCAATGATAGATTTGAGTTTATCGGAAACCTTGAGCGCGGCGACTATGGCCTGGAGCTCAAATCAGCCCAATTGGACGATAGCGGTGTCTACATATGCCAAGTGACTCCAGACAAACTGGCTGACAACGATAACAAGGCTGATTTTGCCATCAAAACAAACATCACCGTTGTGCCTGTGCCCCCAACGAAGAACATTCCCCCCTATTGGACCAAATTAGTTGCCGAGAGCCCCGGCGGACCTAACAGTGTTGTGTCCTCGCCGTCGCCCTCGTTGCAGCCGGCAGCTTTCATGAGCCAGAAGTCACCCTCCTCAGCCTTCCACTACCTAAGCACACGCGCCTCCTCCTCCTCGGCCTCATCAGTCCGACACCATCAGCACCAGTCGGCCACGGTGGCCGCCCTAACCCTCTCGTGGCCCTACCTATTGCTTGCCCTGGCCGGCCTCTTGATGTTGGCCAACATATATCTCATATACGCGCTCATAAAGCGCCACAAACGCGCCTGTCGCTCAAGGAGTGAGATTAAAAGTTAAACATTTACCTGTTCCCATAATGGTTATAATCTAGCCAGCATCTCTGGGGGGCTTAGAGGCCCCAC
>Ga0058701_10000355_pt1 | contig 33403 bp, 17 predicted proteins | sample AgamicOrMae_FD_97039 | JGI IMG/M metagenome (GOLD analysis project Ga0058701, IMG submission 97039) | Agave microbial communities from Guanajuato, Mexico - Or.Ma.e | ecosystem: Host-associated > Plants > Phyllosphere > Phylloplane/Leaf | place: Guanajuato, Mexico | collected 2012-06-04
GCACTGAATAAACGATACACAGAGAGTAGTCCGCCATAAGTTAGTGGAAGAGTCCACACCTTAGTGCCCTAGCAGTTTAATGTTGAACCTTTCCTACGTGTCCTGCCTTCTCGATACACAATACAAAAAGTCGTGCGCATGTTCAGTACACTCAAGAATCGACTACACGTGTTCGAGGTGTTGGTTTGTGTCTATGAGTGACCGATTGGGGCCTCTAATCTAGTTTTGGGTTTCCCTGGGCAGCATCAATTGTGCAAATTAGAGTATCGAATCCCCTATCATGACCAAGCTAAATAATCCGAAGTCTTCTAAAACAAAGCTCAGAAGCACCCTCAAAGGGAGGATACAGAAATCGAAACCTGTTCGCAATGGGATCAGTAAGAGGAAAGACGCCGGCGATGAATCAATAAGCGCCGATGACTCTCTAGTTGTGAAGAAGAGGCCCTCCAAAGGGGAGCTGAAGCTGGTCATTGAAACATTGAAGAAAGACCCAACTCTCTTGGTTGTGAGGAAGACTCTCAAATATGTTCCCTATTACTTGAAATCCGAGGGATTGACTAAGAAACTTCTAAAGGAAGTAATCAGACTATGGTCAGAGTCAAGTGAGAAGATCCGAGTCATATGTCTGCTCTGTTTGATTAGGATCTATACGAAATTGAAAGATAGCGAGAAAAAGCAGCTTGTCATTAAGAAACTGCATACTACATTCCTAGAGAAATGTCGCATTACGAAATACGAGACTATGTCGATGATTGGTTTCATGAGGCATTCGCTCATCGAATTGTACAAGTTAGACCCAAAGATTGCCTTCAAGCAAGCGCAAACTTCGTGTCAACAGCTAGCCATATCACTCAAAAATGCAACAACTCACAAGAACGAAGAAACATACAAGAGTGTATTGAATTGGCAATTCGCGAATTGTCTTATACTATTATCTCAGCTGATCACATCACAAGGTAGTGAAAGTTCAGTCAAGTCTTTATCGCATCAAGTTATACAACTCAATTTGGGGGCTATAAATCTCCTCATGTCTCCGAGATATTATCCTTTTTATTGTCATCTGATAGAGAATCTGATCCACCTCAGCATATCTGAGAACGTCTTCATACCTATCTTACCAATGATCACGACTATTCTGAAGAGGATAGAGATGCCATTAGATAGAAAACTTGAGAAGTTAAAGAAGGGGCCACTCAAACAAAACGGTTCCGAAGAGCATGAAGAAGACATTGAAGAAGAAAAAAAAGAATACAATATTGAACTTCTCAACCATGTGAGTTTAGATGAAGCACATTCTCATGACTACAGTCTTGCAGTGTTAGACAAGTTATACGAACTTTGTCTACTTTATCTTTCTAGTCAATGCCACAGGATAGCATTTCCCGAGCTTGTTTTCTTGCCTTGTGTAAACCTGAAGAAATGGTTGAAGAAGAACCCCGGAAGTCCAACCCAAAAATTCAGGAGTTTAATGGAGAAGATCAAATCAGACTGTGAGAGAATAGAGGAATCGAGGAAGTCCGTCGATTTCTCCTTCTCTGACTATAACGCTGTTGACGCTTGGGAGAAGAAGATGAAGGATTCTAATAAGTTGTGTTTGCCGAAATTATACGAAAAGTTTAAGGAAACAGAAGATGGTAAATAAACATCGCTTTCGACTCGACTTCTCAGTTTCACATCAGTTGTTTTAGACTTCTCAGCTCTCAGCTATCCTCATTCGCCTTATTCTTAGATTAGGGTGGTCAGCCCCAGGAATCAATAACTTGAGTCATGACTAAATATGATCAATAATCTTTTTTTTTATGGATCACAACAAGAAGAGTAACAATTAGTTTATTGAATATATCATTATTAAATTATAACTGATTCCATAACCTTGTGCCATCCATTAGTAAAGTGTATCACTAATGCAGGACGGTCACTGCCATCGGTCACTATTTCTACATGATCAAGTAGTGGCACGTCTATGTGGCTGACTAGCTGGAAACCCGAGAAACCTCTGAGTATCATCAGGTAGATCCTGCTTGTTGCGCGACTCACAGCGCAAACATAGGTCGATCCGCGGTAGTAGAACTTCACGAACCCGTCTACTTCCGGTAAATCGACAGTCTGATAAAGATCGAAGTAGGCAGATCTGAGTGAGCTTGAATTTTGGAGGACATGGAATAGGTAAACATGTATATTTCCATTCATCCAACTATCTCCTTCGGTCGAATATTGATGAGGGCGAGTCGGTATCTGCCCACTTGCGGGACATAGCAAACCATTATTTCCATCAACCGTATAGTCTTGTGATATAAGTAGGAATAACGCATGATTGTGCGCGTCATTTATGAACATGGCGGTGTTCGGGTGCTCAACAGGTAGAGTCGACATAAGTTCGTGAGGCCTGCCTCCGATTGAGGCCTGTACGCTGGTAATATTTGGACCATTGAATCCCCTTGAAACAACTGCACTTAGATGATATGTGATTGGATTGTAAGAGAAGTCAATCTGATCTAAGATTGAAAATGATCGAAGATCGTCTATCGAATGATCGTAATGTAGTGATTCGCTTGGTGGAAGTTGATAGCCAGCAAGGTTTTGGTATTGCGAATCAATGAAACCAATCACAATGCCGCTGAATGGGCTGAAACTGACCAAACTGATGGGGACTATTCGATTCCTTAGTTGGATTAGCTGATCGGCTCTAGGCAGACTCCTAGTCACCCTATGAATTGGACGATTTCCTTTTAGTTGCTCCGGTTCAACTCTTTCGTATTGTACCGATATGGGGTGTCCTAAGGGATGGCCAACAGGATAAGGCTTACTTATCATTTGATTCGGGTAGATTGTTGAGGGCTGTCCGCCTAAGAGAGCCCCATGCATGGACTGAGGCTGATTGAGCACAAGTCTTGGGTTCTTGGGCATCATATCTCGTAGTTTGATTCCATCAATAGTTCCATTTCTCTGATCAACCAACAGATCATCCATATAGACGTCTCCCTCAACATTCAAGGTTTTGTTGACGATCAGTTGATCTGGCGGATGAGAGAGTGATATTGCTTTCGAGCTCAGCTCTGCGAAATCTATTCCATTTATCAAACCATCCACGAGTAGGTTTCTGTTGACTTTCAACGTTCCTGTTATGATCTTCTTGCCAAAGATACGGATCGTTCTGCCATCCGTCTCAAACCGGATCCGAGAGAGGTAGTTGTTAATAGGTATATCATTTAGATATAGCATACTTACGGGGGCGTTAACCAGACTGTCGGACATGAAAATCTTCGGTCCAGTTACGTAGATCCTCTTATTTCTGGGACCTACAGTGACGACTCTTCTCTTCATTTCCTCGATGTCCACTCCATCCAGCAAACCCTGTGAACGAAGCTCTCCTCTAACGGTAATACCTCCCAAGAAGATCTTGTTACTCAATGGCCTGCCACTATACAACAAGTCCTTGTCGCCGTAAGTTACCGAATGTCTGGCAAATTCGGTCAAATTAACACCATTAAGTCTACCTCTGAGCTTGATGGGGCCCCTGAGAACCAACTGGCCTTGTATTTGCAGCAAACTCGAATTGAGGAATACTAATGGAGAGTAGATGCGATTGTGCACATTTGGTGCCTCCGGTGGGCCACTAACAGTACCAAGATTCTTCAATAGGATATCCTCCGGCCAACTATGTCCGTTGATTCTACTTGACTTAATGTTGCCATGAACAATGATTGTATTGAAGAGTTGTTCGCCAGTTGAGTTTTGGCTCGCCTCATAGCGACTGAACGTCCGCAATTCAGCATGATTAATTTGATTCACATTAGCCCCACCACCAAGGGTGATGAGCGGTGATGTTGAGCCCTGTGGATTCCTAAAAGGTACCGGTGATGAAGCCACAGTGAGTCTCTCGATATTCTTGACACCATAAACGGGTTGCAATCTATCGCTCGTTCTTAAGACAAAATCGTTGGGAAAGTCCAAACCGTTCAGGGCTCTGGGAGCAAGGTCAACCACTCTAGCTCTTAAAGAGTCAACACGGACAGGGATTGAGATGGTCTGTTCCTCCAGGCCAGCAGTGAGTAGCTTGGATCGAATGGAATCGATCGGACAGAAAGAGCCATCACCAAAAGTAACCCTGGGACTAGGGAGGGATTGATTGATGCCTGTTGGCAGTTCGATGTTGCCGTCAATTTCCAGATTGTCTATATAAACCATGGCGGGTTTTTGCATCTGGAGTGCAAGATTTGAGCTGATCCTTTTCAAGTCGATCCCATTGATTAGAGGATAGGTGGCGGAAATGTTTGACCGCTTCAGTTGGCCAATTTGATTAGCATCGAGTAGTGTCACATTATCGATGATCCTGAGAGGTCTGAAAAAAGTTTTCCTGCCCCTAACTACCATTGGTCTTGTCATCTGGCCATATGGAGCCCTCCTCACTGCCCTATGAGCAATGTCAATCCCGTTCACGAATGCTGCGCTGAGATTCCCAATGACGTTCAAGTTTGAGATCACGAAGCTACCACTAACCAGCTGATCATCGGGACCATTAGCAGAGAATGGAGCCCCATTGTTGAGGTTGAAAACTTTGTCCATCTTGATCCCATTGATGGATCCTCTGGTGTTCAACCTGTTGATTTTCATACCACTGTTGAATGACTTGAATCCAGTGATTTGCTGTATGGAAGAGTCGACAGTCTTGACGGAATCTTGTATGAGAAGGGACACGTTTATATGCTGATTGATGACATTGTTGATCATCAACTTGTTGGCAAATACGGGCGCTTGGAAGAGAGACGCTTCTTGATGGAAGAATTTACGGACATTTCTAGGGTCGCGCAGATGGATTGCATTCTGAGCTATTTCGCTTAAATTAAAGCCATTCAATGGCACTCCGTGACTAGCCAAATCCAGACGATCCATCGAAAGACGCTTGAAGACTTTCCTACCATAGATCAACTGGGTCCGATTGTCGCGCGTGATAAACTCACCCAAATGGATACCGTTCAGAGTTGAATTGTTGGTCATTTTCACTTCCGGCGTTGAAATCGCATGAAATTCAAGCAGTCCCTGAGAGGTGTCCCCAAGCTCGATGACTTGAGGCGAACGAGATGTTATATCTATCGCATCCTTGAGTCTATACTTATCATTGATCAGTGCATGTATCTCGAGCATGTCAGCCACAACGCGGCCCCTAAACTGCACCGGCTGAACTATGGTCTGGCTTCCCCTGAGACTGACCAACTCGTGTTCAAGTTGCTTGAATTGTATCCCATTGATGAGCACCTCAGAGTTGTCAACCCCTCTCATGATGACCTCTTTGGCCAGCACGTTACCGAAGAGTTGGATCTTGCTATAAAACGTCGTAGCCGATTCATTGGGCAAGTTTGCGTAGACAGCATGAGAGAGTTTCTCGCGCATGTATTTCAACTTGTGGTTGGCCTGGCCTAGCTTTTGATCAACAAGAGCCGGCGAGAAGCTCCTCAAGACGTTCACGTTGATGCCCTCGATTGGGGGCAAACTGGTTGGGGGTAGATTAGAGCCACCCAGCACGGTCACCTGCGGGCTGTCTATGACAGATCCCCGAACGGTGACATGTCCGTGCACGATAACTTGCGACGTAACATTGAGAGGCACATAGGCACTCAGCGGATCGCCGGGCCTCTGGTCCATCCTTCTCCAAATGGATCTGCTCTGGTGGATCAGCTGCCTCGATTGCAGATCTCTGTCGGCCAGGAGCCTGTGCAACTGGTGGAAGCAGCCCTCAGTGGCATCTGTGTAGTCGAGAGTGAGAGCTGCCGGGCTTAGCTTCGAGGGCTCGGGCGGAAAAGAGACTATAAGACCAGAGGATGTGGGCTTTGGACTCGGTCTGGCCGAGATGCCACGCGGCAAGCGATAGGGCCAAAAGTAGCCGTCGAGAGGTGACCAAACAAATGCCTGAGACTGCGACAAACCGGCCTCCTGCCAGTTGGGTCCAGCGCTAAAGACCAGAAAATGATCGCTATCCAACTGTTGAGTGGCATTCGATGCTGGCAGGTGCATATTGTTCGAGGTGAAATGGTTCACATGCTGAGGATTGAAGGGCAACTTAATGAATTGATGATATCTCAGCTGATCCTCCTGGCCTTTGGAGAATTTCAATATGGCACAACCAATGAACCTGCTTGGCTCGTCTATTTCGTAGTTAACCTTGTATTTCATGCCCAAATGGAGCTGCTCCTGAGCGACGGCAATGTAAAACTCCCCTCGGATCATTAGCAATCTTACTCCACTTGCTCTGGCAAATGAGTCTCGTCTCGCCAATTGGTCGAATTGGGTCCGCTGCCAAGCGTATAATTCAATGTTGCGCTTACTCTTATTGGTCACAGTAACCAGAAAACAAAAGTCCGCCGAACAATAGAGGTCAAAGTCAACAAGCGAGGGATGAAATTTGATTGTTTGGACATTCTCTGGCCGGCTCACTACGTCAAGGGGATTCGTATCATTCAGTTTCGCTTTGGCTATCCTTATTATCGACCTATAGGTTGTGTTAGCGGCCATTGTTCTGACGTTGTAAGATATCACTCGATAAAGGTGTCTAGTGTTAGGATCCTGGAAGCCCATAACCTTGTTCTGTACATATCTCAATCCACCCCTCTGGGCTCCATCGACTCTTTTCCAACTGGAGCCCAGACACAGGCTGAAGAGTAGCAAGATTACCAACTGATAATGTCTGAATGAATTCGAACTCATCGAGGCCATAGTGAAAATAATTGCTTAATGGGTTACTAATTGGGTCAGAGAGGTTTCATCAAGTTGTTCATGGAGCTCTATGTCGCTAGCTCTCTGTCATCCTGTCCAGACGAATCAGGAGGACGCCCTCAGGAGTGTCAAGAAAGAATTTCATCAATCGGCAGAGCTTCGAGAATCGATTCACGCTCCTGATCGAGACTGCTGAGATAAAAAGCCTCGAAGATGGGAGGGATGATGCCGCTACCAGGCTGGAAGACGCGTCTCCCCTGGTAAGACGGATGTCATCTCGGACGGTGGAAATCGTCTCGCCAGACGAGCATGAAGCGAGAGGGTTGCCGGCTGGCAAGCGAGCCCAAGAGTCTAGGCCAATTGCCGATGTAAGTTGTAAGAAACGGCTTGGATCTTTTCATCTGCAAAGCCTACAACGCACCATGAGGCGAGGCGAGGGAGTTATTTTCGCGCCAGCCTGTCTGACGGGAGATGCGGCACTGGTTCGATAGTGTGCGCAGGAACCACTCGTGCCCGACTGACCTCGTGATGTCAGATCGGGAAGGCCAAGATCGTACAGTTGAAGCATCCCGAATGATGGAGTACCGAACAAGTGATTGCCCGCTCGAGACGAACTCCACCGGCGGTGGGCCGAAGATGGTTGGTGAACCTGTTAAATCCCATCGCCAAAGCGTTCAACGATTCACTCTTCCACACTCCTTTCGCTTCTTCTTTCTCGCCCAGTCCCACTCGGCACACTTTGTGGATGCGTCGCCACTTTTAGTCGCTGGATCCACGCACTGAATTGGCCGCCGCCATTGGATTGCGCAGGAGCAATCGAACGCATGGTGGGGGAAAGAAGTTCGCCTGCCACGCTTTCGCGACCGGCTCAAGCAGCAGGAGACGGCCATGAGCGGCATACAGCATGGCCTAGAAAACATGTCCCCAACCAACATCACCATCATTCAGTTCCTCTCGCTTGCTTTCCCCCCCCGTCTCGAGTGCAACTCGCTAGGTCTGCCAGAGTTTCGCGCACACACCAATGCTTGCAGACACGCCACCGCTCCCCCCGAATGTCTGTGTGTGTGTGTGTGTGTGCTGGCGGAACAGAGCCAGCGCGAAAAGGCAAGCGTTGAAAAATCCCACCAAGTTGCGACGCAACACTTCTCACTCCACTTCTGCCATCTGCTTAGAGAGGGGTACAATAATAATAATTATCATATTATTATTAAAACATATTATTTATATATAAAAAATCAAAAAAAAACAAGAAAAACCTTAAAAATCTCCAAAAAATCAACCTACTATTGAATAACCTTATCTTCTAGTTAACTTTGGAAAGTCAAACGAGCATCAATATGAACAACCAACAGGCTCCAAACTCCATGGCATCGTTGTATGTCGGTGACTTGACCCCTGATGTCACCGAAGCTACCCTCTTCGAGAGGTTTTCCAACGCGGGACCAGTTCTATCCATTAGGGTTTGTCGTGACATGATTACCCGCCAATCCCTTGGGTATGCTTATGTCAATTTCCAAAATTCGGCTGATGGTATGTATGTCGACCTAATTCCAATCACCCTTCCTTCTTCTACTCGAGATGATGATCACCTTAGTCCTCCGAGATCTCGAAGCCGATAACAACCTTGGATTACCAAGGGAGCCCAGTTGTCGCTCGAGGACTCTAAGAAGATACTATACACCGTCTGACTCACGACTTGTTCCAATACTTTTGTTTGTTATCTTAGTCGGCTAACCCTAGAATCATCCCTCTACTTTCCTTTTCAGCTGAACGTGCACTGGATACCATGAATTTCGATGTCGTGGGTCAAAAACCGATGCGGATTATGTGGTCCCAGCGCGACCCGGGACTTCGTAAGAGTGGAGTCGGGAATATCTTCATCAAGAATCTAGATAAGAGTATCGACAACAAAGTAATGTACGATACCTTCTCAACTTTTGGCAACATCCTCTCTTGTAAGGTTGCTCTTGATGAGGAAGGCAAGAGCCGTGGATATGGTTTCGTACATTTTGAGACAGAGGAGGCTGCTGAGCTTGCGATCAAAAAGATCAACGGTATGTTGCTTAACGATAAACAAGTCTTTGTCGGCAGATTCGTCCCTCGTAAAGAGCGTGAAAAGCAAATGGGTGAAAGGGCAAAGAAGTTCACCAACGTGTTCGTGAAGAACTTCGGTGAAGAAATCGAGAGTGATGAAAAGCTCGAGGAAATGTTCAAGGAATTTGGTGAAATAGTTTCCGCCAAAGTTGCTAAAGATGAGAGTGGCGAGAAAACAAAATCGAAAGGATTCGGATTTGTTGCCTTCAAAACAGCCGAGGAGGCTGAGAAGGCTGTCGAGGCCATGAACGGCAAGGAAATCAATGGTCGTCAGCTATATGTCGGTCGAGCTCAGAAGAAAGCCGAACGTCAGGCAGAGTTGAGGAAGAAATACGACGAGGCGAAAGCCCAGAGGATGAACAAGTACGCTGGTGTTAACTTGTATGTCAAGAACCTGGATGATACCATCGATGATGAGAAGCTCCAGCGTGAGTTCCAGGCATTCGGTAACATCACAAGTGCCAAAGTCATGACCGATATCAATGGCAGATCTAAAGGTTTTGGATTCGTGTGCTTCTCCACCGCAGAGGAGGCCACCAAAGCCGTGACCGACATGAACGGTAAGATTGTTGTCAGCAAGCCACTCTATGTTGCTTTGGCCCAGCGCAAGGATGATCGTCGCCAACAACTGCTCACTCAACAGTACCAAAGAGCTTCCCAACTGGCCAATAATCGTCAGCCTCAGGCTGCCGGTCCAGGAATGGCGCACATGCATGGAGGCCCTCTAGGTAATCCCATGTTGGTCCAGCAACCTATGAACCCAATGTCCGCCCAAAATGGAGTACCTGGCGTTGGGCCAGCTCATAATCCTTACATGCCACCCAATTTCGCTCCGTATCAGAAGTTCGCGTACCCAGGTCATCCCCAACACCCCATGCAGCCTCGACCTCGCTGGGGCCCATCATCTGCCCAGCCCATGCAGCGTGCACCATACATGATGCGGCCCGCCCCCGTCATGGCTCGCATACCGCCCCCAGCCCAGCGTGTCCAGGCCCCAGCACAGCCTGGTCGTCCCATCGTATCGACCCAAGCAAGACCTCCTAGCAGACCAATGGTTGCCGGTGGGGGTCGTCCACCAGTTCCAATGAATCAACCAGGAGTTCCGTACAAGTACGGCGGTGGTTTCGTGCCACCGGCACAGATGCCCAATCCTCAGGCTAATATGGCTGGACCTGTTCCACCACCGCAGCCAAGCCAAGTTGTTAATTCCGTAAATATCCACGGTCATGAACCTTTGACCGCCAAAATGTTAGCTGGTGCAGACCCACAGCGGCAGAAAGATATGCTTGGCGAGAGATTGTATCCTCTCATCGAGAGGATGTTCCCTCAGCAAGCCGGAAAGATTACAGGAATGTTGCTAGAAATCGATAATGATGAGATTCTGCACATGCTCGTACAACCGGATTCATTGCGTGCTAAAGCCGAGGAGGCCAAGGCCGTCTTGGAACAGCCAGAACTTTCAACTAAATAGACAAGAATTTATTCGAAAAAACCAAAAAAAACAGAATAACCCCGAAAAACATCAATCACGAAACGTTCAATAATCCAACGAAAAATAACTTCTCTAAGCAATTATCAATAATAAAGATGGCAGAGTGAAAACACATCCCCCGTTGGTCATCATTTTTTCAATAGCGGCTTCAGAATCATAATTTCGAAGTATAGATTGTATAGTTGCTCTCTGAATATCGACATGGGGCAGTCGAGGTTGAATTCTTCTAGGTATCTTTGGATATCCCTCTCGTACTTTCCGAACGCATCGAAGAGCAGATTGGATGTAACAATCACTCTTTGTAGGTCATTTTCCACATGACTTCTCAGCACATGGATATACTCGCTCAGAATTTCAAAGATATAAGTAATATTCATTATGTGGAATATGTGAGCTCTAATACGGAAGTCGTCATTGTTTAATATTGCCGCTAGCTTGCCCAAGGCATTGAATAAGGTATCGAGAACTTCCAAGGTGATACGACTAGGTTTGTGGACTCTCGTGTATCGATTTTCTTTGCTGTTTCCATCACTAGAGTTTCTAGAGCTACCACCCTCAACTGAGTGAATATCACTATGGGAGTTGCTCTCCATGCTCTCTTGTCTATCGTGCTCGACGACCTCGACAATGAGTAGTTTCTTCAGCAAGTGCTTTCTTGTTTGTTGTCGATTGTACGCATCGAAGCCCAAGTGATCCTCGTCTAATATAGCCCAAATGACTGGAATCACTATGCACCGTATGCCGTAATAGAGATTGCTTGCTTGGATAGTATATCTTGACAAGATTGAATGAAAAACCTTCATGAGATCGTAAGCTATGCTGTCGTAGATCGCGTAATTCCTACTTTCGTGAACTAGATCGTTCAAGGCTTGACGGAGCCTCTCTTTGATGGTCAACATCTTTCTCTCATACTCTTTGTTCTTTCTCGAATCCCTCATACGCAAACGTTGTGAGGAACCAGGATCATGACCGAGTCTAGAAACTCGAGGCACTGCAACAATCAATAGTGCCTCCTCAATCTCTCTTCGACAGTCGGTTATTCTTCTTATTGAATTCATTATTAGGTGTTGGAAGTCTAAACTGGACGGAAAAAATTGTTTCCGCAATATAGCAATCGCTATGAGACCATCGGCGAATCTCGACAAGTTCGCTAGAGCGATTCGCCAGTGAGGCCAGTTCATTGAGAGTGGTGGGCAGTGGCTAGACTCGGCGTAGTTGCTGACTCCGCGCGAAGAATCAGATAGCTCTAGCTATTTACTGCGCAGGACTCGAGTCTGGAACTAAACAAAACTCGTGTTTGGGCGACTCACGTGGGTTGTGCTTTCAACACAGGGATGTTATCATCTTTGCTGTCTAGCAAGACTCTACAAACATAATTATGGTTCTGAATCAAGCAACAAATCACGATGGCTCCTCAGGAGCTGGGAGTGACGTGAGGGAGGTAAATTTCAGCTATCTTATGCAGAGATTCATCGATCCAGACACCAGATTCAAATCAGCAGATAATCTATTTGTTCCCAGCCTATATGGAGCCGGATTGATGCGGAGCCGGCAAGAGCTCCTGGTCCAGGAATTATTCGAGAGCTGTGCATTTAAAGCTATCATGAGTTGTGTGGCCGGTTTCGGTCTAGGTGCAGCAATAGGTCTTTTTAGCGCTAGTTTGGGTCCCGATCTAAGTACAGCGACGGAGTTCCAGAAACAAACAGTGAAATCGGTCTTACTCGACATGAAAACACGGACGATAAGTCAAGGAAAGAATTTCGCAATTCTAGGTGCAATGTTCTCAATCACGGAGTGTACTATAGAGAGTTATCGAGCAAAAACAGATTGGAAAAATGGTACAATGGCTGGCGGTATTACCGGCGGATGTATTGGTTTACGAGCAGGCCTCAAGGGAGGCATATTTGGTGCCGTTGGCTTTGCAGCATTCTCAACACTAATTGAATATTATCTAGGCCATAGGTGACAATACAGCCGTCTCTAGTTGTTCATGTGATATTGGTTTGAGATGACCGCATGGTAGCTTCACATTCGAGCGTGCATGACAAACTGGTCCTCTTATCTCCAACCTGTTCATGACCTTGGCCTTGCTACCAAATTCAGCCAAAGTCTCTGGATAGTCTGGCACAGGCTTGCGTCCCATTACATCTGGTTGTTCCGGATAAAACTCATCCCCTGGCAATAATGCAACCGCTCCATCCTGATAGGTGGATATAACAGGCAGCCATCTCTCAACTCCGAGACTTTGACGCTCTGCCGCAAACTGTCTGAGTGAATCGAATTCATTAAAATTACAGAGCCTTGATAGTTCATAGACTTGAGGTGGTGCCAGGAACACATCCGCTGTCGAGTGCTCATCGAGCATACTGGTAGGTGTGCACCACTATCATTGTATGTTAAGATTGTTATTAGATGTTAGCTATTGCTCAGGGATATTGAGATTAAGTCATCAGTAATGGAGGCATACTCACCTTCAATGTTGTAACCTCTTCATTGTCTAGGACTACCTTTGGTTCTAGTTCGAGAAATGAGACGTAGAACATGGTATCGCATCGCTTATGACCTACACTAGTTGGAGTTAGCCAGTTCCACCACTCGTATAGAGACCATAGGTTAGGGCAAAGGTTTGTTTCTAGGCAGAGGTCTAGGAACGAGGATGCATCTTTGCGCACTCTATCACGCCATAGGCTTAAATCTACGCTAACATTATCACGATCCGACAGGGGCTGATATGAGTCGGCATCGTCGCCAGGTCTTGTTAAAAGTAAAACACCAGTCTCTTCGAAAGTTTCTCTCAATGCCGATATACGTAGACCGATATCGGCTGGTAAAACATCCTCCGGTCTCAAGTTTTGAGCAGCCTCCTTAACCGCCTTAGACTCTAATACTATAGGCGGCCTTGGTCCCTTGATGGACTGAGAGAATACTGCTAGGTCCTGTCTAGTGAGGTTGAATCTACCGAAGAGCTCCCACCAACGTGGTGAGAAGTCGGCTACTTCAACACGACCTCCTGGGAACACGTAAGCTGATGCCAAGAACGAACTAAGGCCACTTCTCTTGACCATCATCAAACGATAGTCGTATTGACTCTGTTTGGTGGGTGTGTTGAGCTGTGTTGACAGGTTCTGTTGAGCAGCGGATGGAACATTGTTTTCAGATGAGTCTTGCTGGTGAGCATTTTGGTGAGCGCTTAGGCTTTCCACAATTGATGATCTTATAACATTATTGCCAGATGCAATGGAAGCTCTTACAGAAGATCTTGTTACAATAATCAAAGATGAAGCCTCCCTCCAAGGTTGCATCTTGATGTCGTGTTTTAATCTGTTTTCTATATCACTCCTAACAAGCTATGCTTACTTCCGACTCTGTACATGGAGTTTTCATCAATAGTTGGATATAATTAGTCCTGGAAATCATCTACCCTGATTACTTGAAGATGAATGTGCATGTTCTCCAGTCCAATAATTAGAAATGGCAAAGGAACACAGACAGTGGACAAGTTGGAATAAGATAGAACGACTGACTCACCAAGATCTCTCTTGTCCGTCGTAGTGCACTACAACTTATTTGCCTGATGGCTCTGCCCCCTCTCTCTGTCTGTCTCTCTCTCTCTCTCACTTTCTTCCAGCACAGTCACAAGAGCAATGGTAGACGATTCATCCCTATGTAGAGAGCCGAGCGTTCGACTAGTCTTGAACCGGGAGTTGCTCGCTTTAGAATAACACAACCCACCGTCTAGAGAACTGAGAGAGACGACGGCAAGATAGCAGTGCAGGCAGTTTAGAGTATACAGCGAAAGAGAGAGAGAGAGAGGAAGCGCGCGCAACAAGTGCAAGCTGCTGTTCAGGCGAGAGCCTTGCCAAGGCAAGAGGAGATTTCGCGCTGACACGCAAACATACAGGATAGGACATGGCCGACCGCTTATTGCGATCTTTCGCCAAGGCTACTACCTGTTGTTGTCGTCGTTGTTGTGTTTATTCGCTCACTCGCATGCGAGAAGCCATCTTCGACGTCGCAACTCCTATTCAAATGCTTATAACTCGAACATATGACCATGAATTCTATTCCGCTTGGTTCTCTACTGTGTCTAGATGAGATTCTTGCCCGTATATCTTTAGCACCTCTTCTATGTTGCAATTACCTGGTACGAAGGTGGAAAATTTCTTCGTCGAGACAGACTCTCTCACTTTGTTATCCGGAGGGGTAGTGGGAGGAGTTATACACTGAGAGCTTTGAACCATCTTGGCTGATTTTTTGACTTGAGAGCATTCGACAGCATCGCTTTGGGTCGAATTTAGAGATCGCTTCTGGGAAAGAGAGTTGACTTTTTTCACATCTTCGGTGGGTTCCTGACTATCATCGGAGTCTATAACGATAAGTTCGATTTCTTTGGGTGGACTCTTCTTCTTACTCGAGCCCTGGGAGCCAGATTTTCCGGCCTCCGTTCCCTCGACTGGTTCGGTCCTATTCTCTGAGGGTAGAATCGTGAGCGTGACCTCAGCATGGTCAGCCTCTATAGCGAGCGGAGGCTCTTTTTCTTGAGATTTGTTCTGGCTATTGGCATGCCTTCGTCTCATAATGTTGTCAGTTGATTCAGATGATGAGTCGTTGTCTAATTCTAGTGGACGATAATAGAAATGAGCTATTCTCCCGTCCTTATTGGTGGTCACCCCAGTGGTCGGCGTCAGCATACTTGCTCGTGTTGCTCGTGGGGTTGAGAAATCAGGTTCGAAAAACTCATTACTATTTGGACGACTTCTATTCGGTCGGTGGGCATCTTTTCCCGAACTAAGAGCAAAGGATGGTGTACCGTCTTTCGTTGCAGACTTTCTTTGACGTGTTCTTGAGCCTGAGCCTGACTTGTTGGATACAACTTTTGGCGTTGATGGTGTTGATTGACCGGCTGACCCTCCACTTTCACGGTATTTTCTGTTGAAGAATGAGCCCCTCAATCTTGGAACGTTTGGCGTGACACAGTTGCTTGAAATAACCTTTTGGCGAAGCAGATCCTTCGTCATGATTGTGGCGGGTTGTCCGTGAATAGCTTGCATTATTTACAGTCGCAAAGTACTACTTTGCTCGCTGGTTGCGCCAGCTTGCTTGTCAATAGCAATAAGTAGTGGGGTTAAAATTCAAAAGCTTCAGCATGAAACTTGTGATGAATAACTATCTGTCATGGGCTATAATAAGTCTATTGGGAGCAACAAGTTCGCTATGTATCGAGAATCAACTTGAGCCGTCACAGTGACACTGTTGACTTACAATGGAAGATTATTTGCGCGCGAATTTCCTCGTTTGCTGAAATTGCGTGCGAAACTTGCGATCTGCATCGCACCCGAAAACCTCTTCCCATTGTGACCCGATTGGCGTTCGAACGCGCGCACATCCCACATGGCGAACCAACGATGGCGCGCTAAGGATCGGGTCCCGCGCGGGACTGGCCCCTCCTTGTGCGGGGTGGCGTTTCCATTGCTCAACGTGCCTCCCGCTTTCGTGCGATCGCACAAGTTTCACCACGTTGTCTGTGTTTACTGTAAAGTTCTTCTCGGCCTTGGTTCCACTATCGACCCATGGCTTTTACCTTAGACGACATATTACATCACGATGATCAGTTTCAGGGTCGCATACAGGAAGACCAAGCGTGGGTCGATCATCAAAGTTAGAGAGTACTCTGTTGCTGACACTGATGGGGCATCTGCATCTCAAAAGGAAGCGAATCAAGTCACCGAAGACACAAAGTTTCAGTATGCAAAACATCTAACCCCCGACGAAGTCAAACTAGGGATCGAAAATGGGGCACTATTGGTCGGTAGATACCAGGCCAATAGAGACAACAACCTGGAAGGATTAGTCTCCGTGAACTTGGATGGTGAAGATGTTCACGTGTTGATCCAAGGAAGAGAGAGCTTAAATCGTGCCATACATGAAGATGAGGTTGTCATAGAGCTATTACCGAAATCTGAATGGAAAACTAAGTCGCATATCGTACTACCGGCCGATATAGGTGACGATATTGGGGATGACATCGAGGTTGCTGAGGAGACTATCGTGAACGCATCGAAAAGGCTCCAGTCCTCTCGGTCAGATACGAATATGAGGCCAACGGGTAAAATTGTCGCTATCAAAAGCAGGGTCTGGCGGCAGTACACTGGGGTTTTAATGAGGCATAAAACAGCTTTTGGAAGATCAGTCAATGTGACAAGGTGTCTATTTCGACCCAGCGACCGCAAGATACCGATCATCAGGATCGAAACTAGGCAGTACGAAACACTTAAAGACCAACGCTTGCTCGTCGCAATAGACTCATGGCCTAGGGCCTCAAAATATCCCCAAGGACATTATGTGAAGAGTTTGGGAACGATAGGTGACAAGGATACAGAAAATCAAGTTCTGCTCCTCGAACACGATGTACCCCACCTTGCTTTCACTGATGCAGTTCTCAACTGTCTACCCCCCGAAGGTCATGCATGGCAGATTCCAGAAGAAGAATTACATGCCCGGAAAGACCTTAGATCATTAGATGTCTGCAGTGTGGATCCACCCGGATGTACCGACATAGACGACGCTTTGCACTACAGAGATCTGGATGATGAGTTTTGTGAAGTTGGAGTACATATCGCAGACGTCTCGTACTATGTCCAACCCGGGACAGCACTAGATCAGGAGGCTGCTAACAGGGGAACAACGGTCTACCTATGCGATAGGAGGATAGATATGATACCAGAGCTGTTAAGTTCGGATCTATGCTCCCTCATCGCGAATCGTGATAGGCTCGCATTCAGTGCCATATGGAAGATTCGCAAATCTGACGCAGCAATATTACAAGTAGAATTTGCAAAGTCCATAATAAATTCCAAAGCATCCCTGACATACGAGAAGGCTCAAGATATGATTGACGACAAATCACAAAATAGTGCCTTACACAGGAACTTGAGAGGTCTCAATAGTTTAGCGAAGATTCTGAAAAAGAAACGTTTGGAACGTGGAGCTTTGGTCTTGGCCAGGGCTGACGAGATAAGGTTTGTTGAAGTTGAATCTGAAACTCATGATCGCGATGCAAGCCTTGAGATCCAGCACAAGAAGATGGTTGATACCAATTCGATGGTTGAAGAGTTCATGTTACTAGCGAATGTTTCGGTAGCCGATAGGCTGCTACAAGTCTTCCCTGAGCTGGCTTTGCTCAGACGCCACCCTAAGCCATCAAAACAGAATTTCGATGATCTAGTTGAATCTGCCAAAGTAAAGGGATTCAATGTCAAGCCTGATGACGGGAAGTCTCTGTCAGAAAGTCTTGATAAAGCCCGGATCCCAGGTGATTATTTTTTCAATCTCATGCTGAGGATGATTGCAACTCGTTGCATGACCCCAGCAGCTTACTTTTGTAGCGGCTATTTTGACCCGAAGGTGATAAGTTTCACACATTTTGGTCTCGCCGCGGATCTCTATACACATTTTACCTCACCCATCCGTCGTTATGCAGATCTCTTGGTACACCGACTTCTTGGGGCATCCATCGGCGCGAGTACATTGGATAAGAACCTCAAGAACAAGAACAATGTGCAGATGTATTGTGATCAAATCAATTACCGTCATCGTATGGCTCAGTTAGCTAGCCGAGCATCCGCAAGGCTACATACAGTTATGTACATCAAATCTAAGAGAGAGCTTATAGAAGAGGCGCACATATTCTTCATCAGACAGAATGCCATACAGATACTGATACCCAGGATAGCATTTGAGTACACTTACTTCCTGCAACCTAGTGACGAATGGCAATTCAACGTTGATGAACGCAGTCAGAAGAATCTAGTTAAGAACATAGTCTTTAGGCAATTCGACAAGCTGAAGGTGCACATCTCAATCTCAAGGAAAGACGATAGAAGATTCTCTGACAAGATAGAAGTTCTGATCATAGAACCACCTATAGACAATGTTCAAGTAGATGACATCTCCGAGCACCCTACAGGTGACTCAATCGATACGAATGCGGATGCAGAACACACTCCTCAGGCTATTGCGGAAGCTCCCATGGACTATGTGGATGATAAAGTCAAGGGAACGTCTTACGATCAAGTGAAAAAGAAGATCAGACTAGATTTGGTTGAGATTGAGGATTCAAAACCTGTGATTGTAGTGCCCGGTGATACATTGGAGAAATACATATCAAAGGATACAACAATTCTCGGTCCCGGTTTGATGCGAAATAACGATGTTGTTGTCGCAACGAAGGGTGGAATACTAAAGATGCGAAATAATAACTTATTCTGGGTTGACTGCCATCAAAAGAGATATGTTGCATCTAGGGGTGAATGCGTAATCGGAATAGTCCGTTCCAAAGGCAGCCTTCACGCTCGAGTTGACATAAACTCAGCAGAATTGGCAACACTCTCCTTATTGGCATTTGAAGGAGCAAACAAGAGAAACAAACCTAATTTGAGCATAGGTGATTTGGTTTACGCCAAGGTTCTTACTGCCAGTAGGCACGTAGAAACTGAGCTTGTGTGCGTGAACAGCAATGGAAAACGTGATGGTCTAGGTCTGATTGGGGATCGTGGTGGCACCCTATTGTCCATGTCAATTGACTCTGTAAGAGTTTTACTTTCCCCGCAATGTGATATTTTAGAAAAACTGGGTCAATCATATCGTTATGAAATTGCACTTGGAATGAACGGACGTGTTTGGATCAATTCCAGTGACCAGGCAACAACTGTAGAAATCACGAAGGAGCTTCGAAAATTCGATATTGGTTCCTGAAACATGACTACTATCATGTATCAGGACCAATCTTCGACAGTGGCTTCACGCAATCTAATTTATTATATAATTCTTTCTCACAATATTATGATGGCTACTTGTTATTACTCAAATCCAGACACGATCGTTTCATACATCGTTGAACTTATTTTCTGACTAGATGGATTTCCGCTGACTAGGACGAACGTGATTCGCTAAGACGGGGTTCGAACTTTTTCTCTCCGGACTGTTTTGATTAAACTTCACAACGTAGTTGAATCCTTCATCACCTAGGAGAGGTTCATCCTTTTTCATGTGTAGTTCTGACTCAGATTTATTAGTGTAGGAGGGAGCCTCCGATTTCTCAGATTTGTGATCAAGCCCCCTCTGGATGATTTGGCCAATTTCTGGATTTGAATTCTCCAACGCCATCTGAGCCCAAAGCGCTCTGTTCTCGAGGCATCCATTCAATAGGATGCCTAGCTCACGCGGAAACAGTTTAGCAAAAGCGGTATAAATGGGCGCGCATATACTATCTATGAATCTCATCTGCATCATGGGAAGCTCGCTGACTTTCTCCCTGTTCATCATGTCAATTGGTTCTAGATTCAGTTCATTCTTTTCTATGTCGCCTTGCTGGTAGAATTCACTCATCACTAGATCGGCGACTACCTTTTGCACAGGCCACGGTTTGGTAATGGCGGCAACATCGCATGCAGTCATGAGCATGCATCTGAGTAGAGATCTGTGCTCAAAATTGTTCTGCCAATCGAACTCATCGCCATCGACTGATCTGAAGAATGTATCCCTTTTTTGAAAGTAATTGGCTAAATCTGTGGCAATGATGGCTTCCTCGAGCAGAGTTATAACCTTGGAGTATTCTTCCGGTGTAAGGTTAGCAAGGATCTGGTTTCCGTGGCTGTTCAGTATCATGACGCATTGATCAAAGTGATGATGCTCCATTGTCGAGGTAGAATAAAGCTCAGCCAGCGGAGAGGCAGATCTATTTTTTGTTGGAGAAACATACGATTAGTCGCGTGTTGCAGAGGAATGAACCGAATAGAGGTTCTGGAGGCGTGCAAGTAACGCGTATCAGTAGTAACTACTCACTTGATTTGAAAAGAGTTGTTCGTCCCCCTGTGATCGAGATCATGGCAAAGGCAGGCTATAAGTAGGGCCAAAGTCTCTAGTTCGCCTAGAGCTCGACACAGCTGCGTATTCTGTTCGTTTAGACACATGAGGAAAGTGCTGAAACGTGTTAGTGGCTTGAGGGAAGATAATTCAGCAGGATGAAGGAAGGAAGAGCAGAATCATAATCGGCGATACTTACGACTAAGATGGCAAACATCATTTGGCTCACGTTGAAGGCATGGCGCCAGTTATGGTACTTCACAGGTGAGGCAGTGAGTCCGTCACCTCCTAAGGAAAAGTGGGAAGGACAATCAATTTAGTACCCGAGGCAAACTTATGGTTCTCCTGCACGATATATCTACTCCCATACGAGAGCCCAAAGGACGATACTTACCGACAATCGGATGATATGTAACCTTACGATAGTTCTTCTGGACTGATAGGACCCAATTACAGAAGACCAATTTATCTATCTGAAATCTCCTTATAAGATCTAGGTCGAGGAAGAATCTTATACAAGACTTGAGCATCGATTGATCGTCCAGTGAAAAATCGTTGAATTTGAGTGAGGTTAAATTGAGTGCAAAGCAAGAGGGAATGATCTCTTGATTGAGCTTCTTTGCCTCCTCCAATGGAGCTGTAGCATGGTAAGATAGAACTTCGAACGTAACTCGTTGTTTGGCCATTATCTTGAGAACACGCTCATACATTAGAGTGTTCTGTATTCCAAGCCCACAGAATATTGAGAAAGCCTCGAAAAGATCCTCATCATTCTTATTGAACGGTTTTCCATTCTTTTTGTTTATCAGCTGACTAACTCCTATAATCTGCCTTCGCCCGTTCCTTATTGGCATACATAAGATTGATCTATGTTTGAAGTCTGACCCTTCGTCGACGCTTGCATCAAAGCGATCGTTACTATGTGCATCTTCGATATTCAATGTCTCACCAGTCAATGCAACATAGCCTGTAATACCTATGTTGATTGGAAAATTCTTCACTCTTGAGGTAGATATATTATCCTGGCTTTTGTTGATATCTTTGCAGTTGTATACTCGCGGATCATTGTCGCCATCACACTCCAAGTCGAACACTAATGAGAATAGCTCAGGTGATAATTTCTCTTTTTGACCAGAAGGAAGGTGACCACCATCGATGTTTACCGAATTGTGTTTGATCAGATTCTCCGGAAGTGCCTTCTTATCATTTCCGCTCGGAGGAGACTGCTCACGGTATTGGCACTGAGGTTTCCATTCTTTGGGCCGCTCGTCGGTCGCACACTGGTTGATGGAGGACGTTGTTTCATCGCGCCTACGCATTGAACAGGCTGGCCCGTTTAAGTCACGCAACTGGCTATCGATGTCGTCTTTGTCACTGTCAATCAGCAACACTTGACAACGCTCGCAATCCAATAACGACTGGGTGTGCAACATTATCCGATAGACCACCTGCTCGATTGATGATTGCTCTTCAAATACCATTCTTGCCAGATCAAGTAACACCTGGTTGCGCCTGTTCTCTAACTGACAATGCTCGAACGATTGTGCATTCCTCAGGCCAATGCCGCAAAATTGTAGATAGCGCTTGAATTTGATTTCGTCATTCTTCGTGAACGCGTTCCCGTCACGCTTATTGATCACCTGAGCTACACCAACGATTTCGCCTCGTTTATCGAAAATTGGAGCACAGAGCATGTGCTTGGTTAGGTAACCAGTACGTTGATCGACAGAATCGGTGAATCTGGGATCTTCATAACAGTTGGCAATGTTGACAGATTCACCAGATTCAGCCACGTAGCCCACGAGACCCTTGCCCCAGGGAATCACTATACAATCGGTGGGCTCTTCAACGGCCGAATCCTGATCAACATTGAACAACTGGCTCACTAAATGTCTGTTTGGATCATCTGGAGTACCGGCAACCAAGAACAATGACGATCTATCTGCATTGATCAGGATTGCAATATTCTTGAGTATCTTGTGCAAAAGTGTCCTAATGTCGAGATCGTTGCAAATGTTCTTCACCAGTTCGAAAATCAGTTTCACCTCACCATTGAGATCTTCGTCGTCAGAATCATGCTCCAGACTATCTTGCGACGAGTCGAATTCAGATATTTCAGATTGCAGTGTGTCTTGATTTCCATCAGATGGATGATGATCTTCTCCCTCGGACTGTGTCTTCTTCGATGGCTCACTTTCGAAGACTGTTCTTCCCTGCTTTGTATCAAACACATTTGGGTGGCCGTGACTTGCACTCGACTGCTTTCGCTTGATGTTTTGCGTCTCCGCCCTGAGATTTGGCCCACTCTCAGACACTGGCTCAGTGTTGAAATTGGTCTGTGACAGAAAAGTGAGCCTACCATCGGGCGTTGTGCTGAGCATTGGTCTTAGCAGAATGTTTCCTGTGCGAGTTTCAAAATCCGTGGCGGATATCTTTCTCACTGGATTCATTGTGCTGGCGCAGCTCAGATAAGAGTTCAACATTGTGCCCCCAGATTGACTGTTGGAGCGCAAAGGACGACACTTGAGCGAGTTCTGTGCACTAAATGACCCTTGGTTGGTGAAGACAGGTGCATCTCGACACTCGTCCGGGCGATCACTTTTCGGTGGGGCTTCGTGTAAAGATTTGCCGTTCAGGTGGAACTGTGCCACTCGTCTTGATATCAAGCTATCGATATGAGAATCAGATCGGGGATTCGTTTTGGTTTCATCGGGCTTCGAGTTGAGAGCAAGCCAATCGTCGATCAGCTGCCTACTGGCTTTTCTTAGGAAATAATCATGTGCAAACTGTAAGTGCTCGTCAAGCCACGATTCCACAATGAGAGCCTCCAAATTTAGCTCATTGCCGCCATAGCGTTCAATTGGTTCGCCTCCATCCTGTCTAAAGCCCTTATTACCCACGCTCTGACTACGCCGACTTCGTGCGTGAAGCTCGACCCTCTCACTATTGTTGTTTTCCGCAGCCTCATTTCTCTCTCTAAAACCAGATGGGGCCGAGAATTGACGTTTGGAATCTTCATCGGTCAAACTGATGGACTGACTCTCTTGACAATCCGAATCATACTCATCCGAGTCGCACGTCACACTGGACGTCTTGGATTTCCACTGAACTCGATTGGCTGCCTCCTGATCGAATTCGGTTTCAATGTTTTCATTAGCTCCTATACCAACTATCTGGCGCATGTTGTCCTCATCAGCCACAACTTTTTCCAACGAGTTTCCAGTTTCACAATCTCCTGGAGTTGAGTATTTCTCACTAATCTTTAAAGGATCACTACGTCTTGGGTGTAACACGAGCTTGTTAGTTATTTTGGCATCGTTCTCGCGAACGAAATTCGTTTGGCTTCTGGGATGATGTTTAGATGTCGAAATAGCTCTATTTCTACCAATCTCATCCGAAAGAGATGTCTGGGATAAATTTTCAACTCTAGCCTGCTTCGAGTTGGAGCAAACGCTAACCATGTTCAAGTTTTGATCACGTTCCACATTCTTGACAGCTACTGGCTTAAATGAAACTTGCTTCGACACTGTTCTAGCGGCCACAATGTCCGACGATCTCGCCACGCTCAAGCTAGAACTTCTAGGTCTGAAACTGCTCAGACTGCTACAAAAATTCGTATAACCACAACCGTGGACATGCTGATGCACCATCGAAGCACTAACACTCTTCGTGGCTTCTTCTTCCTTGTGGAGCTCTGAGTCTTGTGCTCCGCTTGTTGAAGTCTGTTTCAACGGCACGGAAGCACTGTCTGACTTCCGTTGCTTGTCTTCGAGATGTACTTTCTGGTTCATGCTTGAAGTCTTCCGTGGGCAATCTTGCGAACCATGAGCAGCTTCATTACGCTGTGCTTCCGGCTTCGTCTCTTGAGAGACCGGAATTACTTGATCGGGCTCGGAGGCAAGCCTGTTGGAACAGTGGCACAAATCTACCAGCGACGACCCAAATAGGGTTGCTCTTTTTACCAACTCGTCTGGACGCTTTGGCGCAAACTCACGCAAAGCAGCCTCAGACTTGATTGCAACCTTGGAATCTTGTCTACATGTTTCATTCGTAATCTTGTCATTCAGATTAGAACTGAATTGTTGACCAGAGGTATGAGCATGTTCACCAGTGGAAGATTCGCTGACCTCTTCAGTCTTCGTACGATCTTCGTTCTTATTTAATGTGTCCTTTGAGCGCTCATCAAGTTGACTCGTCTTACTGTCTTCATCAATATTCTGCTTATGTCTCGATGACAGTTCCGCAAGAACTCTTTGATCTTTCTCCCGGCGCTCGTTGATTTCATATGTTGGATCTATTAAATATTCTCTACCTAAATCCGTCGAATACGAGCCACGCTTTGCCCCCCTAGACACTTGACAATCATAGCCAACCCCTCCAGTCTCCTTGCGAGTAGATGAACTTGGTAGAGTCTGTGACTCAGGAAGCTTCGACCGATCGTTGTTCATACAGGTTTCCCAGTAGGCTAAAAGTGGTGAATTGTCTAGATAGTGTTGTCTCGGTCGACCATACTGGTTGCGGTGTTGAATCATGAGCTCTCTAATTTTCTTGCAACAATGATTATCATTTTTACTATCACAATTTTGAGAAAATACTTGGTACTGTTGCCTCTGACATCCGGCGACTGATGCTCGGCGAGGCCTCCACTCTGGAGTTTGCTTTCGTGTGGTCAAATTGGGCCATCGGATTTGGTTTTTGTTCTCACTCTGTACTCTTAAATCTTCCTCTATCGGCTTGTTTGTCGCTGACACAAGGCCTGGATATCCTTTGGTCCCCATAATGGATAGCTAGTGGATATCACGCATGCACTGGTTTGCGCAGAGCAACTCGATTTACAGGACACTCTGATTCGATGCTCTCAAATCAAACGCTATTCAATGGATGGAGATCAATATTTTCGCAGTCAGACAAACTGTTCAAGGCCCGCCAATGATAAACTAGCATAGTTTCCACCATTGGGCCATTTTTCAACTTTTCGAGGCAATCTTATCGCTTGTCAGCTGGCTCAAACAGCTGGCATCCACACAAGTAGGATGATAAATTTGCTGACACAAAAGGGCATGGTTCTGAAAGTTGTTGTTCACTTCGTTTTACTCTCTGTCGTAGTTTGATAACAATATGAACTCGATAGTGTGTCTCTTGTTGCCCTTGTCATAATAAGATAATACGAGAATCAATGGCCTGTGTCGTCAGCGGCATTGTGGTAAAGCGAAGCTAAAGCTAGAGGAGAGATAAGTATCAAATTAGTTCATGTTACACGGTTGTAGAAGTGCGATGCATGTGGACTCTTGAGTTTTTCTACGAGTTAGTTTGATGAGGCTTGGGTTTAGTTTTATATTGAAACTTGATTATCAATGGCTAACGTGACTTTGTTATATCGAGATAGTAGTATCGTTCATGATTGGCATGAACATTAAAATGCTCTATCTACCTTCCTTCCTTCCTTCCTACTCTCCTCCTTCTCTTTCTCCTCCTCTTCCTTACGAACAACCAGAGTTTTTTGTCGCCCTTATCCCTCCCTCAAATCTTCACCATCTCAACTAGTACCATGAGAACTCGTTAAACCCTGATAAATTGCTTGAACTGTGTGCCCTCTCTTTTTTTTCACAGCGGCACATCCATTAGATCGCCCACACTAGGATTCAACGGCAGCAAGACGCCAGACCATGGGCAAGAGTCAATAATTTATGGTCACATATTGGGTTCCTCTCATAATATCGACATATTCGAAAACTTATCTTGGCCTTATTTATGTTCTATGGCGAGCGGGTCGAAAATTATGCGCTCTCAATATGTCGTTTGATGGTGGCATCTAGCGACGTTGGGGTTATTAATCATGACAGCAGTTGTCGATAATAGTCGCTGGAGGATTTTGTTTGTAGATGCTCATAGTAGCCGGCGCATGCGTGTACTGACACCTGAATAATGATGATTTTTATCTTTTTCAACTTTCCTTGATGTCCAATCCATACTTATGTCTCGAATAACTTCCATCCGATATTCCTACAACAACTACCATGCCCTCTCGGTCTTCGGATGGATTGCTTGCCATCGTCGAGTTTTTCCCCAAGGCTCGAGATGATCTTGCTCACAGTCCTCAGAGTCTAGTGTGAGGATTATGGCAATCTGGTGTGATACATTCCCGATCCTGAATAAGTGACGTCAGAAGGAGCTATTCATCGGCTTTTCGGAGGACTGGGTGAATCTGTAAAAGGAAAATAAGGTTCACTAGTTAAATGGGGGGTGAGCTTGTCTACAGCGCGTGGATGGGAGAGAACATGAGGCGAAGGACCAATGAGGGAAAGCGAGAGACATACGTCGGCACGAGGAATAAAGTGAGAGTTCGCTAGTGTATAATTCACTGAGAGGATGAGCGAACATTCGCCTAGGCTGCAGCTTAATGATTGTTATAGCGTACAACAGCTGCTGTTCAAGGCTGCTGCTAGCGCAATAAGTTTCTCTCCATGTTCTGGCAGCAAGTTAGGCATCGTGTTGGTGAAATCACCGCCTTTCTCCCTTCTACTCATGTGAAGCCTCATAGTCGTTATGCTTCCAGATTGTTGTTAGAACCATAATGGAAAAATTTGCCATAACTCAAGCGTGATTGGATAATAAGTCTCATGTTCCTAACAACCATGGCGGATGAATTATTCATCCAGAGATGTACAATTCTTCCTCATCTAAACATAAGATCTCATCGAAATTGCAACGTTGGACTCCGGTGATAGATGAGGTCGAAGGCCCGATTGAGCGCTGCAAGAATCGATCTCACAATAACCTCAATCAAATTATGCCTCGGTCCTATGGATTTGAATACCTTGCACCAGAGCTTCTAGCGGACTACCAGAAGCCAATCATTGAGAGAGGCTACTGCGTGTGGCTGCCTAGAATCTAGACAGTAAATTCTTACGAGAACAAGCGGTTCTCTCGAATACTTCTAGTCTTATTGCGTGCGACTGGACGCATTCCGCATAGACAGTTTCTCACAGAAGGCTCTACGACGTGGAGTCCACGTGCCGATTAGTAAAGTATCCTGCCTTTTTCCTCTATTTACTCATCAGATACTGACAGTTGTAGGTTATTTGAATTTTATTCTTTTAAGATGGACCAGCAGGAGCAATCTGACATTCCCCAGGATCAGGAACCTGGTGATCCTCGGATTGCTCAGGCTGATAAGCTTTTCCAAACTGGAGTAATGCTTATATTTAGCCAAAAGAAATCAGTTGACAAATCTATCAAATGCATACAGAAAGCAATAACCTTAGTTGATGACGACTATAGATACTGGCAAATCTTAGGAGAAGCCTACTACCAAAGAGGTAGCCTCAATCCGTCCATCAATTGCTTCATGAAATCCTTAGACTTAGCTGAGAAGCGTGCCATAAGCAATGATGACGAGAGGATACGCATTTCGGCAGACAATACATATTCGAGATTAAGAATGTCCGACATAAGATTGTCGGTCGCCCACCTCGATGAGGCTATCGCAGGATATAGTGAGATAATCGCAAACGATCCAGACAATGTTGCCGCTCTGATTGGTTTGGCCAAAGCTAAATTACAAGTTGCCAGAAATTGCTTCTCTTCTACTTTGGTCAAGACAGGGCACACTTATTGTATGGAAGCCCTCAAATATGCCTTACTAGCCACCAAGCTGAAACCCAACCTCGCCCTAACTTGGAAACTAGCCTCAGATTGCTGTCTCATTCAATTTATATACGGACAAAGAGGTGATTTCAGTGCTGAGATAATGATCGACTTTCCAGGATGCGAGCAAGATAAACGTCTCGTGATAAACCGATATACGTGTATTGATTTGGCACAGCAGTTTTTGTCCAAGGCTTTAGGTATCAAGTCATATGAGGATTCAGCATGTTTGTGGCACAATTTGGGGATGAGTCTATATTTGAAGAGCAAGCTCACAGGCGGCGATTCCAATGAGTTGCTCACCAGATCTTTGAAATGCCTACTCAAGGCACTCGACTGTGATAGAACTAACAGTCAGATACGTAATTCCATAGGAATTGTATCCTTTCACCTGAACTATCTAAATGTTGCTCAAAGTTTCCTCATCAAGTCAATCCGAGCAAATCTATCAACGAGCGAAATACAATTCTCAAATCTAGGATATATTTATCTTCAAAAAGGTGAATATCGACTAGCCAATGTTGCCTTCAATCGATGCCAAGCTGAAGAGCCCCTTTACTGTCGTTCATGGTTGGGGCATGCTCTAATCAAAGACGCTCACAACGTAGATAATCTTCTGATTTTGCGCCATTGTACTAAACTGGACAGCAATTATGAGTCGAAGATGCTTTACGCCACAAAAGTAACAAGCCTACCGCAAAGGATCGAGTATCGAAGTGATGTCGTAAATGCATTGGAATGTACGAGAAATTTCTTAAACTACGACCACAAATCCCTTGAAACATTGAATAATCTGGGTATTCTACACGAGCAGTCTAATCACTTGCAACGGGCAAAAGAACTCTATGAGGCGGCTCTCGAAGTCTGCCCACGAGAATCCCGCATAATATTCAACAGACTTAGACAGCACTGCGTTTGTAGCGAATGTGTTTCACAAGAGGCTAGCCGGAAATCTAAGACCAATCTGGAATTCATCAATCAGGCTGAAAAAATAGCCCTTGGAAGCAACAACAGAGAGTACATTCTCAACTATATCTATTATTTATTCAACAACGGTGACAATAAGACCTTCAGCTCAGTCATGGCAAGATTGATAAGCAAGTTGCCTCAGGACGATGTTAGAAACAAAATCGGCGCACAACTTCTTCTGGGACTAAAGGAGAATGGTGATGGGGGAGATTTCAAGAGTTGGCTCTTCAAAAACATAATCGACTCAGAGGGTATTTACTGCCTGGAATCGTTGATTAACATGCACACAATGTTGTTACTTGGAGTGATAGGTGGTGAAAGCGAGCTTGTCAAACAGATCTCAGTAGACCTCGCGAAATATCTTATTGGTTACATTACGACAACTAACTTAACGCTCCTGAAGTTATGCGGAACAGTGGAGGGATTTTGGATCCATTTGATAATTCTAAGCTCAATGTTTTGTTTGAACAATACCAGCCAACTAGTTCGTCCAATGATTGTTTTATATCCCAATGTCGCGGAACATTGGCTCCTCTATGGTATGGCTCTGATTTTAGAGAAGACCCTTGCTAAGAATCTACAGAAGCAGCATCAAATGGCAATATATTGTCTGAGGAAAGCAAAACTTATAGAAACCAACAACGCAACTCTAAGCGTTGTCTGTGATATTATGCTAGCAATCCTAAGCCCGGAAACGCGGCAGACCAAAGCTTCAGAGAGTGGAATATCTTATTTATGTCGAGCGCTATACAAATGCCCAGAGAATATCGATTTGCGTACAAGAACCTTGAGCCAGAATTCAGGCCAGGATCAAGGAAGGACAAAGTTCCAATTCGATAACTCGGCCAGACCAAGAGATAAGACCAAAAAGAGCCTCCTCGGAGAGCTCGATGAATCGGACGCCAGTTTGTTCGATCTGGCGATCGATTACGCAATAAAGATGGTGTCCTCTGTTGTTTGATTGACCAACACAAAAGCAAACTGTGAGGCCGTCTACCTGTGAATATATGGGAGCAACGGTAGGTCAATCTATCAAAAATCTGATTTTGTTCTTTGGAAACTTCGGCAGAATCTTTTCAATTTGCGATTGGTGTATGAGCGGTGATTTTGAAATTGTCGAGAGAGTATGAGAGAGAAGGTCTGGCCATCGAGAGCGAAAAAAGTAGACTTGAAGCTCAGTCTGAAACTGTGGCAAGTGATTTGCATTGACTGATATCATTTGGCGGCGACGAAACCAACTTCCAATGCGGCCACTTGGGCGGCGCGACGTCACGGTCGATCAATTGTGGTCGAACGGGGCTCTTGGATGTTATGAGAGTTGTGGGGGATTATCGCTGGAAGTTGGGCGCCAAAGAGTCTTACTTTGTCTCAGATTGTTGCAGTGAGTGTCTGTTAGGTGGAAAAGGACCAGATTGTAGACAAACCAATTGCACCACATGGCCAGTTGGCAAGGCTGCCAATTCTGTGGCCGCATGAGAGCAGCGCCATCCATTTGGGCGCACTCATTTGGGCGCACTCGTTCCAAGGGAGACACGAGCAGGCACATTTGCACAGACAGCCAGACAGACGGGCAGAGTTTGAGCTCGTAAGCAAGTGTTTAGTTTAGATTATGCGAATAGAATGATAGGAAGAAGACATCTTGTTGTTGTTGCAGACTTTCTGGCCTGTTCTTCCCAATGGCTGGTAATGCCATTTGGAAGTATCTCTCTCAAGAGACCATGATTGCTGCTCCTGCTGGTGCTTGCTCGCGGCAGCATGAACCAATGTTGACTTAACTAGTTTGTTTGATGAAAAGATGGAGCGTGTCTGAGAGTGAGCTAGCTAGTTGGCAAATATCTTGCAGATCAATGCACACAACAAGTAACAAGCAACACTTTATACTTGCCATCGAGCACCACCGACCGAGCGAGGGGAAAAGGAGAAAAGCAGCATAGCAATAGCAATGTTTTCTCTCTTCTCTTCCATCTTTTCTCCTCTCCTCTCTTCTGATCTCTCCTGAGCCACTCGGCCTCCTTCCTCTGCCTCAGAGATAGAGAGGGAGGAGCCAGTTTCAAATATGGAAAGTGAGCGCCTTGATTGGGAGACAAAAAGACGGACAAGAGCGGCCAGGCACGCGTTCCTCGTCCTCCTCCTCCTAAGCGTCTCTCTTCTCTTCTCTTCTCCTCCTCCTCCTTCGAGTGTTCCTCCTCCTAAGCACGCTTTTGTGTGGCCCACCAAATGTGTCATCATAATCGTGGGCAATCACCAGCACCACAATCATGATCACCAGCCAAGCCGAGCATTAGCACTTACTGTGAAGCAGCTGCACTCTGTAACGAGCGACCATTGGCTGAGATCGATCATTTTCACCACCATTATTTTCTTATTATATTAAACTCTGTCGTCAACCAGGCACCAATGGCGCTTCCTCAATAGTTCACTAGCCTCCATGAGCACGCCACTCCTCCTGAGCCTAAGTGCAATTGTCTCAGCAGAAGCGCCATCGACACCCAATTTCTGCTCCTCTCGCCATCGCCCATTGTCCCTCTAGTGCTCTTAGTTAGTCGCTAGTGCCAAGCGAAGCTCGAGCCAGAATTGCCAGCAACCCAGAATTGAACCACACACAACTAGCCTCCCTTTGCGGCCGACTCTTCAAGCGGATATTGCAAGAGGCGATCTCTCTTTGGAAATTGAAAAATACTCGCATGAGAGAAGAAAGCACCCTAACATTGCATGGTAATATTGATCGCCACTCAAGACCACTCTTCTTCATCTCCAGGCTCATCTTAGCCATCAAACATGACCCGGCCAATTAATGGTAAGTACGACGTAAATGCCTTGAGATGTCTCCATCCTCAAGAGTAGCTCCAGTTCAACTGGCGCCAAGAGGTGCCAGTTGCCAGTTCGAGAACCAGTTTCCGGTTGAGTGTGGCCAAAACTCTGACAGACCTAATCTCTCCGACACCGAAAACACCGAAAAATCAACAATTGATGCGCCCAAACACAGGTCGTCGTCCGGCCGTGCAGAGGAGGCAACTTTCCAGGCTCCTTCTGGCTGGCGCGGCGCTGCTGCTCTGCCTCGTGGGCCGGCAGACACAAGCCTTCGACTCGGACAAACTGTACAGATATGACTTCGAGGGCGCCATCACCACGAAGGTGGCCAACGACGACAGGCCCCAGTATGCGGGCTTTGCCATTAGGACGCCCATTTTGGTGAGAAAAAGTGGCCCAGATGAGCTTACCATTAGCCTGGAGGAGCCCCAAACGGCAACGTTCAACGAGGTGATCGAGGAGATCCACACGCACCAGTTCGACTACCAGACGATAAACAAAAGTCTCAGCACGGGTCTCGATCGGCCCTTCAGGATATACTTTGACTCCGAGTCGGGCGCCGTGAAATCCTTCGACAGCCACAAGGAGGAGGCCAAGTGGGTGACCAACTTCAAGCGCGGCCTCCTGTCCTTCTTCCAGCTCAAACTGAAGGCGCCCACCGACTCGCAACAAGATCCATCCTCTTCCTTAGCATCCTCCTCTTCCTCCTCCTCGTCCTCCTCATCCTCATCCTCGTCCACAAGCACCTCCGGCGGCTCCAAGAGCGGCCCCAACCCCAACCACCAGTACTACAGCACCTCGGAGAAGTCCGTCTTTGGCGAGTGCGAGACAGACTATCTGGTGATGATGGAGCCCCTGGGTGGAAGTGGCTCCAGCTCGGTTTCCGGCGCCACTTCCGGCTCGGAGGAGGCCGGCGGGGAGCAACAGTATGCGATGAACGTGACGAAGACGCGCAACATGGCCCGTTGCAAGAGCAAGTTCTTGCACCGTTTCATGCCCATCGATTCCAGCGAATGCTACGAAAACGAGAAGGAACTCCAACAGTACAAGCACTCAAATGCAATCATCAACTATGACCTCCTGGGCACCAGACAGAAGTACCTCATTCAACAGGTGCTCCTCGACGAGGTGACCACCTACGCTCCATTTGGGCAGAAGGCGCACGGGCACACAATTCAGAGCAAGTTCATGATGAAACTGGACAAGGTGCAGCCGTCGGGCAGCTTTGCGGCGCCCCAGGCGGACGACTCGACGCTCCAGAGGCTCGAGTCGCTGTCCTACGACCCGCCGGAAATGATGAACTTCTACGCAAACATCAACCTCGAACAGGAGCACCACCTGAGCTCCATCCTGCAGACCAGCGCCACCGTGGACCAGGTGATGGAGGCCTTCGAGGCGCTCGTGCAGGAGCACCGCGCCTACTCGCAAGCCTTCGACCAGGCCGACTCGTCAAGCTCAAGCACGAGCTCGAGCTCCTCAAGCTCCCCAAGCTCGTCCAACGTGAAACCGATGGAAAAGTCGCGCCTGGCCGAGCTGTTTCTGCGTCTGAGCGAGCTGATGGGCACCCTGAACTTGCAGAAGATCGAGCAACTCTACGCCCAGGTGGACGAGCGCGGCGAGGCCCACAAGAAGATCTTCTGGGACCTCATGTCAGTCACTGGAACTAATCCGTCGTTCGTCTACATGAAGCGACTGATCACTGATGGCGACGCTCCATCGGTGAAGATCAAGGACTTTCTCACACGCCTCTCGTACCACATCAAGATGCCGAGCAAGAGTCTGTTTGACGAGTACGTGAACCTCTGCAAGTCGGAC
>Ga0058701_10000356_pt1 | contig 33222 bp, 25 predicted proteins | sample AgamicOrMae_FD_97039 | JGI IMG/M metagenome (GOLD analysis project Ga0058701, IMG submission 97039) | Agave microbial communities from Guanajuato, Mexico - Or.Ma.e | ecosystem: Host-associated > Plants > Phyllosphere > Phylloplane/Leaf | place: Guanajuato, Mexico | collected 2012-06-04
ACGCTGACTATGCACAGACTGACTAGGCACAGTCTGCACACAGTGGCGAACCTGTTTGCGCGCGCCAGCCCATTGTGCACGCGCAACAGTGGCTGCCGCTCTCTACAGGCCAGCCGGCTGGCCGAAACGAGCCGCCAACTGAACTCTCTCGCCCACTATTTCGCTCACTCGCTTACCTTTCGCTTTCCCAGTAAGAGTTCACTCTCGCTCTTGGGCTCTTGAAACGAGGGCCACTCAGCCAATAGCAAACAGCCAGCAAATAGCGTGAACCCGGCGGCCAAATGTAGCCAATTCAAGCGCCCAGATCGCCCAGAGTGCATTGGCACCTGGCCGCTCGTGTTCTCGTGCTCTGTCTGTCTCTCGCTCACTCTTTGTGTCTGGCCGCGCCTTCACACAGGCCACTCGCGGGCTTCCTTTTAAAACTGGCACTCTTTGGGCGCCGTTTTGGCCAGTTCGGCGCCGTTTCCTTGACTGAGCGGCTCAGGCTCGCTCGTCAGGCCACTCAATCTCCGCCAGCCGCCAGTCCGACGGCTCGGGGGAAGTGGCCGAGCTGGCGGTTTCTAATTCCATCGCCGGCTAGCTCACTGGCTGGCTGGCTTGCGGGCTGGCTGGCTGCGCTCGCCGGGCGCTGATCAAAAAAAGTGTCACCACCGAGTGGCTAATTGGAGCCAATTAGAGTTGAAGGACACCGGCAGGCAGGCCCTAGCTGAGGCTGAGGCGGCAGCGCGGCCAGCCGAGCTCGAGCCGCCCGCCTGGGTTTCCGTCGGCCGGCAGAGCCGCCAGGTGGCGCGAACGGCCAGCTTGCGCCAATTGCTGTGGCCAGCTCGTCGCCGCTGTGGAAACACAATCGCATGATGCCGCCAAATGGGCCTCTGCCTCAGGTAGGCGCGTCCAGCGGCCAGCTTCCGCCCCGCGTGGCTGCGGACTGGCTAGCGGGCAGCAAGAGGAAGGGAAAACTGGGCCACTTGGAGCACTTGGCGCACTGGCCGAGCTAAAGCAGTGAAGCTAAAAAGCGCCGCCAAAGCGAGAGGCTGAGCAACAGGTGTCGCAGTGGTGAGGCTGAGCTGCTGCAAGGCTGGTTGGGCCGAATCTGGGTCAGTGGGAACGAGGAGCGGCGAACAGAAGAGGCGTTCTCTTTTCTTTTCCTCCCTGGTTGCTGGCAGGCAGCGAGCCGCGCGAGTGCTGGGGATTAGCCAGTGTATGGGGGAGGCATTAAGGCGGCCGGTTGAGTGGTTGAGTCAGCAAAAGTTGGCCAAAAGATGCGGGCGGCGCTGAGCGCTGCTGCAGAGCTGCAGACAAGCAGCCGAACAGGCCAGCAGCAGTGCGCCAGTGAAGAGAGACCATTTGCGCGGCACACAATTCGTCGCGGGAGAGAACTTGCGGGCGAATCTGCGGGCGCATTGCAGGCGAAGAAGAGGCAGCATTGAGTGTGTCGCAACTCTAGCACGAAAGCCGCGCTCAGCGAACAACGAGCAACGGAGAGAACTTTCGTGCCAGCAGCACACACTGCCTAAAGGACTGGCTCTATTGCGCAACGGGCTCAGGAGATTGCCTCTGCTTTGTGTTGCGCAACAGGAGAGACAGGCGCCCGATTTGGCAAAGCAAAGTCTCACACACAAGAGAACTTGGCTCTCTGAGAGTGCCGCTTTGGCTCCACAAGAGCGCCGCTTTGGCTGCGCCAAAACCGGTATTACTTTGGCCAGCGTGACGCCCGAATGAGCGAGCGAAAAAGAGAGACACGGAGAGAAAATGGAAGAGGAAATTCTCTCATGCCGCAGCGCTGCTGCCTGTGGACGCTAGTGGACGAGGAACAAGAAGAAGGAGGACAGACACAGAGGGAAACTTTCGTTCGACTCTTTACAGTTAGATTCGACGTTGGCCATTAAGCCCCGAAGTGAAGCTGCAATGTTCGCTCCTTTGGGCTGGTGGAAGCTAGAGAGAAGGAAGAGCGCTCGTTGGTTGCCGCTTTGAGCCGGTGGCACAGTTCTCTCCTTTTCCTTCTTTGCGGCTCGCGCGCCTTAGCCGCGGCGCACCTGTGGCGCAGCGCAAGCAAAGGAGCAGAGAAGCAGAGAAGCTGGAGGAGCTGAGGAGCGAGGAAAGAGCCAGAAAGAGAGAGCAAATGTTGTGCTCAAGAGCGCCATTTGGGACTGACCTAAATTCCAGGCCTGCCAGCAGGCTGCACTAAGCACTAAGCGCTGGGCACTAAGCACTGGGCAGCCGCCCAATGGCAGGCTTGCTGGACGGCGAGCTTGCTGGACGGCAGGCTGGCCAGATGATGGTCCAAGTGGGCGAGCTCAGAGGCAGGGAGAAATTTCGAGGTCGCCGGCGCACAGGCAGAAGTAGAGGCGGTGGTAGAGGTGCAGGCAGAGGCGCGCCTGAACAAGAAGTGAAATGGTAAAAGGACTAACCTCGATTTTGGTGCCCAATTGTGTGGCGTGCGTGTGTGAGCTGGCCAGCGGGCGAATTGGGTCAGAGATAGAAGATGAGAAATGATGGCCAGCAATGAGAAAGCGGCGCGATTTCCTCATGTTGCCTTTGCTGCCTTGCTGGCTCAGCAGCAAAGGCACTGAGCAGCGTCGAGAACAAGAGCTCGATCGAGCAGCCTGGCTTTGGGCCTCGAGCTGGAGCGTGGAAAATGGACTATCGACTATGGACTATCGACTGTTGCCTGTCGAGGATTGACAATTGACAATCGGCAATTGACGGTGGAGACTGAGGCGGAGAGAGAGGCGGCAAGATGAAATTGGGGGAACACTTACAGGTTGCGGGGGCGCGCTGGTTGGCGAGATTGTCGACGGACACTTGTTGGTCGTTGGGCAGCTTGGCGGCCTCTTGCTGGTTCTTGGAATTGGCGTTTGAGTTTGAGTTTGAGTTGGCCACTTGCTGCTGTTGCTGCTGCTGGGCCGCCTGTTTGTCTGGGTGGCGGTGTTTGGCGTTGTGGTCTTGTGTGTCGTTGGAGCTGCTGTAGTGCGAGTCCACGTCGCTGACGCCCGAGTCTGCGGGCGAGGGCGGCAAGGGGGAGCCAGTCTGTCCGCAGCGGCGCTGCTTTTGGCCCGGCGGCGTGACGGAGTTTCGGTTCGCTGGCGCGTTGGGCGCGCACGAGCCCCCTGGATTAGTGGCGCTGGTCTGCTGCAATGATGCGGGCGGCGCCGAACTTGCGCTGCTTGCGCGCGCGGGCGAACTGCCGCCCGCGGCCGCGCTGCTGGGCGGGGCCGCCGCCGAGCCCGCCGAGGAAACCGACGACGAGCAAGCGCCACTGCCCATGCTCGACGAGGCCGACGAGATGGCCGACGAGGTGGACGAGCTCGGCGACACGCTGCAGGGCGGCTGCGGCGGCGTCCGCTGGCCCCCACCAGCGCCCGCGCTGCTGGGGCCGCGCTGGCCCGCGAGGGGCGTGGCCGCCTGGTTGCCCGCCGTCTGTTTGGGGTTCGGGGCGTGCTCCTGCTGCTGGGGCTGCGCGTGGGCCGCCTGGTGCTGCTGCTGCTGCGGCTGGCCCATGGGAGCCCGCGCGGACTGGTGGCCAAAGTCGGCGTGGCCAAAGTGTTGCTGCTGGCCGAAGTGCTGCTCGAGGTGCTCGTGCTCGAGCTGCTGGTGCTGAGTCTGCTGAGTCTGGTGCTGGTGAGTCTGCAGCTGGTGGTGTTGCAGTTGGTGGTGCTGGACTTGGTGCTGCTGGCTGGCTTGGTACTGGTGCTGCTGCTGGAGCTGTTCGTTGCTGTGCTCACTAGTCGTCTCAATCGATGGGGCCGCCTGCTCGCGCTGGAGCTGGCCCGCGGCTGAGCTCTGGCCGGCCGCGATGGCGCCGCCCGCCTGGCCCCCAGGGTGCAGGTGCAACGGGCTCAGCTGGTTCAGGCTCAGCTGGTTCAGCTGGCCCAGGTGCTGGTGCTGCCCCGTGGCCTCGCTTGAGGGCGAGTCGCCGCTCGCCGACGGCGACGAGTCCGCGCCGACTGTTTCCGGTGGCGATGAGTGTCCACGTGGTGGTTGGTGTTGCGGGAGAGAAGGCGCGTTAGTTGGCCGCTTCAGTCCTAAGGTGCCCAACTCCTGCGGGCTGGAGACTGAAAGGCGGGTGGGCGTGGCGCCCGAGGGAAAAGACATGGCCCGAGGGGGGCCTCTCGCGGCGAGGGACTTCTTGGACTTACGGTAGCGCTTCATGAAGGACTTTTTCAGGTTGCGCGGCGCGTCGCTCTTGTCGAGCTGGAGGCCCAGCTCGTCGGGGTGCTCGAGCTGCGGGCTGGCGGCGGCCGCCACACACAGTTGGCCGCCGCCCGAGGGACAGTCCTCGCCGTCGACTATCATGTGCGACTGGGGCGAGCTGGCCGGCCTGAAACTGGCCCACTGGTCGCGCTCGAGGGCCGCCACTGGTTTCCTGCGGCCGCCCGTCACGTCCAGGTTCATGGGACTGTGCTGCTGCTGCTGCTGTTCCTGCAGGATGTTCAGCTTTCGCATCAGGTTCAACTGCTGCTGCTCGCTCTTGAAGGCGAACTCTTTCGCCTGCTCGCTGGGCCCGCTCGCCGCCGCCAGCTGTCTGGCCAGCAGAGCCTCCTGGTGTTTCAGCCGGGCGAACACGATGCTCTGGTAGCTGTGGTCGCCCTCCAGCTGCTGCTGCTGCTGCTTGTGGGGCGAGCTTGGCGGCACGCGCTGGCCCGGGGGCGAGCTGGCCGAGAGCGCGCAAGCCAAGGGGCGGCCATTGGTGCAAGCTGAGGACTGCTGCTGCTGCATGCAGTTCACGTGCTGCTGCTGCTGCTGCTGCAGGGCCGCCAACTGCCACTGCAGACACAACTCGTTGCGCTGCAATTGGTGCAGGTAGTGTCTGTCGAAGGCTAGCAGGTTGCTCTGCTGCCGCTCGTTCAGGTTCAGGTTCAAAAGTTCGCTGGCTGCCAGCGCGGCCCGTTTGTTCGCTGACTGGTGGTGCTCGCGCTCTGCACTAGTGAAATTCGCTGCCCGCTTCTGCTCTCTGGGGCCGGCCGCTTGTTGCTCCTTAGGGCCCAGTGAGGCCGCAACCACACTCGACACGCGCAAGTCGATGGCCGACATTCTCTCGCCTCACAAGCAAGCCTTCCTCTGTCTCTCTCTCTTGAGCCTCTTACTGTTCCTTTTATCAACCTGATTCGCTCACTCTATTCGCTAACACTATTACACTGGCCCAATGTTATTATTCTTTGCGATATTGTTCCAGTCCGATTATCATACACTTTGGAGGAGGATAATAAATAATTATTTGCTTCCCGAAAAAATACCACTGCTGTCTGACAATTAGCTATCCGGTGAAGATGTAATAGTTACGATTATTAAATATTAAATATTTTGCTTTGTGTGATAATATGTTGCTTGGAGAATAAATAAACTTTTACCCCTAGACAAGACGGGCGGCGCTGTTTGTTTGCTGCTGTTCCCTTTTCTCATGTGGCCAGCACAAAGATCAAATGTTGCCAATAAATTAACACGTCAACAAACATCCGTAAGCTCACCACAGAGAGTCAATAACAACACAATATCAACCAAGCAACAATATTCAACGGTCAACAACAACAGCAACAACGTCAAGAACAACAACAACAACGGTCACAACAACAATTGGCTAACTATTATCGCTTGACCAACACTAGATAGTGCGCTCGTGCTGTTCCTTTTGAGGCTTGCTGACATAAATGGCTATTCAAATTGATGAGGACGAATGAACTTGGCTTCGGCTGGACAGTGGTTTGCGTTCCCAAGTGGCAGGAGGCCAACTTTGTCAACTGGCGCTTATCATTTTGTTTTGATTTGGATCCAATATTGGCTTGCTGTGAAAATTGCTTCCTCGATCCCGGGGGATCGCTCGCACACTGGACCTCTCTCTCTTGGGCCGTTCTCTCTGGTCGCTTGCTATTGGTCGGCTAGGAGGAGACAATCTGTGTTGTTGGCTAGGCCCATTTGTGTGGAGACGGCGAGGCTGATCGTGTGATGCCGGCAAGAAGTAGTGACCAGCAGGCGACGATTTTGTGTCTGTGATTAATTTACTCTCAAAGTGGCTCGCTCTGTGTCTGTTTCTCTGTCTCTCTGTCTCTAACTCTGGTTTGGCCGGCCGAGTGTTGGAGGGGAAATTGTGCCGTTCGCTTGGTCGCCTCTTTCAAATCAAACTAACTTTAGAAACTATCTATCCATTTCTTTGCCGCTCTCTCACTCGCTAGCTCTCTCTCGCTGGCCGTCGTCTCTGTCTGTCTGTGGGCAGCTCGCCGGGCCGCTCGCTCACTCTAACGACTGCCGGCGCTCACATAACAAGCACACACAACCGACAACAACAACAACAACAACAACAACAACCACCAGCGCCGCCGACACAACAGCAGCACGACCACGGCAACCGGCTCGCTTGTGTCTGTGCCGTAATAGGTCCGCCAAGAGCAACAAGAACAGCGCGATTGCTGCTACTAAATCGAGAGTGAGTTTGGCATAGAATTGTGTGTGTGAGCAGCGCGCGCTTGCCAGTGTCTAGCTGCCAGCCGTGGTGGTTGGGCGTCGTTAGTTGGCGTCGTCGGCGAGCTGGGCGAGCTAGCTAGCTAGTGAGCTAGCGAGCGAGCGAGAAGAGTTGCGCCAATGGTGAGCGCGCGCATGGAGCTGTTCGCTCTGCCTTTTGCCGTTCCTTTGGAGAGCGAGGCGAACATTTGCGCCATAGGAGAAAAGAGACAACAACAATTGCCTTGCTGCGTCCACAACGAACGAGGCCATGAACTTGTACTTGGCCCAATTCAATGTTAAGTCGCCCAGTTGAGCCGCAGACTCAGCCAGGGACTCAAGTGGGCGAGCGAGCCAGCGCGCACACTCGCCCACACTGCGCCCCCTCTCGCCCGCCTGGCCGTCCAGCGTGGCGCCCTAGTCCAACGCTGGACGTTCAGCTGGCAGCTCGGCAAGCTGGCAGCTCGGCCGGCTCGCTCGCAACTCGCTTCCCCTTCCCGAAAGTGGCGGCCCGCTTGGAGGAAGTGGCGCGCGGGCGGCCCAACAGACGGCCTGCGCCCCTCAGTCTCAGGCTGAGCCCGGGCCTGAGTCTGGGCCTGAGTCCGCCTCTCGGGCCGCCGCCAACTTCCTCCTAGCCCCCCCGGACCTGAGCTCGGCGAGGAGCGGCTGTCGAGCTGGCCGCTGGGCCGCCAGACGGCGCCAGAGACAGCCGGCCGGCCAGGCGCCACCGGCGGCGGTCACCGTGAACGGCGCGCGTGGCGCCGCCTGGCGAGTCGGCGAACGAGCTCACACTCGCGGCGCACTCCACAGAGGGCGCCACGTTCGCCGGCCGCGCGCCGCACATTGTCTGCGCTAGAGTGCGCTCGGCTCGCGCTCGCCTCGCACTGCCTCACACAGTCTCGCACAGTCTCATACGCACTCTTGCGCTGTTCGTGCACTCACCTGCTGCAGACAAGCAAGCGCCCAGACGGACCAAAACACGCGCCCTTAGCTCGCCAATTATTAGGTTTGGGCCTGAATTTTGGACCCTGACTGCTTCGAATCTGAGAAGTCAACTTCTCGGATTTTCAATTGCACTCTAGCTGGCCGGAGAAGTGGAACACGAAGCGGAAGTGACAAATTTGCGGGCCGTTTTGCCCAAATACATTCAAGAAGCACCCTTCTTACACGGAGACATCCACGTGGGACACACGCCCTCGAGAGCATCGAGGGCCAACTCTAAATAGGAAGAAAGGTTTTGGGGTAGAGAGAATGGTGGGGAGACACTTACAGTTGAGTAATTCGTTGGGGTTGTCCAGCAGCAGTTGTTCGTCGGCCTCGAACTTGTCCAAAATGTTCTCCAAATCTCTCACTGTCGAGTTGGAGCTGCCCGTCTCATCGTCATCGTCGTCCTCTTCCTCCTCCTCATCTTCCTCTTCATCCTCTCCCTCCTCGTCTTCGTCCTCGTCCTGCTCGTGCCGGTCTTGCGGCCGCCGCAGGTGGTCCTGGTGCGCGTCTTGGCGCCTGGCCTGCTGGCTGGGCTCTTCCTGGCCGGAGGGGCGCCCGTCGGCCGGGCGCTGCTGGTCGCCCTTTGCTCTGGCCGGCGGGTGTCTGTGTGTGGACCGCGCACTTGGCGAGCCAGGCGAGGGGGCAAACAGGTGGAGGCGGCGCTGGTTCTTGCGCCGCTCGCACTCCTCGGGCTGCATGTGCTCGTCCACCAGATTGAGGCAGCCCAGGAAGTCGGCGTCGTCCACGAAGCTCTTGGACTGGGCGAGCGAGTCGGCGAGCGGGCCCGCATCCCTCAGGAGCATCGAGTTGAGCTGCTGCAGCGAGTCGGCCGGCTCGTTGTTGTTGGCGTCCCTCAGGTGCGCGCCTAGCTCCTGGTGGTTCAAGTGCTGCTGCTGCTGCTGCTCGAGGGGCTGCCTATCGAGCAGACCCATTAGGTCGGCCTCGAGCAGGCCGCCCATCAGGTGCAGGCCGCTGCTGAGTCTGCGGCGGCGGCGCTCGCGGAACTTGCAGTTGGAGCTGGTGAACTGGTCGCAGCTGGACTCGTGGTCGTCGTTGAGGATGTTCAGATCGTTGCTGGACAGTTCGCGCAGTTGCTCGCCGGCCTGCTCGAGATTAGACTGTCCCAAGGCGGCCGGCTGCTGCGCGTGACTCGCCGCACACATGCTCGAGTTGCCCGCCGAGGGCCCGCCGAACTGGCCCACTGGGCTCGACATGGCGGCCTGACTTCCGGGGGCCATTTGCTGCTGCTGGTGCTGGTGCTGATGTTGTTGCTGGTGCGAGTTTGGGTTCGAGTGCGACTGAGACTGAGACTGGGACTGGGCGTGTGAGTGCTGGTATTGGTGCTGGTGCTGGTGCTGGTGCTGGTGCTGGTGCTGCAGCTTGTGTGCGGGCCCATTCACCTGGTACATGGCTGCGTGGGGGCCACTAGCTCGCCGGCTGTGTCCGCCTTGGGGGACAAGCTGCGGGCCGGCTGCTGAGCTGCTGGGGGCCGAGAGACAGTGGCTGCCAAGTTGCAACCCTCAGCTCACCACTTGCGGCCCTCAAGATCTCGGAATTCGCTTTCCCTTTTCGCCTCGGCTCTTGTTCAATGCTTCTTGTTGCTCTCACTTCGTTGGGCCCACACATCGGCTACTCCTCCGAGGGCGCCCTCTAACTTGATCCAACGATTTGCTAACAATAACAATCAACAGTAGCCCCTCTCGCTCTCTCAATCGTTCGCTCACTTGAGATTACTGATACGTGGCCAATTATTTCTATATTTATCTATAATCTGTGTCTCTTTTCCTCCTTGAATCTTGTTCCCAAATGATTCTTCAAATTGAGCATTCAGGGGGCCTCTAGCTTGCCCAGTAGCTTGCCAAGTGGGGATGCTTTGGGTGCTTTCTTCTCGTAGATCTGCTATTGCATTTGATTGTGGTGTTTCCTATCATTCAGCTTAACCTTTCACTATCTTGTCTCATTCTCTCTAGTCGGCTGGCCCGATGATACAGAATAGCTCAAGTTATTATGATTACTTTCGTCTCTTGGCCCACTGGTCTGCTGCCGAAACTTTTGCATTCTCTTTGGCTCTGGCTGTTCACTTGGAATTCGCGAATCAGTCGATAACAATTAGCAACAATCCAGCTCGGCCGGCCGCTCATTTCCCTTTCATCTCTGGGGCTCATTTACATTGATGGCTGTTCAGTGAGCAGTGTGCTTTGTGTGCTGTGTGTGTGGCCATATGAAAGTGTGACCACCAATTGGGCAAAGCCTCGCTCCACTTGTTCCACCAATTGGGCTCCCTTAGTGCAACTTTGTGGCCCAATCTCAGTGTGTGCTCACTGTCTCTGTCTCTCTGTCTCTCTATTGCTACACTCGCTTTGCCAATACTGCCCAATGCTCAATCATGTGCCTGGAGATGCTCAACAAGAACAATTTAATACTAAAAATTCCACAAACCACGCTAAACACAACGACAACTACAACAACTACAACAACAACAACAACAACTGCAGCAGCCGAAGCAAAAACAACAACAACAACAACACAACAACGTGAACAGCTCAACAACGTTTGGCGCCCACAACAAGAGGCTAAAAATTATATAATTCCTCTATGACTGTCTCTCTTAGGCGTTCACTCTCTTCCAGTGGGACCACTGGCCAAATGGGACCAGGCTGAAAAATGTCGACTAAAAGGCAAGCTTGCGTCGTAGATTCTCTGCCTCGCTTTCTTTCTCTCTGTCTCTCTCTCTGTCTCTCACTCTTCTGGTCTCTGGAACTGGCGCCGTCCAGCTAGCTTGCCGGGCAACGCTTCTGCTGCTGCTGCTGCTTCAAATGCTGCTGCTGCTGTTGGCCACCACTTGCGCCTCTCCGGCTCTCTCGCACCGAAACCGAGGCAACTCGAGCTCTCTAGCTTTGGGCCAGACGGCAACAAGAACAACAAGTATACGGCGAAATATCGCAACTTGGTCCGCCGGCCAGAGAATAGTACGCGCCATTCGCCATCGGACTCGTGATGTAAAATTGCGTCGTCGTCATGTCTCTCTCTCTCTCTCTCTCTCTTGCTTGCTTGCTTGCTTTCAGTCGTTTCCACGATGCAACTGGATCGACGCCGAGACGACTCCGCTAAGGTAGCCTAGCGAGCGGGCCGCAAGAGGCAGCAGCAGCAGCAGGGGGAGAGAGTTGGTGGACTGGAGTCTGTGGCTCGGGTCGACAACACTTGAATTCGGAGTTTGTTGACCCGCCGCAGTTCACTCACTTCGGCGCCGTCGCAGTGGAGTGAGTGGCGGCAACGTCGAGGCAGAGCCAGACACAGAGGCAGACGCGGAGGCAAAAGCAGAGGCAGAGGCAGAGGCAGAGGCAGAAGAGCGCCTCGCCAGAGAGCTGCTGTGGCGCTGGCCGAGCGGCGTCCGCAGCGAGCTCGCTAGTGGCCGGCCAGGCGCCGTTGCAGATCCTCGTCCACCGCTTCGCCACACACACACACACTCAGGCAGGCGGCAAACTGGCCTGCTGCTCGCGCCCTAAGCTGCGGCACAGCCCGCGGACTGCCGCGCGCATAGCATGCAGCAATTTTCCACTCGCTCCTGCTTTCTCCTCCCAAGCGGCGCCACTCTCCTCTCTGCTGCTGGCCCTTGCTCCCAGCAGCTTGCCACCGCCCCTCCACTGGCCAGACTGCCCCCTTCGCCGCCTGAATGGATCCGGCAACTTGCCGGACCGCCGATAAATGAAAGCAGCGGGATAGGATAGGCCAGAGACGGAGACGGAGAGCAAGACAGAGAGCGAGAGAGCCAAAGAAAGGCGGAGGAAAAAAGTGTTGCCTGCCTGCCGGGCCGCCCGACTACTGCCTGATGCAACAACATTACAACAACGCCACCAACTTTAATCAGCTTTTCCTCGTTCTTTCGAACAAATAACAACAACAACAACAACAACAACCATCGCAATAGCAACAACTTCTGCCCATTCAAACACTCTTTTCTCGCTTCTCCAACTCCAAGAACCTGCCTTCTCTCTCTCTCTCTCTATCTGCTCGCTGCTCTCTGCTGCTTCTCCTTCTACCTTTTGCACTGGCTCCTATGCACAAAAGAATATAAGAAATCTAAGAAAACATTGGGAAACCGAGAGAGAGACAGACGCAGAAATAGCCATTATTTCTCTCACGCTAACCGGCGGCATGCACCAGACTCAGACTCAGACCACAGCAAACGGCAATTTACGTGCTTTCTTCCACCAACAACTCCTTGCTCCTTCTTATTCCTGGTCTCTTCGTCCACCACCATTCACGCCAGCTTCGCATTCGTGCTCCACCAGAACCCTAAAGCTCACTCTCTGTTTTCCCCTTTCTTCATTCAATTTTATCCCCTCCACCACTAGCACCACCACCACCATTCTCAGACACCTCCAGAATTTTGCATCCCTCGCTTATCATTATCGTCTCGAGGCGCTTGGGGGGCTCTGCGCGAGGCTGAGATTTTCTGAAAACCATCGGCCGGCTTTTTTGCTCGCCAGAATCAACCGCCATGCTTCTTCCGACACACAAACCATGAGCTAGAGCTAGACATCCAATCATGACTCCTGATGCAATTTGTACCTTTGAAAATTTGGCCACTTATCTCGCGAGTATGCGAACGGCAAACAAACCTCTCAAACCATAACCCCTTCTTTTACCATAAATAAACACGTATACCGGTCAAATCTCAGCTACGAGCACTCTCCACTAGTTCACAGACAACAGTTGACGTCGGGAGGCTCTGTCTGTGGCCCCTTTTCACACCTCTAGGTTCAATCAGAGGAGGTTGACGCATCGAGATCCATTGTGGTATTCACTTCTGTCCAGATCTTTTGAATCGTACATAGCTTATAGCGCGGGCTCAGTGTTCGAGTGGCTTCTCTTGAGCTATGGCGCGCGGCTCGCAGTTGACATCCCAGAGGACAATGTGCGCGCGAGCAAGAAAAAAAATACAAACTCACAGACTTTATGGAGCCCTTGAGTGGAGTGATTGTTTAATCCACTAAAAATAAAATAAACATCTCGTCCTTCTATTCATAAGTTTCATAGTTTGATTCAACATTTGTGGTTAGTTCATGCGAATTCGTCGCTGTTTTAATATTAATTATATCCTAGATTACAGAGTCATTAATCCTGAAGAAAATGTCACTCAAAAAGATAGGCACCGAGACAATCAGGTATATGAATCAGAAGCAGTTGGCCAAGAATCCCAGCCCAGCTATTGAATTGATCAAGAAACATAATGAACTGCATGCGATCAAATCAGCTGACAGAATAGTCTCCTGCGATGGGGGCCACCCCAGACTTGGACATCCGAGGGTATATTTCAATCTTGATCAGGGGCAAGTTGAATGCAATTATTGTGGTCAAAAATTTATTCATGATAAATCTCATCATTAGATATTAGAACACATAGTCTGGTGTTGCCATTGATATAGCCCACAAAAACTTTTCACGTTGCGTCTTGTTGTATACTTTCTCTATATCTATGCCGTGCCTTTTACACCACGCGACCGTTATTCTTGGATCTAGATAATTCAATTTGGATGTTCCCAACGCGATGGTCTTGTTTTCGGATTTGTCCTCTCGTTGGATAGTTAATTTGTGTAACTGTTCCTTAAATCTAATTACTTTTTTCTTGATTTTTTCTTCAGTGTTTTTATCTTTTGCCTTTTTGGCCTTCTTCAATTCTTTTTCTGCCTCTTTTAATTGTTTTTCTTTTTCAGATATCTTGGTGTCTAAATTTTCCATCTGCTTTTCGTGCGTTTTAGGTGGTGCCCTTTGGTGGTTACATAAGATAGCTACAGCTCTGTTTGCCCTATTGTACGCCAACATTTTTTCAGCCTCGGTCATTTTTGGATCGGTTCGCCTATCTAGCTCGTCTTGCAATGTTTTAGAAGCGTTATATGTACGGAATACTTTTGCTGTAAGACCCTCCATGCATTCATTGAGATATTTGTTTAAAGATGCAGTTGTTAGCCTATCGAAAAGATCGTCGCTCGGGTTTTTATCCTCCATAAATAATTTGATATTCTTGTAGACTTTCTTCTCTACAGCAACTTTGTTTTGATAACGGATCGAATCTTTACCTAAGAAATCAAACTCGACCATGTAACGTTTGCTCTTAGATGGAGATGAATTCCCATCGGCAGCATCTGATTCTTGTTTAACTTTCTTAATTGGACTATCCCCATTGATACTGTTATTATTATCCATACAGGAGCCTTGTGAGGAATTTAACTGTGAATTCTCTTCTACATATTCTTCACTCAATTTGATGTGTTCTAGCCTAAGTGAACAACAGCCAACTGTATCAGCTTGGTCCTCATCTTTTTCATTACCAGCACGAAGAGCTAATCTGTCGATAAAATATAGCGCAACTGCGCGTTGTCTAATGGCCATCTCACGTGCGCCAAAATCTTCTGTATAATTCCTCCTAATTTTGTCGACATATTTCTTCAACTCACGCGCCTTCTCATACTTCTGGAAGTCCTTCATTGATTTAGCTTTAGAACTTGGGTTTAGCATTACATACTTGACGTTGCCCATGATATTTTCTGTCCACGATGCAAGCCAGGAGACTGTATTGTCATGACGAACTTCCTTCCATCTACCTTTAGGTGGTTTGGGAACTGTAGCTTTCTTGCCAATGTTGATTATGATATCCTCTGCGTTGATTCGTTTCTTCAGTTTACCCATTTTGGGATGCTGACCACGACCTCGAAATAGGCCAGGTGGTTCGACACGAAAGTTTGCAATCTTTTGCTTATGACCGTCAACAATACAGAATCCGTACTCATTAGTGATGGCCTCTTGTTCAGCTTTCAAAGCTTGCTTCTCCTCCTTGGTCATTGATTTACGCTTCTCTGATTCTTCCTTATAATGCTCGGCAATTCGCCTGAAGTCACACTTTTTCAAATCGGTTATTATTTCACGCTCTTGAGATGTCATTTCTTTGCGCCAGTCCTTAAAGAAGTTCTTATTGAACTGCTCCATAGAGGTATACTCATGGTCGAGCATACGAGCATAGAAGCCAGCAACCTCTTCGGCTGCTGGGGCCAGGTCCATTGGTTTACCATCATAGTAGAACTTGATATGCTTGGGCAATGGAACATATTCTGGGGCAAGAACAGGACCTTTATGCTCTAGGGTACGCCATTTGGTTCCCGCTTCAAGAGCTTCCTCTTCCCACCATTTCCAGATATGTTCTTGTGGCTCTTCCTCCTTCTTAACGCGCTTCTTCTTAGGAGAATCACCTGATTTGGTATCTAGTTTTCTCTTCTTGTCTTTCTTGTCCTTGCTCTTGTCTTTCTTCTCCTTCTCCTTGGACTTGGCCATGGTAAAATTCAATAAATTTTATATAGAATAATATCAATTATTGGTGTTATATAAATACTGGATCAATTTGAGTGTGCAAACTATTTTTTTTGACGCGTTATAGACAGAGCTACTTCCAACGACGACGGCAACGGAGAGCGCCTGTGCTATGTGCGTAAGTTAGTACTGTGGTTTGCCGTTGCAGTTGTGTCGCTGTGACAGCATTGTCTGCCTCTGCCGCCAGCGAGTCAGGAACGGCCGGCTACAGTAGGAAGGGCGCCTGCAGTGGCCGATTTGCCGCTGTCGCCAGCAAGTCCAATTGGCCAACTCCGGTGCCAACTACAGCCGTTTGCTATCGTGTCGATCCCGCGCACACCAAGCACAAGAACTGGAGTGGCTAAGGCTGGCGGGAACAGTTTCAGGCCAGCTACATTCAGTCCACCTTCTCAATCTAGTCCCAGTCCTTCTAATTCGCAGATATATCCGACTGAGATCCTGACGTGCTCGCCTGCGAGTAGGACTGGATGCCATGGAGTGTATGCCGCGCAGACATCACAGAGAAGGCGGGTAACAGAAAATCGCGGGCAAATATTTCACGATTCAGATGCCCATTCCCCAGAGATGGTCGTCTCTTAATCTCAATTTAACCCAAGGTTTTCTAGCTTACAATTAGACTTCGAGCCTAGACAATTATTGGGGAGATCTATACTATATGTATCGCGATCATGTAATCTGTGCGATAAATGCTAGCGACTTATGTCACGCTCCCACCGACTGCCTTTATGGATCTCTCCAATTCGGGGGAGGAATCGGGATGCATAAGTTGTGCGCGAGAAATGTTCACTTTTTCCATGCCCTCTGTTCAATGTCTGTCTTGATGCTCATTTCTCTTTCACGGCCTTAAATCTCCACAATAAGTTACGAGACATTCGTCATCAACCTTGCCCAGGTGCAATACAAAGCTTGAAGGTTACCCCTCCATCGAATGCCTCATCAACGGTTGTGTTATTGTTTCACAGATTGATAATCAGTAAAGCCTCATCAGTCCATTAAGACGCGAAGCTTGCGTAGTCTATCCTTGTACCAGTCATTGAGCATACGGGAGTCAAACCAAGTCGAATTAACTCAAATCTCCTCTAGAATTAGAAAAGTCAGTCAATTTTGAAACTTCATGATGGCACAAAAAGAGGAAACAGAGAAGCCAGCTCTCAAAGTATTGATCACAGGATCAGCGGGTCAAATCGCCTACTCCCTAATACCAATTGTTGCCCGAGGTGATGTTTTCGGTCATGATCAACCAATAATCTTGCATCTATTAGATATCCCTCCCATGAAGACTGTGCTTGATGGAGTTGTCATGGAAATTCAAGATTGTGCTTTTCAATTACTCCGTGGAATCCATGCCTTTGTTGAGGAAGGTCCAGCCTTCCAGGATATAGATGCCGCATTCTTGGTGGGATCCATGCCACGCAAAGAGGGAATGGAGCGTAAAGATCTATTGGCTGCTAATGTCAAGATCTTCAAGTCGCAGGGTCAGGCCTTGGCCAATTTTGCTAAGCCGACTGTCAAAGTTCTTGTAGTTGGAAATCCTGCCAACACCAATGCAATGATCGCGGCCAAGTACGCTGCACCTAAGATTCCGGCAACTAGCTTCTCTGCTATGACTAGACTAGACCAGAATCGAACTGCTGGACTAATCTCTCGAGAGAAGGGTCTCTCGGACGCAAGTGAAGTCAAACGTGTGATAATTTGGGGCAACCACTCATCTACGCAGTTTCCTGATGTTAGCAATGTGACTTACAAGGGCGAAAAGTTGCCGTTCACAGCTCACGACCCAGAAATGATATCACTCATCCAGAAGCGAGGTGCTGCTGTAATTGCTGCTCGTAAGCTGTCATCGGCCATGTCAGCTGCTAAAGCAGCGGCTGATCACATGCACGATTTGCATCATGGCTCCTATGACATTGTCTCCATGGGTGTCGTATCAGAGGGCCAGTACGGAGTCCCGGCCGGCTTATTCTTCAGCTTTCCGGTACAGATTTGCCCACATGTGAAGAAGTGGAAAATCGATGAGAGCTTCCAATTGGATGATTTTGCAAAAGAAAGAATCGCAATCACTACCAAAGAATTGATGGAGGAACGCGATGACGCTTTGAAGGCATGTGAAGTTTGAGCCACACAGAGGGACTTTCAAGTATTTAAAGGAATACATCGAATGCAATACAGCAATGTCATACAATCCAACCCGTTCGTCGGTTTAACGATGTTGAATAGAACGTAGATGTAATTTCAAAACGTTAGTAGCATTATAAAATGAATGCAGATTGCAGATTTTAGTATCACCTTGACCACGACTCATGGTCCCTACCGATCAGCTTCTCTTTTTTTGGCGCACTCTCTCCCCAAAACGCGCCTTCCTACCATCTGCTCCTATTTGAGATTGATATTCGCACCCAATAGCAGACCATCGTCGCCTCTATGTTTAGGACGAAACCTCAGCTGGCCCACTACCTATAGAGAGAACTCGTGCTGCCTTCTCCACTTGAGGAGACCGTTTCCAGTCCTCGGGGCAAGCCCTCGTAGAGGAATGTCCGGCAAATTGAAATGATCTCTACCTCATCACGATGGTGCCCAATTTCCGACGCACGTCGCACCTCAGCCGGAGAAATATCCGACAGGTGCTCGACCTCCTCAAACCAATCCTTTATTCCTTGGATGAAGGTCTCGCATTTCTCAAGGAGTTGCTCGCCACTTATGACCTTGTTACTAGCCTTCACATTGTCGGCCAATATTTGGACCAAGCCTGATGAGAATCTTGAGCCCGAGGGGCGTTCATTCCTGTAGTTCCTCAAAAATTCTGGTGTGAACACGCTCTGCAGCGTTCTCTGGTGAGGCCGGTAGTCTGAAAGATATTTATCAAGCTCACTTCCGTATAGCACGCCTATCTGTTTAGATACTCTTTCTCTCACGGATCTCAGCATCGTTTGCAGATTCTCTGGCAGAGGCCGACCGTTTTCTACCGATCCTTCGATTTGGGCAATCAAGTGTCTGGCATGTTTCACCATTGCCAACGCGTCGCGATGAGAGCCAGCCTGGAATCTGTCGTAAGATTCTTCGATTTCTTCCAGTTCCACCGGGGCTCCCGCAACAGCACCAAGTGCCAATAAGAGAAGGAATCCGAGAGATTTTGTATTGACCATTTCGAGATATTTCTTTGAGTTTCTCCGTTCTTTGATGTTGTTTTCTTGTGTCACTGTCGGAATGTTCTTTAACTATCCGTCATATCTGACACCCATTTGGATGCGGGCCAAACAGTGGTTGTTAACAACCCAAAATAGCATCAGATGTGTCAGTTGCGTTATATCGGGCGATTTGTCGCAATGGATCCTAAAGTGAATTGTCACCTCGATGCGTCATCTCACGCAATGTATGATACTCTCATTTAGCCATTTGGCTCCCTAAGACAAACAGCGACAGGTGTTGATGTCAGAAAAGAGAGAGAGAGAGGCCAGCTGGCTATATGAGGACGTGAATGGAATGTTGGATTCTTTATGCATCCAAGATTATTGTCGGTAAGCTACGTCAAGATATCCAACAACTAGGCTCTGATCGACGTATCATCGGGGGCCTAAGGGCACTACTTGCTTGTTAACCCCGACCGTGACTCGTGTTGGAGGATCGCCGCGTAGATTCGCGAACGATAACGCGAGCTAGCTGGCTGCCAGCGGCCACAGCCGCCGGGGCTGCAGATTTCCTAACAAAGGCATTTCCGTGTGACCAGTTTGACCGACTAATGAGCTTGGAAAACATAAAAGCAATCGACCAGGAGATAATGAAGCCAGGGGCAGTGTTGGAATTAGGCTTCTGATCTCTAGGTGCGAGCTAGCAGTCCCAAGTGGGTCTCCGCTGATCATCGACTGGACTGAGCGGGAGTGGGCGCGCAACGCCCTCTGGTTATGAGACGCGGCAAGGCCCACAATCCAGACGCACGTCCGGGGGTCTGTATCAGACACATTGGTGCTTGCTTCCATATTTATCGCCGTTTATACACGTGGTCTAGTCAAAAGCTACCCGATGAGACATTCCAAACACCATCCTTCTTAGTGGATTACTTGGGGTCATCTCGGAAATGATACATCATTCTGCTTCGATCGCGAGAGGCCTCAGGTGTTCGAATTCAAGTCCATGGGGCGATGGATGCTATTCACAAAATCGAGGATAAACCATGGATCTCATCCCAAAGATTGAATATTAAGGATCTGATCACAGAGCGGGAGCAATTGCTGAAAAAGAGCGAACTAGATCTCAATTTAGACACAGAACTGCCCACCGATAGTCTCAAGGATCTCGAGGAGGGGCTCAATGAGTTTAGGAGTTCCAACTCCAAAGAAATCAAATCATACTTCATGTTCAATTCGACCGATGAGAAATTCCTCATTGATGAGCCCAAATGTTCGCTCAAATCTTATCAGTCACAGTCAGAGCATGCGAGAAAAATGATATCACAGCCCAGTTACAGAATCAAATATTTGACTAGCCTCAAGACCACAAGAAAGGATATGCTCATGAGATACCTCGCATCCTCTGGAGCTAATCAATCGCAACCAACGCATGCGGGACCAGGTATGATCGTGGACACCGATTCCACCATAGCGGCATTACTCGTTATACAAATTTGGGAGCAGCCTAGCAAAACAGAGAAGGTTCGCTTGCAAAGAGAGGCATTATTTTGTGCTGATCAAAGTCTAGTCAAATTGAGAGACCAGTTCAAGTGCAGTCGCGACTATGATGTGCCAATCGACTTGAGTGACGATCCTGATCAACAAGTAGATCGGGTATTCCACGGTGAACTCTTCAAGTCGAGTTTCCTCCTGATCGAGGATACGTTCTATAACGACCTGAGAGATCCAAGTAACACCGACTTGAGCGCTACTATTCTCGCGTGGGCAGAGGAGCCAGTTAGTGTTGTTGGCGAAGATGGTCGAATGAAAAAAGTTTCTAGGGGTATCGGTCCATTCCATCGGAAATCAATGGAGGAAACTAAATTCGACGATCTCACCATACGACTTGGTTATCCCTATCTTTACTGTCATCAAGGCAATTGTGAGCATCTGTTCACCATTAGTGATATACGTTATGTGCCTCGTAATAGGCTACATGTATCAAATTATCCTGTGATATCTGCATGCAGCATAGGCCGTAAGGAGAGTAGCTTGAAATGTTACATGTGTCGCCTCCGACCTCCACATTGGTATACTAGAGGAAACTCTCGGCTACCATTAGACCCATACTTCTTTTGTGAGAACTGTTTCCGCTCGTTTAATTATGATAAGGAAAAGAAGAAGATAGGAACTTTCCAGGCTTTCCTATATGCGGGCGCTTTGGGCCTACCTGAAAGCGTTGCTATAAGCACATCGAACACGAACGAAATTAATAATAAATGATGAGCAAACGTGACTTGTACAGATGACTATCAACCTATTCGATGTTGATTCAATATCGCTACCCAATCAGTCCATATTCAATCAGCAATCATAAGAGCACTTTGAACGCACCACAATACTCAGACACTAGAGCATAAAACTAAACAATAGCCAGCTTCTGAAAAGAATCGGTCGACTAGACAACCAGTATGATAACAATTCCTAGTACACGTACAATATAGATATTTATTTGATTTGCACACTAACATCAATCAATTATCACGACTGTTAATCTCACTGTAAATGTGTTCCAATGATTTGACTTCCGTCTGATGGTTTTGTTGATTGAAAACGCAATCGTTAAGTTTAAATCTCAGCATATCCTCGTCAATCGGCAGAGATCTTGTGAATACTTGTCTTGGTGGTAGCTGTTGTTCGCTGTTATTGACATTATTGTTTTTATTAGTTGGATTTATAATTGGATTCAACTTTGCTGTTTGTCCTTGATCAGCACTACCTGGATGCTTGGCAATTGAGGATCTTCGAGCTAATTTGTAGCCCATCCGGAAACGAATAAATTGAATAATGATGATAAGGGCACTTAACAATGTCACTGTGATAGTTAGATTTCTCATCCAACTATTATTTGTGATCACCCGCATGAATAAGTTATCACTCTTTGTCTGTGATTTAGTTCGATCCAATGAGGTAGTTTGAGGTGATAGTCCCATCGGAAGTTGCTCATCGGTATCGGCAGCTCTGAGACCTGAATATTTAAAAGCCGAATTGGATTTTGCTCTGCCCTCTTCGTCGTCTACCTCAACTACAGCCCGAGCAAGCTTATATCTGAATGGCCTGAAGGAGGTAGGCATGAGCCTGACTGAACTGGTTCCCGAACTTGTATCTTGTTGTTCAGAGGTTCCTCTAGAGACCAAGGAGGTAGCCATAGATGGAGGTGGGTAGCCGGCAAAGCAGACATAGCGACCAGAATGGATATAGCTCGATTGGCGAATCAGTAGAGCTGAACTTGAGCCGGTTGATTTTTGTGAGTAAGTGATCGATCTTGGCCAATTGAGCGAATGATAGTAGACATCATCGAGCAGTATGAGGTTTTGCTCCAATGCATCAGGCAGGGAGCTAGGTTTAGGGCCAATGAATTCTTTGAGCCAGATGATTTGTGGTGCCGGCAGTTGTGGTGAGACACCATCGGCAAGGGAGCTTGTGTTAATTGTTGGCGGAACAACCCGGCATTCCAGATTGAACGTCTTATTTTTAGCAACACGAACTTGGGCTGGCTCTATATAAATCTCAATATCATTATTACTACTGTTCGTGTTAGTTGCCGATGTTTGTTCAATGCTTTTTTGTGGCGCCGAAGATTGGCGCTGTTTTTGTCCTGCTTTTCCTCTTCCATCGTCTAGCTCGTGTCTCCGTCTGGATGTGGTCCTGTTACTATCGGCAACAATATCAGCAGACCCAGTACCATTCGCAGGCACGGCTCTATCGCGTGTCGACAATTCTTCCATTAACTTTTTATCCACTATTAAAACCTTGATGATAACCGACAGAGTCCCATAACCATCGGCGGCCTCGCAACGATAATTACAAGAGTCGCCAATTTTGGCAGACCTAATACGAAGTTTACCAGAATCGGTAACGTGTATTCGGCTCGATCTAATGTTTGCGGGCTCATTATCGCAAGTCCAACTGATAATCATGTCTTCATTTTGAACCACAATCGGACAGCTCAGGTCCAGATCGGCGCCCTCTTTTATGGCAATCACATCGGCGGCCACCTGTTGTTGTTGCTCTTGGTTTGGGTTCTGTGATTGTGGTTGTGGTTGGGCTTGGTGTTTGATTTGTTGTGGTGTCGTCAAATCGTCGCTAACTGAGGCGATGATGGAGCTCGATTTGGGCATAAGAGCAGCGCTGGCATATCCCAATCCAGCAGAGGAGTAATTCCGCAACGTGAGCTCGGCGATGGAAAACAAAAGAACCAACCAAACAAACTTGCGGTTCTAAGTGGGCGTTGGTTGAGTTGTTTTTGTTTTTTTCAATAAGTTTTTGTCCATTTCGGTTTTGGATTCGGATATTGTGTGGCCCATCTATCTGTTAGTGATTTCGCGTAAATAAGTTGCACTCTCTCACTCTTCTGTCCATTCAATCAATGGTGCGTGACTGATGTGGCACAACGGATTGTGTCGGCTGTCTCTTTCTTCCATGGAGAGAGTCTGAGAGAAGTGAATGCATGATTTAGTAGACACTTACGTAATGAAAATTGCCTTTAGTCAAGGCGGAAGAGCTTGACAAATGGACCTTTTTATGTAAACAACGTTCAATTGGTGAGCTATTTGATGAAAATGGACTCCTCTGACATGTGAATAGTGGTTCCTTTTCATCCTTTGAGCTTGAGGAGGCTTGAATTTTAAGTTGCCAGAATTTTCCATCCTCATCTTCATCATCATCATCATCACCAGACTGAATTGTTGGCTGTTTGAGGTGAAAATTTCTCCTATTTGATAATTCAGTTGTTGGCAGTTGTTGCTTGATTGACAGTCTCCCCAATTGGACACTTGTTTGACGAGTAGCAGTCTGCTGCTCGTCGTTAGGGCAGCCAGAGTCTCTCTCAACAAGCGTCGAGAGCTGCTCGCCTGTTGGATTGTGATGGTGGCATTGATGTGTTTCGTGGGATGACATTTGTTTTGTCTCCCTTGTCATATTGTTATTGAGTAAATTTGCTGCCGCCATCAGCCACCTTGTTCATCAGAGCGTGCAAAGAGCTGTTATCCAATTTCTCGACAATCTCTCTCTCTCTCTCTCTCTCTCTTTCACTCACTCACTTGATTCTTCTCTCTCTCTCTCCCAATCTATTCTAGCGAGCCTCAGTCCTGCTCTCTGGCCTTCTAACTGAGCGAGTCTGTCTTCCTCATCTGGCACCACAATTGGCCGGGCATTTTAGAAAACAACAGAGAGCCAACAAGACGCCGAGGGAGAACAATCGTCGTTTGCCTTCGAGCGCGCTGCCCAAAAGCTTGCCAGCAACTAGCGACTCGTGTATCAAGGAAGAATTGTTGAAGTAAAGTCTGTCAATGTTGATTGGGAGCGAGCAAGAGATCCAACGGCGTGCCTTTGAGCGAGCTTAGTGCAATCGTTTGCAGAGTTATCGTGCTGGAATCGCAAAACTGGGAGCCAAGAAGTGTTGGTTAGAAGATGGAAGTAGGAATTCAACAAATAGCAGTCAAATTTGCAATAGAAATGATAAGAGATGTGGTTTTGGGCGCTCTCTTGGCGCTTTCTCGGCGCTGTGCTGTGGCGCAAAGCAGTTAAGCTAGTCTCCAGCTTTTGGGCCGTTTCTTGGATAGAGAGCAGCATGAGTAGATTATGAGCAGCTCGGAGCGGCGACAACACTCGTCAGAAGTGTGAGCCTTTTGCCTTTTGCCTTTTGCCCGAAGACTAGAGACTAGCGCCACTCGCCACAGACTGACAGCCGAAGGGGCGGCAAGATGGAGGAGTCACTCTGAGTGGTGCGCTCAAGAGCTGGCTGGCTGGGCGAGTAAATTGTGCCTGGTTTGCCTTTGGTTAGGCGTCTTTGGGGATGGAACTAGCAGTGGAAAGGCGCAGAGGAAGGAGAGAGAAGCGTGGGGATGACTATTGTGCATTTGATCAGTTTTGCGGTGCTAACCAATGAGTTGTTTATGAGAAAGTCTAGTTGTTGTTGTTGTTGTAAAAGTCATGAGTGACAAACATTGGGCCGCCTGTTATCTGCAGCAGTTTTCCGCCAATTGCAATAAGAAATTACCACCCAATGCAGTGGCGAACAGCAAAAGGAAAAGTTTGTTCATCGTAAGGGAGCCAGTTGCTCGATGGGTGGCTTTATGTACTGTGTGTCGGCCGGCCAGCCAGCCACACACAGTTCATACAGTGTAAGGTCCCACACACTTGGGGCCTTCCACTCGGCCAGTCATTGACTCCCACTGGCTGGCTCTCGAAAAATACCAATTCAATCTGATTGAATTGGTATTTTTCGCTCTCTTTGGGCCACAATTTCACACAATTGCACTGGAAATTCTCGCCGGGCTCTGAACTTGCCTCTCTTTTCGACCCTAAGCCACAATGGCGCCCTTGCGGCTCCCCATTCGAGCAGTAAACAAGCCAAAAAGGGGCCAACCATCTGACTAACTAATGACAGCGGACGACTAGGTGCCTTAGCTCTTGCACTTGAGAGTGCCAGTCGGCCAGAGGAGAGTGGAAAGCAGCAGAGAAATGGCTTGCCAAAGAGGTTGGATGCAGCAAGACGGTGCAAAAGTGGGTGGCAAAAGTGGCTGACAAAAATGGCTTGCTCACAAAATACACACCAGGGGACATGCAAGGCGCAATTGAAGCGTGACCAGAGGGCCACATCTCGGGGGCAATTTGGGCGGCCATTCTTGTGGGCAAAGTGGGCTTCTTGTTGGCCGCAGAGTGGCCGCCGAGCTGGCCAAATGCAGTGGCAATAAGTGGGCGCCGAGTGGAGAGTAAGTCGCTTGAGGTGGGCGAGCAAAGTTGCACGTTATGGGCGGAACGAGCTCGCTCGGGATTCTCGTCGACACAAAGGCCACAAGAAGGGCCAAGTGGCGAGCCAGTTGCCAAGACGTCTGCTGGCTGGCTGGCTTGTGCTCGAGACAGTGGCCGAGAAGTGGGCGGCATTTGCTTGAAAGCGGCTCTCTGCTGGCCGACTTTTGTCCAGTCTAGCTCGTCCTTAGGTTCCGTTCGCTCGCCAAGGAGCTGGCCCCGAGCGGCAGAGCAGAGGACATTCTGGCTCGTGTAATTTATATGGAAAGGGAACGGAAACAATCATCAGGCAGAGTGCGCGCCCCAATGGGAAAAGTGGCGCCCCCAGACTCCCGCAGACTGTCTTGCGAGCTAGCCGGCCAGCCAGCTCGCCAAGAGGCCGCCCACTGGCGCCAAGACGCCGCTGGCCAGCCAGGCGCCTCCGCTAACAAACTCGCCCTCACATCTCACATCTCGCGGCCAGAAGATCGCCGCCACGAAGACACCACGACGACACCACGACGATACGAAGACGCCGAACGCTGTGGGTGCCATCGCTTGAGTGTAACAGCCGCAAGTAAATTCGTTTCCACTCGTTTTCCGGCTCAAACTGGGCCACTTGGGCGCCCAAAGGGCACCCGCCGGACCACTGCTGAGCGCAAACGACCTCGCGCCTCGCAGGCGCCACGCGGAGACAGAGAACCCCCCTCCAGCTAGACACAGTCTGCGCCGCTCTCTGGGCCCCGGCGAGACCCCAGCGTCAAGATAAACTAATCACTCGCACTTGGCCCCAGCCCGGCGAGCTTGGCGAGCTTGGCGAGCTCGCCGGCGCCACAAAGCCCTAAGCTCGCCGCCGAGAGTCGCCTTCTCGCCTTCTCGAGGCTGCTTCCTGCTGTTCCTTCCGTCAGGCTGGCTCAGCTGGCCTCTGAGCTAGTCTCTGGCTGAGCTGGTCTCTGGCTGAGCTGGTCTCTGGCTGAGCTGGTGTCTAACTCTCTAGCTCGCCAGCTCACCAGCTCAGTTGAGCTCGCTGGCCGAGATTTCCGTAATCGCAGGCTCCTTCGTGGCGGCCCATTACAACTTGGCGTGTGGGCGAATGTATTTGTCAGTTTCCTGAGCTCGCTGATTCCGGCGGGCAAGCTTGCGAGCACGAGCAAGTGCCACTTCTTCTTCTCCTTCTCGGTGGGCAAAACTTGAAACCTGCTGTTTTAGACAATTGCGCCGACTGCTCAGGCGAAAGGGCGCCTCTCTTGCCCACACACTAGGCGCACGTCCACGTCCCGCAGCTTAGCATTGGGCCTGAAAGGGAAGCGGCCGCTGACGAACGGAAGTGAGGGGAGACAATTGGGCTGGAAATGGGCGACACTTTATCCCCCGCAATTGCGTCTGGCCCAAATGGGGGCCCTGGTCTGCACTTTGCAGTGTGCACTGTGCACTGTGAGGCAGACTGTGTGTAGTGAGCAGAGTGCAGTGAGCACAGTCCACAGTGCAGACAGTGCGCCGCTGGCCAGTTCATTTTGTCGCCATCTCTGCCTCTGCCTCTCTCTCTGGCTCTTGCATCTGCGCAAATGACCAACTTGAGACAAGAGTGGCCGCCCGCATGGCCAGGCCAACAATTCAATCCAAACAACAAACAATTGCGCGCCTCAAGGTCCGCCCAGACCCACACTCAGACTCAGACTCAGACTCACACGGCCGGCTGGCGAGCCTCCGGCGCCTCCCAGCTCTTAGCTCTCGGCTCTCAGCTCTCACAAGCTGGCCCCACTGGGCGCTCTTTGTTGTTTGTCTGCTTCCTCGTGAAGGCCATGCGCGAGAGTGTCTGTGCCTCTGCCATGCGCCACAGTGTCTATCTGAGAGAGAGAGAGAGAGTGTTTGCCAGCCAGTGTCTGTCTGTGGGCCGCCCCCCGCAGTCCGCGTGTAACCTGAGCTAATTGGACGGAAAATTCGGATCCTCCCAGTGCGTCGGCGAGCAATTCGCGTCCGGCACACTAGCAGCACAGCATAGTCTGTCTCAAAAGAGGCCCAGTTGCTAGCCAACCAGCTCCATTACAATTGCGGGCGAGACACTTTTCCTCTTTAGCGCAAAACAACCAACCACTTGATCGGTAATTTTATGGCCCTGCCCCAAGCTTCCTCAGCTCTGCCTCAAGCTCCCCCTTAGCTCTGCCTGAGCTCTGCCTTAGCTCTGCCGCAGCCCATCTGGCGGCCCATTGCCCATTGCCCATTGGCCACTGCTCGTCGCTTGCTGCTCCTCCCTCGAAGCTAGTCCCCAGCCTCGCCGCTTGGCCCCCGAAAAGGAGGCGCTGCCAGAGGCCGACCGCCTCCCCTAAGTTCGCCTCCCCCAAGCTCAGACGCAGCCCATTCAGCAGAATAACAAGATGGTATCTGCGTGGAGCTCTGCCTTTGCTCTCGGAGACTGTCTCTGGCTTTGCGGCTGCCTTTGGGGCCGCCAAAGAGCCCAATTGGAGACTCCGAGCGCGCAGATAAAGAGTCAGGAAAAGGCGCCAAAAGCAATGAGCGTCGCCCATGACACTCTCTAGTTGGCCGCACCACTGGCCCCGCAACCCTCAAATCGACTCCTGCAAGTGTTCCTTCTTGCCGCCCTTAGTCCAAATCTTTTCCATCCATTTCGCACACACACAAACACAAACTGGCAACGCGCACTCACTTGCGACTGAAGCCAAACAACAAATGCACTAATGGCCGCCAGCCAGCGAGCTGCCTGGACGAACTGAACGAGCTGGACGAGCTGAAGGGGCAAATGGGCCAATGGGCGAACCATGGAAGTAGCTTATTTATTTCGATTGAGACCAGCCCAATCGAAGCGGCCAAGTTTCCATGGAATCACCGCAAACACTCCACACATGTCTCCTCTACTCTAGCCTGCGGCCGCGCCCCCCCCTTTTTGCTCCCAACACAGTCTCTTTAGCCTAATTAATCCGCCAACTGTTGAACTCTGATAATATATGACCACGTTGGTTGCCGCCCAAAGAGCCTGGAATGAGCTGCGTTGGCCAAACTGCATTGGCCTCTTTATCTGGCCTGCTCTCTGTCCATTTATGTGCCTCCATGAGCGTGAAACATTTCCGCCTGTTTGTGTCTGTCTGTCCTCCTGTGTGTCTGTCCTCCTGCCTGTCTGTGTGTCTCTCTACAGTGCCGCTTGGGCTCCATCCATGAGCTGCGAGCGAATGGCGAATGGCGAGCAATTTGAAACTCGAGCTCGACTGTTTATCGTGCAGTGGCGACACGCAACTGAGGCCGCACGACGGTTTCCGCCTTTCCTCTGTGGCCGCTTCCTGGCCCAGCAGCTACTGCTCGCTATCTGAATGCTCTTCCTGTGTCTCGGCGGGCCGAACTGGGCTGGGCAGGGCAGGGCAGGGCAGTGGCGGCCTGGCTGCCTATCTCGAATTGCCTCCCGTTTGGTGGGTCGTCCCTTTCTGCAAACAAACAAACAAACACAATAGAATGCAATTGGCGCGCACACTGCCCCGAACGTGCCCCGACGCGAACAAGTGCTCCCTTTCTGCAAACTGCCGACTGCCTGTTGTCACCACAACCGCTCGCCACGGCCCAAGTGGCGCCCAGAACCACGGCTCGATGCGCCCGTCTGGCCATGGCCTGTCTCTGGCGGCCCCCTCCCAGCGCGCCCATACACACCGCCCAGAGACACACCGTCTACACACACGCTCTAAACACACGCTCTAAACAGACGGCCCATACAGACCCTCTAAACACACGGTCTAAACACACGCTCTAAGGCCGTACACGCGGGCAGACACGCCCGCGGCCCCCACCCCACACAGTCCCGCGGGCCGCAGCACGCCAATCGGGCGCGCAATCCATCTAAAGTTGATTGCATTTTTCCTCCCCCCGCGCGTGTGCTTATTTTTCTCGCGGGATCTGACCCGCGGCCGCACTTTTTTCGCCCGGCCCGCAAGCAGAGCCAAGGGCAGCTCCAGAACCAGCAGGTTATCCTAAGGGCGCGCCTCTGCCCTTGGCTGCGTATTTGGCCCGTTTCGCCTGTTTCGCAACACCGGCGACGTGCGCGAAAGGCGACAAGTTCGCTCCTTCAAACTTGTTCGCTCCTTTTCCCCCTGGCCGCTCGGCTTACGCGCTCTCCTCAGCCTTTGGCTCGCCGCAGACAATTCGCCGGCCGCTCGTTTGCTCTCTCGGCCAAGTTCGCTCTTGCCCAACTTTGCTCGTGCCCAAAAGTTCGCTCTTGCCCAACTTGGGCCGTTCGCTCATCGTCTTGCTCGCTTCACTTGTTCCCCACTGCGCCCCACCCTTTGCAGTGGGCCACAGCTCTGCAGCCGCCGCACTGCAACCACCGCGCCAACCAGCGTGCCAACCACTGTACCAACCAGCGTGCAGCCCAACCACCGGCGCTCGTCCTTGAAGACGACGGCCTGCAAGCGAACGGGCGGCCGCCGAGTGCTTGTGACTTTGGAGCGGCCAATGCAAAACAAAGAACCCGCGGCGGACGAAAATTCATCGTCGGGGGAACGTGCCAGCAGCAAATAGCACTGCCCCTCAGCGTCCAGCCTGCAGCAGCCGCCAATCACCACCGGGCGCCTAGAGGCCGGCCTTTCCCCGTGGGCTCGCCATTACGGCCAGTTCGTTTGCTGCCGCAGCCCCTCGCTGTGCCCGGGCAGCGAACAAGCGCGCGCAGAAAGCCCCTAGCGAACTTTGGCGAACTTGGCCGGCGAATTTGGCCGGCGAACTTGGACGGACTTTCATGCGGGCTCGTGCAGGCCAGGCCGCATGACAACCGCAATGATGAGCGACCATTGGCGCAACCATTGGCCCCCAGCCAGCGCGGTAATTCGCCCGCCGGGCCGCTGGCAACACGCAGTCTCTGGAGCTCGGCTCTGGGGCCCAAAATTGGCCCCCAACTTGGGCCGAGGGGCGGGGCGGGCGGCGGATCCGCAGGGCAGGCGGCTGTTACTCGGCGCGCGGAAGTGCCGCCGGGGGGGGGGGGAGACAAGCTGCGGCCCGGCAATCCCATTGAAACAAAGCGCATTGGGCGCAACTAGAGCAACAGCTTCGCAGGGAGGTGCGCGGCCCCGCTCGCTCCAGACTGGAACTAGGACTTGGAGTAGGACTCGGAATAAGACTGGGGCTCTGGCAGCAGTCAACTTCCGCCGTCGTCAATTATTATTATTACTCTGCTGCTTGCGGGCCGCCTTGGCCTCTGCGCGCACAGTTGGGGCGCAAATTGGCGCCAGTGGAAGAGTGCCTTTGAGAGCGGCGACTTATTAGGCGCAGCTCGTGCTTGGGCATCATTACGTGCAAAAAGTGGCCGCACGAGTTGAGCCAGTTGGCGTTCTGCCGAGCGCCAGCTTGCCAGGCACGAGCCGCGCGATAGGGCCGCAATCTGTCCCCTTCTTTTGGGCCTCCTTTTGGCCCTCCTTTTGCGTCTATCTTTCCCTCTGTCCTAGTCTCTCTCTCTCGGCCGGTGATGCCGCGCAGACAGATGCCCGCCGCTCAATGCCCGGACGCTCAGGAGCAGCAGCGAGCCCCCGGGACGAGCCGCACACAGTCCTCGGGCGCAGATTGGCCCAGTGGGCGCAACAGCCTCCCTGCGGCCGCACGCACGGCCGCTCGAACCAGCTGTCCTGGTTGCGCGTGGCCGGCCGCTGGCTGGCTGCTGGCTGGCTGCTCACTGGCCGCCGTCTGCTGTGCGCCGTCTGGCCTTCTGGCCGCCTGCTGCCCGCCGCTTAGGGCCGCCTTCTGGCCGGCCGCGCTCAACTGCGACTCTCCAACTCTCCCGGCGACACTCTGCCGCCGCCGCCCGGCCGCCGACAAACCAGACGCGTCCGGTTCATGAATGAACGTGCGCGGGAGCAGTTGCCGTGCCAGAGGGGCGGCGGCGGCGCTTCCTGTCGCGACGGCAGCGGACGGGCCGGAGACTAGGGCAGAGGCAGGGGCGAAAGCAGAGGCAGAGTGGGGGCTGGAAGTGGAAGTGGGCCCGCTGGTTCCGCTGGCGCGAGCGGCACGGAAGTTGCGCCCTTGAAAAGTAGGGCTGCGGGCGAGCGTTGCCAGAGGCAGCAGGCAGCAGGCGGCCAGAAGAGGCAGGGGAACCGGCGGCAGGCGAGTGAGCCAGGCGGCCAGGGCGTCAACCCGCGGGCAGTGTGGGGCTGTTATCGCTTGCGGGGGAAAGCAGAGGGGGGCGGGAAGCACAGCGCAGGGGAAGGCGCAGGTCGCGCGGGCCAGATTCGGCTGCGTGAAAGCACGGTCCTGCGACTGGGACTGGGCCTGCGTCTGCCATTGAGACTGCGACTGGGACTGAGCCGCAGCGAACTTTTCGCGATTCGCTACCAGGCCGTGCAGTTGCGGGCCGTGTTTTGCGGAGGACTGGGGCTAGATATACGGGCCCCAAGTGTGCGCCCAGCGGCAGACGAGGAGCGAGAGGAAAAGGGAATAGGAATAGGAATAGGCAGAGAAATGGGCATATACACGCTGGTATATACAGTCTGTCTGGAGTCGCCCCTCGGCCTGCCCGGAGGGAGCCAGGCCCGCAGGAGGAGTGCAGTCTCGCGGGAAGAACCACCGACTGGGCTGGACTGGCGGCCCGAAAGCGAGCCCAATGTGTGTTTATTCAAAGGCGAGTGTGTCGAGGTGCGCCAGTGGGCCGGCCACGTCGAGTTACCCCATTTGGCCTCGGGAGAGAGTCCGCCCGTTGGCTCGGATTGCATCTGCGCGTCTCCTCGGGCGGCGCTTGAACTTGAATTAGGCCCGCCGGCTGGCCTTTGGGCCGGCTGCCTCACTGCTCGACTGCTCGACTGCTCGACTGCTCGACTGCTCGACTGCTCGACTGCTCGACTGCTCGACTGCTCGACTGCTTGACTGGGGCGAGCGGCGGCCAAGGAGGAGCATCATTATTCCATTCATGGTGATTCCGCGCGTGCTGCTGTATAATGGGCCGCTGTCTCTCGGGCCGCCGGAAACTCTGGTGGGCCTCTTTTGTCTCGCGAATTGCGAATTGCGAGCCGCGAATTGCGAGCTGCGAACTGAGAATTGCGAACCGAGAATTGCGAGTTGAGAATTGCGGACTAGGAGCGGCCAACTGGGGAGGGCAAATCCAGAGCTCGAATTGGGTCCTTCTGGAAGTGCTCAATGCTTCTCAAAACAAGAAGCATTCGCGGGACACAGTCTCTTGCGGGCCAGTCTCTCTCTCTTGCGTGGCAATTGGGCCCACTGGCCGCAGATCGACGACCGGAGATTGTCCCCCGGCCTCAGAGGCTGGCCGAGGGGCAGCCTGAGCAGCGGGCCCAAACTGACACACTGGAGGGCCAAATGAACGAATGGATGAATGGATGGGGAGCAGAAGAGGCGGCTGATGGGCGGCGCTGCGAGTGGAGGGCGCGCAAAGTGCGCCGTTTGGGCCAGCGGGACGAGCCCTGGGCGCTGGTAATGGAGGCTGGTTGGCGTTGGGGCGACGGCAGACGACCTGCGGCGGCCGAGCGCTCGACCTCGCCGTTCGCCCCACTCGCAGCTCGATCGGCGGCGCCGATTGTGCGCCGAGATGCGCCCCCAGCGGAGGCTGTGCCGCCGCAGACGGGGGGACGTCGGACGATCGGGAGGCAGCCCCGCCGGACACTCGGCCGCCAAATGGATCTGCAGAGGCGCCCGAGGGAGAGCAGGCGAGCGGCCGACGGCCCATCGACACCATGCCCTATGGGCGAGCACGATCGGGCCGAGTCTGCAGTGCTCTCGAGTGCTCTGGAGTGCTCCCGTGGCATAGCACTCGAGAGGCGGGTCGGCGGCGCTTTGAGGCGGCGCGCGGAAAGGCGTAACTCGCCCGCCCGAACGCGCAACCGGCAAAAAGGCACGAACTGCGCTCGGCGGCACGTGCGACCGAAACGCAAGAGTGGGCGTGCCGACTCTTCAGGCGCCCGCCCCTATGCTGGTTGCGCGCCTCTCTCTGTGCAGTTTGTTCGGCGGGGCTCGCTCTGCGAGTGCACGCGGCCGGCCGGCGGGGAACAATGCGGGAGACGAGTGGGCTCGCGCAGTGGAGAGCGCGGCTCACGCAAGGCTGTGCGCGGCGAACCAATGCGGCGTCTGCGCACTGGCGCAACATCTCCCACTCGCTTGGGGCATTGTGCGCGCGGGCGAAAGTTGAGCTTGCGCACATGCGACCAGCCACAGTGAGCGAACACACACTCTTCTCTGGGCCGCACTCTCACACACAGACTCTCGTAGTCTCGCACACTGCCAGTCTGCTCTCACTGCATTCTACAGCCCACAGACAGACTGCCGCTCGCCCTAGACCAGCGCTCTCCAGCTCACACACGCTACTCTCGCCCTCTCGCCTCCTCGCCCGCCCGCCAGTCTGTCTGTCTGTCTGTCTGTCTGTCTGTCCGCCTGTTTGTCTCGGCCGCCCGCTCCTCATCATTCGATCACCAGCCAGCCAGCCAGCCAGCAGCCAGCCAGCCAGCCAGCCAGTCGAGCTCAGAAACACGCAGCGGCTCTCTCGTGGTGGTCCGCAAATCCGCACAACCACTCGCCGCAAATCGCCAACACATTGCCACTCACTCACCCACAC